>CEUY01094498.1_pt1 | contig 34051 bp, 31 predicted proteins | sample 361481 | NCBI WGS metagenome assembly CEUY01 (sample SAMEA2622737, study PRJEB7988) | marine metagenome | isolation source: saline water (ENVO:00002010), including | reverse complement strand
TCTACCCATCATCCCACAAACAAAAAACCCCACGAATGTGGGGCTTATAATTGAATGGGGAAAAATCCGCACCCAAAACCAAGTGGTAATCTATGCACCCCATATATCACCCCAAAATAGTGGTTATCTATGGCCACCTATGGCCAATAAGAGAAAACCCCCATTTCTGGGGGTTTCTCGTCGACAAAATCGAATTTTTGAGGCTGATTAGAACTTTATTTCATAAAATTATGAGTCTGCTGCTCTAACCAATTGAGCTATGGGCCCTAAAAGTAAGATAGCGATTTCGCTAGCAACTTATTTTAATCATTACTATAAAATTTATACCGAAAACTGGTTGTTATATTACGGCTATGCGTCCACTCTGCACATCATCATTTTATAACTAATTGCATTAAAACAATACTATTAATAATTCATAACCAATGAAATAAGATTTTTGCCATGGTATTCTTTAGCATTAATTAATCTATGAACTTCATCAAAATTTTTGTATGATACAGAGCCAGCTATAATTATACCAAACCGTTCACCATATTCCGAAATAATTTTTTTTAATATTGTGCGACCTTTAATTGCTGTTTCCTGGCCTCCAGATGTTAAAACATTACAAATTTGACTAACATTCGATAATTTTTCTAATTCTAAAAACATATCTTTCGTTTGGTCAATAGCTTTATGAAATGTTATAGGCAAAGGATAAGCTTTAAAAGCTAGTTTTTTTGTTTTTTCAATATCTATTTTACTTTGGGGAGTTAATATTCCAAAAACCACTTCAGACACATTACATCTTTTGCATAAATCAATATCATCTTCCATTGTTTTAATTTCATTTTGACTATAGACAAAATTTCCAGGCCTCGGACGAATCAAAACTTTGATTGGAATATTCACAGATTTAACAGTATTTACGATTACATTTAGATCAGGTGTAAGTCCATCCAAATCTAAATTTTTACACAATTCAATTCTATCTGCACCATTTTTTTCTGCAGACACAGCCTGATCAACTGAATCCACACAAGATTCCTTTATTATTTTTTTTCTTATCATAAAACAATTCGAAAATAGTTAATATTTTTTATTGAACACCTATTATACCGATCTAAAATTCTAGTACTTGAACCAGATGAAAAAACAAAAAAATAATCTATATAGAATTTTTGGAATTAATAATGTTCTTGCTGTACTAAGGTCAAATAAATTTTTAATCCATAAAGTAATAATCCAAAAAAACGGGTTAGCTGAAAAATCTGATATAATATTAAATCTAATTAAATCATCTGATGTACAGCTACAATTAATTCAGAAACAAAATTTTCGAAAAATTTATAATGGAATCCGTTCTCAAGGTGTGGTAGTTGAATTTACTGGAAATATAATCTCAAAAACCCTGCCAAAATTTTCGCATAAAAAATCGATGTGCCTTTTAGCATTGGATCATATAAAAGATCCTCAAAACCTAGGACAAATTATTCGCACAGCAGAATGCTCAGGAATAAATGGTATTTTACTTCCAAAGCATCATACCGCCCCAGTCACAAATACTGTGCTACAGGTAAGTCAAGGAGCCTTCGTAAATATGAACTTATATGAAGTCATCAATCTAAAACAAACATTGTCTAGATTAAAAGAAGACGGTTTCTGGATTATAGGAATAGAAAATGATATTTCAGCGAAGCATTGGAATGAAATAGATTATACAGGGAATATAGCGGTTGTTATTGGAAGTGAAGGTAGAGGTGTCCGAAAAAAAGTTATTGAATCTTGTGATTTTATCGGCACTATTCCTATGCAGGGAAATATAAATTCACTAAATGTATCTGCTGCTGTTGCTACAATTCTCTTTGAAAGACTAAGGCAAATAATAGAAAAATAAAATTATGACATCTACCCATGATTATATAAATGATGAAAGAAATAATGATATATTAATCTATATCAACGGGGAATACTTTCATCGATCAAAGGCAAAAGTCTCTGTTTTGGATAGTGGATACTTGCTAGGAGATGGTGTTTGGGAGGGCATAAGACTACAAAATGGATGTCTCTTACACCTTGATCAACATTTAAACAGACTTTTCTTTGGGGCAGAAATTCTCGAAATAGATATTGGTTTATCTAAAAATCAATTAAAGCAAGATTTAAAAAAAACCATTCAAAAAAATGGTATGAAATCTGATGTTCATATCCGACTCATAGTTTCCAGGGGAATAAAAAAGACACCTTACCAGAGTCCAAAGGTTACAATAGGAAGCCCCACTATTGTAATAATACCAGAATACAAGAAAGCTAATGATGAAGTGAAAGAAAAAGGGATTTCCATAGCAACAGTAAGTACAATAAGAGACCATAAAGTTCAAGATCCGCGGGTCAATTCTCTTAGCAAACATAACTGTATTTCCGCATGCATCGAAGCAGATCAGTTGGGCGCAGACGAAGGTCTTATGTTAGATCCGCACGGTTTTGTATCAACCTGTAATTCTACAAACTTTTTTATGGTTTGTGATGGAGAAGTATGGACTTCCACTGGAGAATACTGTCTGAATGGAGTCACCAGAGAAACAGTTATAAGGCTTTGTAAAGAATATTGTATTCCTATAATAGAAAAAAATTTCATCATATCAGATGTACACTCCGCTAATGAAGTATTTGTTACTGGTACATTCGCTGGCGTAATACCTGTGATTTCTGTTGATAGAAATAGAATTGGTACAGGAAAACGTGGTCCTATAACAAAAAATTTACAAAATTGGTATTCTATAGATGTTAAAAAGGCCACCACTTCAAATTTATGATTACAAAAGGTATTCGTATCGCTATGTGGTCGGGGCCACGAAATATTTCTACAGCCTTAATGCGATCATTTGAAAACAGACCAGATACAGCTGTTATTGATGAACCATTTTATGCACATTATTTACAATGTACAGGCTTAGAACATCCTGGAAGAGACAAGGTTCTTTTATCACAGAGTACAGATTGGAACGAAATAAAAACAATGTTAACTGGACCAATTCCAGAAAGGAAAACTGTCTGGTACCAAAAACATATGGCACAGCATAATCTTAAAGGATACGATCTAACATGGACAAAATATCTGACCAATTGCTTTCTTATTCGAGAACCTACAGAAGTAATCCATAGCTACGGAAAACAATTCCCTATTAACAACGAAATGCTTCTTGGGTTTATTCAGCAAGAAGAACTATTCAAATATATTATTAATCAAACCAATGTTTTACCTCCAGTATTAGATGCAAAAGATATACTTTTAAACCCCAAAAAAATGCTCAAAAAACTTTGTTCAGCGATTGGGATTCAGTTTGATAATAAAATGCTTCGCTGGCCTCCTGGCAAACGAAAAAGTGATGGAATTTGGGCACCATACTGGTACAAACAAGTAGAAAAATCAACAGGATTTAAACTTTATAAAAAAAAGAAAATAAGAATTTCAGATAAGCAAAAATTTTTACTAGAAAAATGTTCTCCCGCCTACGAATATTTATTACAATATAAAATATGAATAAATTATATACTACACGTAACCATTTAAGGAAAAATCTATGAGTAACAAAAATTTTAGTAGAAGAGAATTTATGAAGACAGGTCTATTTTTTGGCGCAAGTACTTTTATACCAGAAAGTTTCCCATTAACAAATATTCTTAGTAATAAAAAAAATGATAATAGAAGAATTATCGTTATTGGTGCAGGTTTATCAGGATTGACTTGTGCATATGATTTATTCCGAGCCGGTTATAATGTTTTAATAATAGAAGCTCGCACTAGGCCAGGGGGTCGTGTTAGAACATATAGGGATTCATTTGCTGACAATCTATATGCAGAAATGGGTGCAGAATATGTCGATTCATCAGATCAATTCGTGAGGAAATATGCTGAAGAATTTGGTTTAAAAATTCGTAAAGCAAAATTATATGACGGTGTATTTGTAAGAGGAAAAAAGTTTAGTATGAAAGAATTACAACTTATGCAGAAACAACTCCCATATATAGATGTAGAAGGTGGAAACCTTTTCGGCCAAGAAAAAAAATATATCAATCATTATGTGGAAAGAATTATAAACTGGTCAAAAGAAAATATTCTTTCTCCAATAGGTCCATATGGTTCTAAGAATCAAAAAAATTCTAATAGTTTAATCAACATAAATAACCTTCCGAAGGATATCCTAGATTTGGATAATCTTTCTGTTGCAGACCTATTAAGAAAGGAAGGTGCTCATAAAGATATTATCGAATTATATACTTTTACAAATGCTACGGAGAGTACTGGTCGTCCAGAGGATCTTTCTGCATTATCTATGGTACTTAATCATGCGATGGCCAGCGGATTTAATGAGGAAACTGATGAAGGAAGAATACAGGGGGGAAATGATCAACTGCCAAAAGCATTTGCAAAATTTTTATCAAATATTTTATTATACAATCGGCCAGTAAAAAAAATTAAGCATGATAAATATGGTGTAGATATTTCCTTCCTTGAAAATGGAAAACTTACATCGATAAAAGGAAATAAATGTGTAATTAGTATGCCTCTATCCATATTACGCAGAACAAATATCAGTCCAACTTTTGCTGATGATAAAATGCACTGTATTCGTGAACAAAGCTATGGTCATGTTATGAAAATAGCCATGCAGTTTAAACACCGTTTCTGGGATGAAAATAAAAGTTTTGGGCAGCGTGTTTTTACTGATACGCCTTTGCGCAGAGTGTACCATCATTCGATAGATCAACCAGGTCCCAGAGGAATTTTATTATCGTTTACATCTGGATCAGATGCCCAAAGATTGGGAAGGATGAATGAAAAAAGAAGAATGGAGACCGCCCAGATAACCTGTCGGAAAATTTGGCCTAATACAAATAAATATTGGGAAGGAGGTATAAGCAAATACTGGAATGAAGATCCCTGGATGCGAGGAAGTTATTCAATGGTTGGTGTTGGTCAGAAAAATTTTAGAGAAATTCTAGCCAGAAAAGAAGGATTCTTTCATTTTGCAGGAGAGCATACATCAATTTATCGTTCTTCTATGAATGGAGCAATTGAATCTGGTCTTAGGGCAAGCAAAGAAATCCAGATAGAACTTTAATTATTTAATCTTCCAGCAGATTGGGAAAAGAGAGTGTTCCAAAGGATCTCCCTGCTTAAATGATTTTAATTCGGGAAATGGAGGTGATGTTTCTCCTGGTCTTTCAGCATAAACAGCATCATCACCAATCCATCGCGATGAAAATGCCCTTCGTCGTGTATTACTACGCGGATTCCCCGCTCCAGCATGAATTGTTTTAAAATGAAAAACAATACAATCTCCAGGATCCATATCCCATGACAAAATTTCGTATTTATCACGATTGGCTTCAATATCTGGAATTGATTCAAAATTGTTTGTTTGATAATCATATTCTTTATGAGTCAAAAACTTTTTAGGAGTAAACATTTTCCCCCAAATATGTGATCCAGATACAAACTCTAAACCAAATTCTTTTGGAACAGGATCTAGAGGTAGCCAAATAGTGCAAACTTGATCTCCATCTATACAGTAATAAGGTTGATCTTGATGCCAAGGTGTTGCCTCAGAAGTCTGAGGCTCCTTTACAAGAATATGTTCATGAAAAATTCGTATTTTATTTGATCTGGTCAGCATCCCAGCAATCTTTGCAGCAGGAGAATTAAATATGAAATCTTTATATTCTTCAAAACGATCCCAGTTGCAGTAGTCATCATAAAAATCACCTGTTTTATTCTTTGGTGTATACTGGCATGCATATTGCCCTGGATTTTTTCTATTCCTTTCAATTCCATTTGCAAGAACAGAAAGCCATTCAAGCTCAAAGGCATTCTTAATGAGTATAGCCCCATTAGCCAAATATTCTTGAATTTGATATTCGGTGATCAACCTTGATTGATTCTTCCGTAAAATAATTGTTGAACCTCAGGACTGTTAAAAATATTTGGCTTATCTTTATAACACAATGTACCAACGTATCTTGTTTTATCACCTTCAACAGGTGTGACACGGTGTAGTGAAAAATATCCTGCAAAAATAAGCAAGTCTCCTGCATCAAGATCTAGTGTGACTACGTTATCACTATCTCCATTCAAAATAGCGTCTAATTTCAAATAATTATCACAATCAATATTGCGAAGATTCGGTACATATTGAAAAAGGCCTCCAGCAACTGGTTCCTGGATAAGTAATGTTATGGTAACTTGAGATTCATCGTAATGCCATCCATGATTTTGTCCATGGTTCATACAGTTTATTGTAAGGGCTGCCATTGGATCCGCCATACGATATAACCTATGTCCTAATATTGGAGATAAAAAATTCATTAAAGGATCCCAATTATATAGTTTATGTAAAATATCTTTTGAGTTAATGTAATCATATGGAATTGAATTTATAGATGTGTACTCTTTTTTTCTTAATGGATGATTGGCAGGAAAAGAATTAATATCCTGAAAAAAAACGTTATGGCTTTCTTTAGAACTGTGTGATAGGTGAAAAGATTTATCTGCTTCATATACCATTTTTTCAATTATATTATTCTTTACAAATTCCTTAAGTATACAAATCCCTGATTTATTCAATGAAGATTTACATTGATCTACGAGATTTCTCCAATCAAAGGAATCTGGATTATCAATGGGATAAAAATCGCTATTTACATATTCTTCAAGGGTCTGCATATATCTTTAATATAAAGTGTTTTTCGCAAACGCTCGAAGATTAAATTCCATATTATATTTGATCATGAAAGCCAAGAACCAATCCCCAAAACTTGAACCTAAGCTGGAATTATTTGACAGCTCTATGATGGTAATAGGAATTGTTATCGGGTCAGGTATTTTTATGACAACAGGGTTAATGGCAGAATCAATTCCATCAATTTCTCTGATTCTTATTACCTGGATATTTGGAGGTTTACAAATGCTTGCTGGCGCACTTACATATGCAGAATTAGGTGCTGCAATGCCAAAAGCAGGCGGACAATATGTTTATCTCCGTGAAGCATATGGACCCCTACCAGCTTTTCTTTTTGGTTGGGTGGCATTTATAGCATATTTAACAGGAACAAACGCTGCAATCGCTGTTGCTGTGTCAGAACATTTAGGAACATTTTATCCTACTATATCTACACACAATACTCTACTAAGTATCCCTGGTTTTTCGATTTCGGGTGGACAAATATTCGCTTTATTTTTAATTGTTTTGCTAACAATAATCAATTATGTAGGAGTGGTGTTTGGGAAATGGATTCAAAATATATTTACTATATTAAAAATTGGAAGTATTCTAATATTTTCCATCGCTGGATTAATGGTTTCGACAACACATCAATTAGACTTTTCTCTAAACCCAACCAATTTAAGTATAGGATCAATATTTACAGGAATGGGGATTGCTTTGGTCGCTGTAAACTGGACTGTAGGAGGATGGGAATATATAACCTTTGCAGCAAGCGAGATTAAAAACCCTCAAAAAAATCTACCAAGGGCTCTTATTATTGGTACAATAATAATTCTCGTATTGTATTTTTTAATAAATATTTCATATTTAAAAGTCTTACCAATGGACTCTCTATCTGGAGAAATAAAGGTTGGTGAAGCGACCGCTAAAGCAGTGTACGGATCTAAAGCTGCGGGTGCTTTCGCAATAGTTATGATAATTTCAATGTTCGGTTCCTTAAATGGGAATATTCTTGTTGGCCCCAGGATATCTTATGCTATGGCTAAAGACAAATTATTTTTCCCGAAAGCAGCTAAAGTTCATCCCAAATTCTATACACCTGGGAATGCCATCTTGATACAAGGATTTTGGGCCGCTGTTTTAACTTTATCAGGAACATTCGAAGAATTAATAACCTTAGTAGTATTTGTGCAAATTTGTATGTGGATAGCAGCATCTTCAACAGTATTCGTATTGAGAAAAAAACTGCCCCATTTGGAACGACCATATAAGGTCTGGGGATACCCTTATATACCAGGATTTTTTATTTTTTTTTCTGTTGCCATTATGATAAATACATTCTTCAGCGCTCCAATTCAATCTTTGATCGGCCTTTTATTAACACTATTAGGAATTCCAGTATACTACTATTTGATAAAAAAAATATAAAACCGGTTATTGTTTACTATCAATATTGTAAATTATTTAACATATATAATAACCAAGGGTGAATAAATCTTCCATATTAAGTGATTTTATTCCAGGAGTTTTAGCTGGAACTATTAATGCAATAGTTTGCATAGTATCTGCCATGGCACTGGCAGCCCTTATTTTTACAGGTCCATTGGCTGATTATCTTTCTCAAGGAATCGGGATTCTCTTAATGGGGACAGTGATATTTGCAATATTATCAGCAATAACATCTACTTATCCTCTAATTTTTAATGCTCCGCAAGATATCCCTATTGCCATTTTAGCATTAATGGCAGCAACAATTGTTTCTGGACCAAACAATAATTTAACAGGAGAACAGGCTTATCAATTTATATTTGTTGCTATCGGACTAACTTCTCTAATAGTAGGTATATTTTTCTATATACTTGGAAAATTTAAACTTGGTGAACTGGTACGATACATACCTTTCCCTGTCGTAGGGGGTTTCCTTGCAGGTACTGGATGGTTAATTGTTAAATTTGCTTTCACTATGATGACAGATTTGGATTTGAATATTCCAAACATGTTAATCATTTTTAATAATGATGTTTTTATATTATGGTTTCCTGGTTTTGTATTCGCTGTTTTTTTACTGATTGCGAATCGTTACTTCAATCATTATCTGCTAACACCAGGTATCCTATTTGGTAGTATCATTTTATTCTATATAATTATGTTTGCCCAGGGATTTAACTATACAATTCTTGAAAAGAACGGATACCTTTTAGGGCCTTTCCCAGATGGAGGTCTCTTCCCTGGCTTACCAACCAAATATGTGTATTCATTTCAATGGGATTTATTTTTTGTTCATCTTCCTGCAATTGGAACAATGATGATCCTTAATGCTGTTTCAGTGCTATTTAATTACAGTGGTCTTGAGCTTATAGTAAAAGAAGATTTTGATCTAAATAAAGAATTGCGTCTAACAGGTTATAATAATATTATAGCTGGTCTCGCCGGAACACCAGCAGGATATATGACTCTTAGTGAAACATCTATGTCTTATAATTTAGGAGCCAGAAGTCGCTTACCCAGTATTATAGTTGCTTTATTCTGTTTAATTACACTTGTTTTTGGAGCAAAAATTTTATCTATATTCCCAAAAATTATTCTTGGTGGTCTGCTCTTAAACTTGGGATTAGAATTTTTAATGGAGTGGCTCTACGATACAAAAAAAAGACTTCAAAAAACGGATTATTTTGTAATTGTATTAATCCTAATCGTAATCGGATCTATTGGATTTTTGGAAGGCATCATAATTGGTTTATTATTATCTATTGCACTTTTTGTAATCAATTATTCGAAAGTTGAAGTAATAAAGCACCAACTAACTGGAAAAACCTTTAGCAGTAATGTAGAGCGTTCAAATCACCTTAAACAAATTCTTGTTGATAATGGCGAAGAAATAAACATTTTACCTTTGCAGGGGTTCATTTTTTTTGGGACTGCAAATCGTTTGCTGCAAAAAGTTCAAGAGCGTTTGGACAGACAGGAATTAATTACTATGAGATACCTTGTATTTGATTTTCGACAGGTAACGGGTTTGGATTCTTCAGCAATAAATAGTTTGAACAAACTTCAAATCATGGCCGAAAATTCTAAGTTCAAAGTGCTTTTTTGCGGGTTAAATATAGAAATGGAATCTCAAATGAAAATAGAAGGTTTATTTTCAGAAGATAATCATTATATCATGGTTTTTGATGATCTTGACCATGGACTGGAGTGGTGCGAAGAACAAATTATTAATAAAGTAAAACCACATATGAATGATTTGGCTGGTTTAAATGATGGATACTCTTTTAAAAATAAATTCCATTCTATTGAAGAATATTTTGAGACAAAAAAGATATCTGCTGGTACCATATTAATTAAACAAGGAAAAAACCCTGGTGGAATAACTTTTATTGAATCAGGGGAAATCACTGTGGAGCTCAAAACAGATTCAGACAAAACGATTCGCCTTAAAACCCTTGGACCAGGAACTGTAATTGGTGAAGTAAGTCTATATCTCGGGACCAAAGCTTCAGCATCAGTTTTAACCAATACTGACTGTACAGTTTTCTTTCTTAGTCAAGATAATTTTAATAAAATGAATTTAGAAGCTCCTGAAAAAGCCGCTGATTTACATTCATATATTGTAAAATTGCTTAGTGATCGTCTAGCTGATTCTAATGCAACTATTAAAGCACTAATGCACTAAAATATTTACTCCAAAATCTATTTAACAAAAAAAGTTCTGATATTTATAATTCTTTCCTTATCTTTTATTGATAACAGCAAGCGTCAGGATGCTTTTGCAAACCAGATTCTGTTTTTGATCTTCGATTTCTATCTCCCAAACTTGGATTTTTTTCCCAATACGGACGGCATCCGCTCTCCCATATACCCAACCTGATGATACTGCCCTCAGATGGCTTGCGTTTATATCAATACCAACCACTGATTGTTTATTTCTATCTATCTGAATACCACCACCGATACTCCCAAGAGTTTCAGCAAGGGCTACACTCGCACCACCATGCAAAACTCCAAATGGCTGTTTTGTCTTATGATTAACAGGCATCTTTCCAGAAACGCATTTTTCTCCTATATCAGTTATTTCAATTCCAAGAGCTTCTAATAAAGTATTTGGTGAACGTTCTATAATTCCATTAAGATATTTTTCTTTATCCATATAATTGTATCCATATTTATTTTATTTATTATATTTATAGATAAAATAATTTCTATTATTATTTTTAAAAAATTCAAATTTTTAATGCAAAAACTCATCTACAATATCCTGACATATTTTAGCACTGTATTTTTCTACCATTCCTAAGAATATCTTTTTCCCGTTTTGATCTTTCCTTTCATATCTTCTTGATAATCCAACTGGACTTTCCCCTGTGAAGGTCTTAAAATAAACACATGCTGCTAAATATGTCCCTACAGGCGAAGGATGCTTACCATCAGTCATAAATATAGGTATATCTGGATATCTATTTCGAAAAATTCTAAAAGCCTGATCTACAGGTACTATTTTTGCTCCAGTTTTATTCAAGATTAATTTTAATGCTTGTTGAACAGGATCCGTGGAATCAAAATTATTATCAGAGATACCTTTATACATCCATGTTGCATAAACATAGGGATTCCCATTATTTGCTTTAACCAATTCAATAAATTTTTTAAAATATAATTTAGATTCATTTTGATTATTTAGAGGATTTAAGCTATGATCTTGCAAAACTACCCGATCATATTTACTAGTCGTGATTAATATCTTTGATTTTAATTCGTATTTCTGTAACCAATGATCCTTTAAGGAACTCCCGCTTTGTGTAGATTGAATAATATTATATTTATATCCTCGTTCAGCTAACATTGATTCAACTACTAGAGGGAGATTCCAATAAAAGGTGAAGCTGTTACCAACAAATAAAACATTTTCTGTCTTTTTATTTTGTGAAAACGAATAAAAAAACAAAAATAATATTAATATTACGGGTTTCTTCATGCTAAAAAATATTATACTCTAAGAGTACTTAATATCTTTGAAATATTTCATTCGTATGGAAAAATATTATTTAAGTATAGCATTTTTTTAACATTAAATTACCTGGAAAGATAAAATAAATTATGAATCCATCAATTTTGCAAATAAACAAAAAACCTGAAATAGAAGGAGAAGTTGGTCTTCCAAAGAATAGTATTGAAAAGGCAGAAATAACAAAATATGGTATAAAAGGAGATTTTAATAGATTCCGTAAAAATAAAAAAAATAATGATCCCGATATGGCATTATTGCTATTGTCCAATGATATAATTGATCAGCTTAATGCTGAAGGGTGGCCAGTAAAGCCTGGAGATTTAGGAGAAAATTTAACTTTGATAAACATTAAATATGACGATTTATCCCCAGGGAAAAAATATCTAATCGGATCCACTGAAATTGAAATAACATTTATTTGCGATCCTTGTTCTAATCTAAAAGCTTTACCTTATGTTGGAAATTCAAGGATAACAGAATTTATAAATACACTTATGAAAAGACGAGGTTGGTACGCAAAAGTGTTAAAAAAAGGGGAAATAGTTAAAGGTGACCAGGTGATTAAAGGATAGACTATCCCTGATTCCCATTTATTTATCATCTGCCTAGTGAATCTGTTTTGAAAAATGTAGTACCAGTTACGGTAAATCCATTATGATAAGCTACAACAAAAGAGAATTACCTTTGCTACATCATAAAATAATTAAACAAATAAGTAATATAAATTTTATATTGGTATATAATTTGAAGAACTTTTTTATATAATTATTTATAAGATATCTAAAATAATAATATTAATTTTTTTCTATAAGGGAATTTGAAATTATTCATAATTAAACCTGTGTCACAAAAAATATATTAACCAAATAATTTTCATTATGAAAGAAACAATTAATGCTATTTCAACCATAGGGAATACACCCCTAATTCAATTATCAAAAATTGTTCCACCAGATTCAGCAAATGTATACATTAAACTCGAGTATTTTAACCCAACTGGCTCATATAAAGATAGAATGGCTTTAGCAATGATAGAAGGAGCAGAGAAAAGAGGAATCCTGAAGCCTGGTATGACGGTCGTAGAATATACTGGGGGCAGTACTGGGTCATCCCTTGCTTTTATTTGTTCAGTCAAGGGTTATGCATTCCATGTTATTTCATCAAATGCATTTTCAAATGAAAAATTAGATACCATGAAAGCATTTGGTGCCAAATTAGAAATTATCGAAAGTCAATCTGGGAAAATTGATTCTAATTTAATAAAAAAAATGATTGAGCGGGCAAATCAGTTATCAAAAAAACCAGATTATTTTTTTACAGATCAATTAAATAATAAAGATATAATTAATGGGTTTGAAGTGATGGGGAATGAAATCCAAAATCAATCTAAATATACAATAAATGCTTTTTGTGCAGGAATTGGAACAGCGGGTGCACTTATGGGAGTATCAAATATTTTGCTTAAATCCCATAATAATACAAAAGTAGTTGCTCTTGAACCAGAAACTGCTGCATTTTATTCAAAAGGAATTAAAAATGGGAAACACCGTGTAGAGGGTATAGGTCTTGGATTCCATCTCCCATTACTAAATAAAAACAATTACCATGAGTCTAGAGGGATAGATGAAAAAGAAGCTATAAAAATGGCTAGAAAACTCGCCAGAGATGAAGGAATATTTGGAGGCGCTTCAACGGGTTTAAATGTAGTAGGAGCATTGCAACTAGCTAAAGAATTAGGAAAAGGGAAAAATGTAATTACTCTTGCATGCGATACGGGTCTAAAATATCTTAATGGAGATTTGTATAAAGGCTAAAACTGCAAATATCACTCAGTATATTCATAAAAAATCAATTATTTTTTCACAAAATAAGTAAAACATATTGAACTTAATTTTCTCTATACTTGATGTAATAAAAGACTTACCACTTAATCATATTGTTTATACACTATGCTCAATTTCTATAGTTTCTTTATTTTTAGTTTATTCTGATTTAAAGGATAAATCAGAAATAAATATAGTTGATAAATATTGTTCCATATTCCCATTAATCTTTGAAATAATTTTTCAAGTAGTAACTGCTAAAAATAATCAATGGCATATCTCTAAATCATTACCTTTAGAATTTTCATATATAACAAGTCTCAGTTTATGCCTGTATACAATTAATCATTCAGTTAGACTAGACGCGTGGATATTTTTTGCAGGCTTTTGGAGTTCGGCTGCTGCTTTTTTAAACACGATAATGATTGGAAATGAAGCGTGGTATATAAATTTAAGGTACTATGGACACCATAGCATATTGCTATATTTTGGTGCCCGATGTATTCGAAGAGGGTATAGACCTAATTATTCAGATTATTTGAATGTGATTCGTGATACGATATTAATAATTCTGATAGTTGGTTCAATAAATTATTTAATAAACTCAAATTATATGTTTACAAAATCCCGGCCTCCAGGAGCTAATTTTTCAAGGATAATGCCAGATTGGCCAATTTACTTTTTACTTATTGTTTTTATTGGATTTTTATTCTACACAGTTTTATTTATCATTACAAAAAGAGAATCAAGTAAAAAGTAAATTAATAGTTAAGATTTGAAATAATTAAATATTCTTATTATATATATTTACAGATATAAAACTATTATTACCTAAGAATTTAAATTATTTCATCCTTTAGCGTTCTTTATTTTTAACCATGTCCCAAATTTCATTCATTTCGTCAATAGTTGATTCATCTATTTTTTGGCCTCGTTTTTTCAACTGTTTTTCTACTTGGATAAATCGATGATTAAATTTTTGAGTTGATTTTCTAAGAGCGTCTTCAGCAGAAATACTTAAAAATCTTGAAAGATTTACAATAGCAAAAAGGACATCTCCTAGTTCATTTTCGATTTCTTCCTTTATATTGTTTGATTGTGCTTGTTTTAATTCCTTTAGTTCCTCATAAATTTTTTCCCAGACCTGTTCAATCTGTTCCCAATCAAATCCCGCAAAGGCCGCTTTCTCCTGTAAACGTTGCGCCCGAATCAATGCTGGAAGAGCTAAAGGAACACCATCCAATCTAGATTCCCGATTTTTTTCTTTATGTTTTACTGCTTCCCAATTTTGTTTTGCGTGAAATGCAGCATTAGTTTTTTCCCCTCCAAAGACATGTGGATGTCTACGAACAAGTTTATCATTCACAATTTGAAGGGAATCAGATAAAGTAAAATCCGAATTTTCTCTGTAGATCTGAGCTTGAAGAACAACATGAAGCATAATATCTCCCAATTCTTCCTTAAATGTTTCATGATCATTAAAATCTACGCTTTCAATTAATTCATATACTTCTTCTAAAAAATAAGGAAGTAGAGACTCATGAGTTTGATCTTTATCCCAAGGACATCCATCTGGGCCACGCAATATTTCTACTATTTCTACAAGTCTAATAAATTTTTCTGCTATAAGTTTTTTATCCATTTAATCTCCAAACAAATATTCCCAATCTAAAAAACTCAAATACGCATCTTCTATTTTATGCATTTCTTCTTTTTTTTTTTCTGTATCATCATTAAAACCTATTAAATGTAAACAACCATGGATAATTAAACGTGAAACTTCTTTTTCAAAAGGTTCTTCAAACTCTATCGAATTTTCTTTTGCTCTGGGAAGACTTATATAAATCTCTCCATCTATATGCTTTTCATTATAGGTATTTAAACGAAAAGCAATAACATCGGTGAAATGATCCAGATTAAAAAATTTATTTTTCAGTGATTTCAATAGTTCATCTGAACCAAAAATGATTGATATATCTCCATCATTCACTTTTTGATCAGAAAAAATCTTTTGTACTATTTTTTCTACTAGATCTTTTTGAGGTGGTGATAATTGAGGATCACAATTTTGTTCATACTGAATCATAATGATTCAGCATTTTTTGGTTCGTCTGGATATTCTATTCGAATATGATAAATCCCTCTAAGAACAGGTAACATTCCAGTATTCCCATCCACAGTGCCAATTATTTTATCTAACTCATTTAATGTAAGAGGACAATTGTCTAGTTGTCCTTCATCAATCCTTTTTTTAACAATTTTATTTATCATGTTTTTTATCTTAATAATATCAGGTTCTTTGATTGAACGAACGGCAGCTTCAACCGCCTCACATATCATTAAAATCCCTGTTTCTTTAGTGTTAGGCTTTGGACCAGGATATTTAAAAAGAGTTTCATCTACTTTTCCACCATTATTCTCTGCTTCTTTCAAGGCTTTTTGATAAAAATATTCTACTCGAGTAGTGCCATGATGCATTGGAATAAAATCAGAAACAATTTTTGGCAAACTATATTCTTTAGCCAAAGCTAGTCCATCTTTAACATGATTACGAATAATTCTAGCACTCATGGTAGGAGTTAGCTTATCATGTAAGTTTTTTTCGGTATAAGAGTTCTCAATAAAATATTCTGGTTTCACCATTTTCCCAATATCATGATAATAAGCACCAACCCGACATAACAAAGAATGCGCGCCTATCGCACCTGCACAGGATTCTGCAAGGTTTCCTACAACAATACTATGATTAAATGTGCCATTGGTTTGTTGCTGTGCCTTTTTTAATAAAGGATGATCGTAATCCAATAATTCCATTAAGGTTAAATCCGTGGTAACCTCAAATACAATTTCAAACAAACCAATTAAACCATATGTAATTATAGGTGCTAACAAACTATTTATCATTAAAGACTGGATGTCCATAACCATTGAAGCCCACTCATGTTGTTTAAATAATCCAATTCCAGCAACTACTAAAATACCCGCACCCATGAGGGAAAACATCGTAATGAAAAGTTGGCTACGATTGCGAAGTTCACGAATATTATAAATCGAAACAGTGGTAGTGAACAATGACACAATTAGATAATCTATATTCTGCCCAATCATCAATCCTACAATAATCACTATAGACGTTGTAGCCATGAATCCAATTCTAGCATCAAATAATATAGTTAGGGTCATAGCAAAAACAGTAACAGGGATTAAATATTCAGACCACTCGAGTTGAATAACAAATAAATATGCTAGCCCTGTTTGAATTAAATAGACTACGGAAATTAGCAGTACCATTTTCCAATCTTTAAATGTTTCAATACGATAAATAATTAAATAAGTAAAGAACAGAGATACAATTATAGTAAGTAGTATAAGCTTCCCTGCAAAATTAATAACCACGTTACGCCAACCAGTTCCCATCTCTTCTTTAGCTATAGCATTAGATAAAGAATTTAATTTTTGTAATATATCCTCTGTTATTCTGTTATTAGCATCAACAATCATTTCATTCTGTAATACAACACCCTTACTCCTCGGTACTTTATCTAAGTTTTCTTGTTGACGTCTTTCTGTTAAAGCGCGATCAAAGATCAGATTAGGTTTCATAAACTCTACAATAAGATCATAGCCTAAATTCTTGAACACATCTTTATCCGTATATAATTCAAATAATTCTTTTTTTGCTGAAGTCCAAGCTGTTTCCAAATTATTAAAATCTTTAGGTAAAGCCATTTCTGGAACTTCACCTTGATTAATTGTTACTTCATTACTCAAGATATCTTCATAGCTTATATCATAAATCCCTTCTGACCATCTATTACGACAAATACGTATAATACTATTCCTGTCTATATCCAAATCTTTCATATTTCTGGGATCTTGCTGATCAGGGTTAGTATAGGCTTTCCAATTTTCTTTGTTTTCTAAGAATGGATATAATTTTAGTAACTCATTATTAATAATACTTAGATTAACACTATCTGAAACAAATTCTGATCTAGCTTTATTATATTGTTTATGGTATCTACGCTCGTAAACAAGGCGTTTAGATTCATTAAGCCTCCAGTTAGCAAAACGTATTTCATTTATCATTGCAAAAAATTCAGTTATTTTTTGAGACTGATTCGAAACAATATCATCTTCACGATTGAAAATAAATGGGACAGATTTCAGCTGTTCATCTAAATCAGATTTTAACCTGTCTTCCGTTTTTAATATTGAAAAAGTGAATGGTGCAATAATTGGTTCTCGAGCAATATCATTCAGCTGGTATGTATAATAAAGGGTTTTCCCCTGCGGAAAAAGAAAAGCAATAATTGAAACCAGAACAATTATAATCCCATACTGTGCCCAATATGACTGAAGTTTAAAAAAATTATTAATTTTATTTTTAAATGACATTCTGTTTAAAACTTTTTAAGATTTCTCGGGAAATTATTAATCTTTGAATTTCACTTGTTCCTTCTCCAATTTCCAAAATCTTAGAATCCCTAAAATATTTTTCTACTTCAAAATCTTTAACATATCCATAACCTCCAAATATTTGTATTGCATCTGTGGTTACACGCATAGCTGTTTCACTTGCAAATAGCTTAGCCATGGCTGCTTCTTTAATTATAGGTTTTTTTTTGTCTTTCATCCATGCTACATGATAAAGCAGTAATTTCGATGCTTCTATAGCTGTTGCCATATCAGCTAACTTAAAACTTATAGATTGAAATTTATGAATTGGCTTACCAAATGCTTTTCGATCTTTTGTATAATTTAAAGCACGTTCATAAGCTCCAATCGCTGTACCTACAGAAAGAGCCGCGATAGAAATTCTTCCAGATGTAAGAGTATTTAAAAATGTACGAAATCCTTCTGTTGGCTTACCTAATAAAGCAGAAGATGATATCTTCATATTACGAAAAAAAAGTTGACGAGTATCACTAGCTCTCCAACCCATTTTTTTTTCCTTTGGCCCAATTTCTAATCCTTTAACATCTGTAGGAATTATAAAAGTGCCAATCCCTTTAATCTCTCCATTATGTTCAATCAGAGAAGTAAAGGATAGTAAAGAAGCTTCTCCAGCATTTGTAATAAAAATCTTTCCGCCATTAATGATATAATAATCCCCTTTTTTAACTGCAATTGTTTTGGTTGCCCCTGCATCACTACCAGATTCTGGTTCTGTGAGACCAAATGCACCAATAGTCTCCCCACTTGCCAGTTTAGGCAAGTAGGTATTTTTTTGTTTTTTGTTCCCATATAATAAAACGGGTAGAGTACCTAATGATGTATGGGCAGCCATAGTGATTGCAACCGATGCATCAGCCCGTGCAAGTTCCATAACCACAGTGGCATATGTAACCATATCCATTCCTGATCCACCATATTTTTTAGGAACATTAATACCCATAAAACCTAATTGACCCATTTTTTTTACTAAATCAGCTGGAAACTTTTCTTCTTCATCTAAAATTGAGGAAACAGGAAGAATCTCTGACTCGGCAAATTCACGTACCATATCTTTAATCATTATATGGTCTTGATTAAAAAATAAATCATCCATTAATTATATTACACTTTCTAGCCCAATTTAATATTGAATTTACTATTGATCTGATTCAGTATGTGAGAATCTAATTTTCTTTTCAATTCGTCGAATAGTTTTAAGGTATCTCTTTATAGTAATTATGATTTATAAATTAATAAATACATGTCATAAGGGAAATTATTGAGCCGACCTATAAGCCGAGTTCTGTCCTTCAAACTGATATTTCAGAATTAAAGGGATGATCATTTATCTAGCCCAAACGTTTCCATCTGGGTCAAGCAACTTACCCGCTCCTCAATCGACGCGAAACACATCTCGGAGCCTATTCAGTCTTACACCGGATGGGGTTTACAAGCATTCCGACTCTCATCGGGTACTAGTAGTCTCTTACACTACCCTTTCACCCTTACCACAATATAAATATATGGCGGTTTACTTTCTGTTGCACTTTCCATATTCCGCTTATGCGAAACTCCCCACGCTATAGGGCATCCTTTTCTGCGGTGCCCGGACTTTCCTCTCCCTAAGTAAGTATCTTACTAAGGAGCAATCATCCGATCGGCTCAATTATTTAACATATATTCTAATTTAAAGAATTATTTTCACCACAAAGAAAACGACCACAAACATCACATCGATGCATATCAGATTTTTCTCTTACTTCGGATGCTATCTGAGCTGGTATATAAGCACCACAACCTCCACAAGCAGTCCCTGATAGATTAACCACAGCCAAACCATCGCGAGCAGTAAGCACTCTATCATATTCAGAAATAAATTTTACATCTATGTCTTTAATTTGATTAGCACGTTTTTTCTCTAGTGCTGTTTTTTCATCCGCAGACTCTGAAATTACTATTTCAAGTTTTTCTTTTCTTGATGAAAGATCTTTAGTTAAATCATTTAAATCCGTTGTCATTTGACTGACAGCATTAGTCAAAGTTTCTTTTTCTTCCATAAAGGATAAAGATTCGGATTCATTTGATAAACGCTTATCTTTTAAATGGTCAATTTCATGCATTATAGCATCATATTGTTTATTATTTGTAACAAGAAAAAGTTGGTCCTTATATTTATTAATCTTTACATTAATATCAGTAATATCTAATTCACTTTTATGTAGTTCTATTTCTAATTCCTTCAGACGGTCTTTATTTTTCTGCAAACTCCCCTTGATTGTTTCTTCCTCCCGATCCAACTCATCTACTTTCGAAGGCAAATCTCCAAGAAGATCATTTATATCTTTAAGTTTAGTGTCAATTATTTGTAATTCAATTAGTTTATCTATCAAAATAATTCCTTAATTATAAAAAAAATGCACTCAAAGGTGCATTTATATTTTTGTTATTGTCATATTCAACCCTGCAAAGGTTTACTTCTTCCATTAAACGAAGAATTAAATTGTGAGTTTTTATTAATCTATTCATTTCAAGCTGGCTATTTTAGCGAAATAATTTTGTAATTCTAATGAAAAAGCCGATTCCTTGAATCAATGATTATTATTAATCTCAAGTCTAGTTGTTTACAATATTTTTCAGTTTTAATCATTATGAAAAAAAAATATTCACCATTTATCAAAAGACATATAGGCCCAAGCAACGATGAAATAAAGTTTATGCTGTCAAAATTAGGTTTTGACTCTCTTGACAGATTAACAAATAAAATTATACCAGATAAGATTAAAATAAAAACCCCCATGACAATTTCAGATGGAGAAAGTGAAACTGATGTATTACAAAAATTGAGGAATTATGCTAAAAAAAATAAAATTTATAAATCTTATATTGGGCAAGGATACTATAATACAATAATTCCAGGTGTTATTAAACGAAATGTTTTAGAAAATCCAGGTTGGTATACACAATATACACCTTACCAAGCAGAAATTAGTCAAGGACGTCTAGAGGCACTTTTAAATTTCCAAACTATGGTATCTGAACTAACAGGAATGTCATTATCTAATGCGTCTTTACTTGATGAAAGTACAGCAGCGGCAGAAGCTATGACAATGTTTTTTAATGTAAATCGGGATAAAAATAAAAATAGATTCCTAATTTCAAAAAAATGCCATCCACAAACGATTGATGTATTAAAAACACGATCTGATCCATTAGGCATTAAATTAGATATTCTAAATCAAGATAATTTTAATTTTGACAATAAAGTTTTTGGGGCTTTGATTCAATATCCAGATACTGAAGGATCTATTAAGGATATTTCTTCAATCTGCCAAGATGCACATCAAAATAAAGCATATATATGCGTTGCGACAGATCTTCTTGCGCTCACAATGTTAAAACCACCAGGAGAAATGGGTGCGGATGTAGCTGTAGGAAACACACAGCGTTTTGGAGTCCCGATGGGTTACGGCGGACCTCACGCTGCTTTTTTTTCTACAAGGGAAAAATTTAAACGGAAAATTCCTGGACGAATTATTGGGGTTTCAAAAGACATTCATGGGAACCTAGCATTTCGAATGGCACTTCAGACTAGAGAACAGCATATTCGTCGAGAAAAAGCTACATCTAATATTTGTACAGCACAGGTTCTATTAGCAATAATGTCTAGTATGTACGCGATATATCATGGCCCAAAAGGACTTTTATTAATTGCACAAAGAGTAAATAAATATGCGAGTAAACTCGCTAATTCTTTAAAAAAAGAAGGTTACGAATTAATTCATGAAAACTTTTTTGATACAATACGTTTTAAGACAAGATCAAAATGGAAACAAAAAGCGAAGAAGAAAAAAATAAACTTCAGAGATTATGGTGACGGAACTGTAGGTATTTCTATAGATGAAACAATAACTTTATCAGATTTTAAAATTCTACTCTCAGTTTTTAATATAGATAGCATTGAACTAGAAAATGAATCCATCCCATCAGAATTAATCCGAAAAACTCCTTTTATGAAACATAGAATTTTTCAATCAAATAAATCTGAAACTGAAATGTTACGATATTTGCATAGATTAGAATCAAAAGATTTATCACTTAATACAAGCATGATCCCTTTGGGTTCATGTACAATGAAACTAAATTCAACGTCAGAAATGGAATCAGTGACATGGCCTGAATTTGCAGAAATCCATCCTTTTGCCCCACAAAGCCAAACCAAGGGATATAACAAACTTATTAATGAATTAGGAGATTGGTTGATAGAAGCTACTGGTTTTGATAATATTTCTATGCAACCTAATTCTGGAGCTCAGGGTGAATATACTGGATTATTACTAATTCGTGCTTATCACAAATTGAATGGAGATACAGATAGAGACATTTGTCTTATCCCTGAATCAGCACATGGCACAAACCCAGCTTCAGCAATTATGGCTGGATTAAAGGTTGTGATCATTAATTGTGATAAGCATGGAAATATTTCAGAACATGATTTCAAGAAAAAAATAAAAAAATATTCGAAAAACCTAGCTGCTATTATGGTAACCTATCCTTCAACCCATGGTGTTTTTGAACATACAATAAAAGAAATCTGTCAAATTGTTCATGATAATGGCGGGCAAGTCTATTTAGATGGAGCTAACCTAAATGCTCTCTTAGGACTATGTAAACCAGGAGAAATTGGAATTGATGTTATGCATATAAATTTACATAAAACATTCTGTATTCCTCATGGTGGTGGAGGTCCAGGAATGGGACCCATTGTATGCAAATCTCAATTAGCTAAATTCCTTCCGAGGCATTCGCATATTAAAACAAATAAAAAAAATGCAATAAATGCAGTTTCTAGTTCACCATTTGGCAGTAGTAATATACTACCAATTTCATGGGTTTATATTGCAATGATGGGTGGAGAAGGGTTAAAGCTATCCACACAGATTGCTATTCTTAACGCTAATTATATGGCGAACATTCTTGAAGATCATTTCACTATTTTATTTAAAGGGATAAGTGGTTTTAATGCTCATGAATTCATTATAGATCTTCGTAATCTAAAAAAGGAATCAGGAATTTCTGATGAAGATGTGGCAAAACGTCTTATGGATTATGGTTTTCATGCGCCAACAATGTCTTGGCCTGTTCCAGGAACCTTAATGATTGAACCAACAGAAAGTGAATCAAAATCAGAAATGGACCGCTTTTGTGAAGCTATGATATCGATTAAAAAGGAAATTGAGCTAGTAATGAACAATACCTTTGATATAAATGATAATCCATTAAGAAATGCTCCTCATACTGCAAAATCGCTTATATCAGATAATTGGCAGCATAGTTATTCAAGAGAAATTGGCGCCTACCCCGCAAGCTGGCTAAAAGAACACAAATATTGGCCATCTGTTGGTCGAATAGATAATACGTTTGGTGATAGAAATTTGATTTGTACCTGCCCATCAACAAGCGATTACAAAGATTAAGATATAATTATCTTTGAAGATGTTCTTGCTCTTCAATCAATTCTAAATATTCTTTTTCCAAAAGATTTATTCTTTCCATTACTTCTTGGAGTAATACGTATTTACCTCCATTAGAAGGATCATTGGTAATTTCTCTTTGGGTATCTAGTTCTGTTTCAATTGAATTAAATCTTTTTTCAATCCATGCTAATCGATTTTTAACTTTTTTAATCTTCATATAATTTGATTTTTCTTTATTCCTGCTTTTATCCTTTATTAAGTTAAGTGTTAAAGAAGTATCAATCTCCTTTTTCCATTTATAATAATCATAGTTCCCTTCAAAAACACGGATCTTGCCAGAATCCACTTCAAATATGAGATTTGTAACTTGATTTAAAAAATGACGATCATGCGAAATACAGATAATAGAACCAGTAAATTGGATTAAAACATCTTCAATCACATTACGTGTATCCATATCAAGATGATTGGTAGGCTCATCTAATAAAAGTAAATGGGAAGGGTCAACCAATATTCTAGCCATAGCAACACGTGCTTTTTCTCCACCCGATAAAACCTTTATGTTTTTGTTAATCTCATCCCCCGTAAACATAAAATTGCCCAAATAAGTACGAATTTTAGTTTCATTCCAGGCATAACTAATTTTTTGTATTGAATCAAAAACTGTATCATCTGGATTAAGAATTTCCAACTGGTGCTGAGCATAGTAGGATCTTTTCACAGCGTTACCAATATGAATACTACCAGATGTTACATCTTCTACACCTGCTAACAGCTTAAGTAAGGTTGATTTTCCTGCGCCATTCTTTCCTACCAATCCAATCTTTTGACCTCGCTCTATACTCAAATTCATTTGATTGAAAACTTCTATTTTCCCATAGCATTTAGTTACATTTTTACAAACTGCAATTTTTAATGGTGACCGACCTAGCTGAGGCAAAACTAGATTAAGAATCTCTTTATCTTCATTGGGAATATCAATTTTTTCCATCTTTTCCAGCATTTTTATACGGCTTTGAACCTGTTTAGCTTTCGTATTTTTATAACGGAATCTTTCTATAAATCTCTCAGTTTCCCTAATCTGTAATTGTTGATTTCTGTATGCATTCCTATGCTGTTCTAGCCGAATTGATTTATCCAATTTATATTTAGAATAATTTCCTTTATAAATATTGATTTTTTTAAAATCAATTTCGAAAATATAATTAATAGATCGATCTAAAAATTCTCTATCATGGCTAATAATTATCATTGCCCCTTTCCACTTTGATAGAAATGATTCTAGCCATATAGTTGCTTGAAGATCTAAATGATTTGTAGGCTCATCCAAAAATAAAATATTAGGCTCCTGAAGTAATATAGCTGCAAGAACCACGCGCATACGCCACCCTCCAGAAAAAATATCCATTGACTGGCTAAATTCATTTTCCTTAAATCCCAGTCCCCCTAATATTATTTTAGCTTTTTCTTCTAACTTCCAACCATCTAAAGCTTCAAACTTATTTTGCACATTTCCTAATTCTTCAATTAAATCTTGATTATCCATATCCTTAGAAATTGCTTCAGACAATGAAATCATCTTTCCTTCTAATTTCATTATTTCTGGATATGCAACCATTACTTCTTCAAGAATAGATAGATTGGAACTAGAAACGATCTCCTGTGCTAAATAACCTATTGATATTGATTTATCTAAATGGATATTTCCTGAATCAGGAGATATTTCTCCAAGAATAATTCTTAGAAGTGTAGTTTTTCCAGAACCATTTCGACCAACTAAACCAACTCTCATACCATGTTTGAGTGATATATTTATGTCAGAAAAAATTTCACTATCTGGGAAAGACTTAGACAGGCTTTCTACACGAATCATTATTTTAAAACCAAAAAAGAATTACAACAATTTTCCTTCTACAAATTTACCTTTATTTTCAAATAGTTTAATTTTTTGAATTGTATTTGTTAGCTCCAGGTGACTATCTATTTGAACTTTAATATAGTTATCTGTGTAACCATTAAGTTTGTTACTTTTAGTATTCTCAAAAAGAACATAACGATTGGTCCCTATGTGTTGGGAAATAAAATGACGTTGTTTTTTATTAGATAAAAAATGAAGCATTTTACTTCGTTCGGCCCTTAACTCATTTGAAACTGAATCTCCCAATTCAGCGGCAAGAGTATTAGATCGTTCAGAATAGGGAAACACATGTAGATAAGATACATCCAAATCATTCAGAAAATTATATGTTTCTAAAAAATCTTTATCAGTTTCACCTGGAAAACCCACAATAACATCTGTTCCAATACAAGTATCTGGATTTAATGATTTAATTTTAGAAACTTTTTCAAAATAAAGATTTTTTTTATATCTCCTTCGCATAGTTTTTAATATTTTATCTGATCCAGATTGAAGCGGAATATGAAAGTGTGGCATTAGTTTATTTGATGCTGAACAGAATTCGATTATTTCATCTGTTAACAAGTTTGGCTCAATTGAAGAAATACGAATTCTATCAATTTCATTTAGATTATCTAATTGCTGGATTAATTCTAAAAATGCTTTAGGATTTTCTTTGTTAAAATCACCAATATTCACACCAGTTAGAACAATTTCCCGAGTATTGGTGGTGCTTGAAATTTCCTGTGCCGATTTAATAGTATTTTCAATTGTATCACTACGGCTCTTACCCCGAGCAAAGGGGATTGTACAAAAAGAGCAAGAATAATCACATCCATCTTGTATTTTAAGAAATGATCGAGTTCTCTCACCAGTAGTAAAAGATGGTTTAAAACTATGTTCGTCGCTTATATCAGATCGAATTATTTTTACATCAGAATTCGTTTTTAATTGACCCAAGTGTTCAAGAAGATTAAATTTTTCTTTAGTACCCAATATAAGATTTACTCCATCTATAGAAGAAATTTCATCTGGTTTTAACTGAGCATAACAACCAATTATTGCTATGATTGAATCAGCATTTTTACGTTTAGCTTTTCGAATTAGTTTTCGTGCTTCTTTGTCTGCATTTTGTGTGACAGAGCAAGTATTTAAAACATAAACATCTGATTCTTCGTGGTAATCAACCTTTTTATACCCAAACTTATTAATATCTTTGGATAGTTGTGCAGTTTCTGAAAAATTCAATTTGCATCCCAAAGTATGGAACGCTATACGTTTTTTTTCAGAGTTCATTATTTAATAATAACAGATTAAATAAGGAAAGAACGTTTTTTTCTTTTATCGTAGAATAATTGCAATAAAATATCTTTATCGTAAACTAAAAAGGGCAGTAATAACTGCCCTTTCCGAATTTAATCTCGGCGTTCCCCTCCAAATCGCCTAGAACCTTTTCTTTGGTATGCTTTACGATTATCATTCCCGCTTCTCCTATTATCTTCAACAGGAATATTTTCTCTCCTACGGTGTGATTTTCGATTATGCATAGCTCTACGGTCACCATTTCGCCTTTCAGAATTTCGCATATTTTCACTCATTACAATGCCTCAGATCAAACTAAGATAAAACTACAAAAATCTTAAAAAAACAGATATGTTATTTTATCTTATTGTATTTTATATAAAACTAGCCTGTATAATCGACAAATAAGGTCGACTCAGTAATGACAAGATTTACTTTATCTGTCATATCTAGAACACTAACAGATTCTTCAATCATTGCTTTTTCATTTTCGTGGATGAAATCATCAGCACGAGCTATATAAGCCAAGTTTTTTACCAGCTTAAAACGATCTTCATCTGATGTAAACATACCTTTCAAAGCTCCAAGTGAACTTGTGTATTGTGCACTACGCGCACCATCATCGCCAAGCTCAATGAATTTATCGATAACTTCTGCTTCTATTGTATTATAGTCATCTTCAGACATGTCAGGTACCATTACCTTACAATTGCCTCGCATTGCTTCCTTTTCAGATTCATCTACTTCACCATCTGCAAGAAACGATACACAGACAAAAGCATAGACTAAGTCGTGGTTTTGAGTCCAGTTTGCCATAGCTTCCCCTTCTGTTTAGATATTTTTGTTAATATTTATTATTATTATTCAGTAAATAACTACATATGAACTGTAGTTACTGTTCAAAATATACGAAAAGTTATGATTAAGATATGCTAAGGTCAAGATTGCCTTATAAATTATTCAATTTTCATATTTTAGATGGATTATTGATTTAAATTAATTAAGTATCGTATTTTTAGTTTTCATCATCAAGGATGATTGTCATACTTCAATGGGTTATTATTTATACAAAATTGCCGCAGTTATACATAACTTGACTTATTATATAACAACAAAAAAATTCCTATTATCATTATGATGGAAAAAATTTATTCATCTATTATAAAATTTAACAGCTTACAATTTAAATACCGTACAGCTATATCCTTTGCCCTTGTCCTTATTGCGGTCCTATTAACAGATGAATTATTTAATTCATACTATTATTCGATTGTAAACTTTTTGGATAATCAATTTGGTATTATTTTTGATGACCACAACAATGTTGATTTGACCTTTGCTCCTGAGATATGGGGCGGTGTTTTAGCTATGGTATTAGGAACATTGATTATTGTTATTGCTATTGCAGCTGAATCATCACCAAAACTAATGGATTTATTTGTAAAAGACTGGTTAAGTCTTTGCTACGTTTGGTTCCTTATTATAGCTTCTCTTCATGCAGTTGTCATAATGTATTACTTTGAGCCTTTAAATCGTATTTCAAGTGTAATACTTAATTCATATATTTATCTATTTATCGCCTCTATTTTTGCTCTGCCATACATTTTTTATATTTTACTTTATTCAAAAACAAGCAATGTTGTATCAACTATTTCTGGAATTATAAAGAATTTTATCTACAAAATGGGAACCCCCAGTATTAATTCCGTTATGGAAAACGATATTACTGTAGTTGAAGAATACCAAAAGGAGATTATGGGTTCCCTTGATCAGCTCGATGATTTATTATCCTTTATCGAATTTAAAGAAACCCAAACAGAGATTATTCGCGAGATCAGTACAATAATACAAACATATATCAAAAAGAAACCCAGATTCAACGAAGAGTTTTTTTCATTGACACCCACTATCCGAGCCAATGCCACATTTAGAACTTATACAGAAATACAATACCAGGAGATGGCAGAATCATATACTTTTTATGAAACAAAAACATTCCGATTACTTGGGAATGCATACATTAAGATGATTGAAAATGACCGATTTGATATCGCATCTCTAATCCCAGCAGAATTAGTTGATATAGGAAAGGTCTGTATAGAAATGGGCGATGATACCATAATGAACAATGTAAATATCCGCTTTAATACTCTTTTTCGGTTTGCTATAAAACACGCCTATAAAAATAATGAACCAAGAAATTTATATAATCTTGCATTTCATTATTCAAATATGATTCAAGAGTATGTAAAAGCTGACAGAGTGGATATGGTCAAGTACTGTTATGATAAATTTAAGTTCTATGCAAATGATATTTATAAAAATGCTGCAAACAACCCATCACTCTATTTTATTGTTGACACTTTGACATTTGAACTAAGAAAATGCCAAGTTCTTATCCATGAATCGGATTGGGAGGAAGAAGACCAAATGGATCTCTTAAAACTAATTCTACAACTAGACAAACCACCAGGATATTCTAAAGAAGATGTTGATAAAGGAATTCTAGGAGGAAATAACGGTACCCGAAGAATACAGATCGGACTTGCACTTTTTTATATTTCAGTTTCCAAAAAAGAATTTGCTGTTGCTATAGCAGAGGATTATCTCGATGATTTAGCTTATTTTGATGAAAAAACATTCAAGCAAAATGCAAACACACAATGCTTTCTCTTATCAATTTTTGGCCCCACTTTCTGGGAAGATACAGATAGAGGAAACCTTAATATTTACTTTGCACCAGAAAAAGACCAATTAGAACCATTTAAAGAATTATTATTTAGTCTTATGGATAAGCGCTTAGAAGCGCTGGAACGCGATGCACAGTTTCTTTCTCTTGAAGTCGATAAACTTATGCAGAAAAGACAAAAGCAAGATGGTTATTTAAATGAAACAGATAAAGAAAGATTGGAAGATTTACAGCGCAAAATTGCTGCCCGTGAAAAACCAGAAGATGAAGAACCCGAAGATTGGACAGTAAATCATGATATCCTTTATAGTCTGCTTAGTATTGCATTTTTCGCGGATCAAGAGATTGATGATACAGAAAAAAATGTTATTTACGAAAATTATGGGGAATTAGTTAATGATATCAATGAAGATAGATTTAATATTGATTTTGGTACAGCAACAAAAAAGTTTATTGAGTTAGAGGAAGAAGAAGCAAGACAGAAACAATATGAAACTTCACTATTGAAGATTAAAGACGCCAAAAAAGATACCAATGAACTTCAAAAATTACTTTCAGCTTTTATTGATATAGCAAATGCCGATGAATTCATCCATGAAAATGAGATTATGTTAATTCAATATGCCATAAATGCATGGGAAATTAACGTAAAGATAAATAATCCAAAATCAGGCGAAAAACTTGAAATAATCGATGAATCTGGCAACTAAATAAAATTTTTATTTTATTGTATATATTTTTTAGCGCGTTAAGGAAAAAAAGAATGCCTGGGTCAAATTTGAAATATCCTGACTAGCTGTAGCCAAATTATTTACTGCTGCTTTTGCTACTTCAAAATAGACTGGTCCACCAATAGAAGGATTTTCATCAACGATTTTCGAAAAATCGTCTAGTTTTAATATACCATATTTTAAAGCAGTAGTTGCGACTACATGCGCTGTTCGAATTGCGTTATCCAATACGAGAGAAAATTCACCAATCCCAAACGCTGGTAGCTGTACTACTGCGACAGTAGCATCAGATATTGGGTCTTCTGCAGGCGGAGGGTCTGTAGTCTCCAAACGAATGATAGATTTACGAGATGTAGTGAAACCACTGGCAGCTTTAACCATCATACTCTTCGATACTTCAACCTGTCCTTGAAATACTAATACCATGGTATCTCCTGTCTCACCCTCAGTAAGTAATTGTTCTTTGGCCTGGCATTCATCAATTGTTACAACTTCTGAAATCTTAGCACACATATCGATAGGAAGTTTACTGAAATGGTTAATTTTATTAATTTGTTCTGGAGTTGGATTCATAGTTTACCTCAGTACTAATGCTCTATGTTTATCATCTATGATATAATCATCAGGAGGGTTTATTTCTACCACTACGTGTTCATCACTGGAAAGTTTAATTCCAGCCCCTTCAAGCTGTTCTGTAATCATATCACGTATTAGCGGGCTTCCATTTTCCCCCATTTGTTCTTCAAGACTAAATCCTGATTTTTTAATTGCATACCCCACTAGCAACCATTGATATTTAAATTTAAAATAAGCTGATATCTTATTATGAGTCTGACCCGTTAACGGACGGGGAATCTCCACTTGCTGAATACCTTTTTGTACGGATTTTTCTTTTGAATCAGATGCCTGATTGATCAGTTCATCAAATAACTGAGGCACACCAGGATCAGTAACGTGCTTTGCTAATAAGTGAGGTACATGCTCATCAGGCATTACAATTTCATTTACATTTGCCCTTTGTAAATGAGACACATTTTCAGGGTTCAAAACATGAGCTACTACAGTACAATCCTCTGAAATTGCCTTCGCTGTCAAACAAGTAAGCACTGTCTTATCTTCATCTGGATCTTCATGAGGCAACAATCCTGAATTGTCTGGTAATATCATAAACATGCCTGCACGATCTAGAAATGCTTTTCTTAGTACAGTCTCATTTGTGAAATTTTCACAGATATGCGTTATATCAAGATCTTCAAATGTAGATATGGCTCGGTCGATAAGTTCACTTTCTGTTTCATTGACTAGAATCACAACAGATGTGGACTCTTTATCAGCTTCAAGAATTTTAAGAACAGATGGCACAAAAGGGTTCCATCCAGCAATAACCAAATGCCCATTATATTTATTTTCATCCAATTTATCATCTCCTTTCAATCTTTCAGCTACCAAAACAGATGCTACTGCACCTCCAAGGAGGGTAACAATACCAAAGTTAAGCAGCATAATGATGATGGTAAGAAGTTTTCCAAAATGAGTCACAGGGCTAACATCCCCATATCCTACAGTAGTAAAAGTAACTACAGACCACCAAAATGTGTGAAAAAAAGTATCCAGCCAGTTAGGCTCCGTATCTCCAAATTTGAAACTCCCATCGATGTCCCCAGAAACGTCTCCTTGAAACATATCATATTCAACAATGGTCAAGGCAGTAGTAGAAACCAACATTAATATAATTGACCATATTGCATAACGAAATAAATCATTTTCAAAATAAATATTTTTTAATCTACGAAAGGTGTCCGATACAACTTTTTCATCTTTTTTATCAGATAATGATTCTTCCTCTCCTGTATCAAAGGGCTCTACAGATTCTAATTCAGTAAGTTGATTTAATTCATCATATAAATCTTTATTTCTTTCAATTGCTGCATTCAGTCTATCAATCGAAAGATCATCTGATTTTTTTATTTTCTGTTTCTTCATTATACTCATGATAATTAATGTAGTTGTGTTTAATAAAACTTAAAAGATTATATCAACTATACTATTGAATTATTACAGAATAAGCAAATAAGAAGTTTATCCATGATATTCTTGGATAGATTTTACTTCTATGGTATTGTTTGATAGCCTGATTGCCCTAACAATAGCTTCAGCACCTAGTAATGTGGTAATAGCTATAATCCCTTTTTGAATACAAGCTATTTCTATAGCTTCCTTATCATAACAAAAATGAGACATCAACAGCATCTTAATAACAAGATTTACATATGTAATTGTATATTTGTATAGCAATAAATACCCAAGTTTTAATAAACAAAAAACTCCAAGGTCAATCGGGATTCATGTTTTGAAAAGGATAAAATTATTTTTAGATTTTTTTGAAGAAATAAAAATGGATACTTCTTTTTATTGGTTTACAATAAAGGCGGCTCCTTCAAACGGAATGCATTTTATGACTGAAAAAGAGATTAAATTATATACATTGATAAAAAAATAGTGACTTATTAAAATATGTGTTTCTATGATTTTGGAAAGTCTATATGATTAAGAACTGAATAAATTTTACATCATTAAAATTGTATCAACCCATTTTTTCACCAAAAACTTTACAGAACTTTTTTTGATGATTCCGCTTACCCCTTCCTTGTATGTGGAAAAACCATTAGAAAACCATATAAATTTTCCGTTTATAGAGGAAAAATCTAGAGAAAATATTTATTAGGAATATTAACTCTTACTTATTACTGTACCCGAATTACCATCTAACGCATCTTTGATGGATTTTATCGAAGTAATAACAACCTTTTCCCCATGATATTTCAAAAAATGTATGGCAGCCTTGATTTTCGGACCTATACTTCCTTTTTGAAAAACACCATTTTCATATAATGTTTTTGCTTCGCTGCTCGTCAAATTCTTAATAGCTATTTGGTCAGGGAGTCCAAAATTACGATAAACATATTCTACATCAGTGATAATCCATAGCTCTTTTGCATAGAGAATGCGCCCCAGTTTAGCAGCTGTGTAATCCTTATCAATTACTGCATCCAAACCTGTTAAATGATTTTTTTTATTATAAACTGGGATACCACCTCCGCCAGTAGCAATAACGATTGTACCTCTATCTACCAACGATTTAATGGAATTCCCATGCATTATGTATTCTGGCATAGGTGAAGGGACCACACGACGCCATTGACCAGGTTCTTGTTCCTTGATAGACCAGCCAAATTTTTCTGCAAAAGGTCTTATTTTATTTTTAGTATACCATGGGCCTATAAATTTTGTTGGTTCTTGGATGGTGGAGTCATTAACATCAACGATAACCTGGGTAACAAGAGTAACTACTTCTTTATCCACTCCCATATCTCTTAGCTTGTTTTGCAACGACTGCTGAACCATATATCCAATAGTCCCCTGCGTGCCAGCCACACATACTCCTAGAGGGAGTGTGGGGACCTGGTCGTATGTTAGATCCATACGTAGAAGTTCATTACCTACTTGAGGTCCATTACCATGGTTTATACAAAGATTATATCCACGTTTAATAAAATAGGAAATCCCTTCCACAGTTTCTCGAGTATGGTTAAACTGTTCCTGAATAGTACCAGCTTCTCCTTTTGGCGATATACTGTTTCCGCCCATAGCGATCATTGCTGTAGAAATAGACATTTAATCTCTGAGTATTTCTAAGTTGATATTTGATTTAAGAATTTGTGTGGAAAAACCAGCCAAGGCATCTTGGCCAGAAGAAGCCCCTATCTGCATAAATTTAGAAATAGAATCTCGAAGATTCTTTGGGTTTTGATTAAGAATAGATCGTACTAAATCATGCCAGCATTCAGCGAAATCTCCTTTTGATGCTGCTATCAAATACGCAGCACTTAGAGACGTAGTTTTTTGACTTGATATCCGAGCAATCTCATCGAGGGGATGGGTGTTTTTTGTAATCCATAGAGATGCCATCACTCCAAGAAGAT
>CEUY01037560.1_pt1 | contig 34098 bp, 29 predicted proteins | sample 361481 | NCBI WGS metagenome assembly CEUY01 (sample SAMEA2622737, study PRJEB7988) | marine metagenome | isolation source: saline water (ENVO:00002010), including | reverse complement strand
GACAACTTGGTTCTCGCTGAAGAGCTAGAAGGAATAGGACATTGGACTCAACAAGAAGCTCCAGAAATAGTTAATGAGCTGATATTGAAATTCTTAAAAGGTCTTTAAGAAGAACTAAGGTAACTTTCTATTTGCCACAACAAGAACTCTCTATGTGTTTGTGTTTCTTGATCCATAGATCTTCTTTTAACAATTTTTTGAATGTCTTTAAGGGCTTTATGAGCAGATGCAACTGAAGTTTGATCAGGTCGCGAACTTTCAATAAGTTCTAACAATCTTTGTACATATAAAGCTTGCAGGTTTTGTCTTTGGGTAATGACCTTAGAATTAGCGTCCTCTAAGAAGATTGCGTTAGTGAGGTCTTCCATCATTTCAAAAGTATTATATGTATTTCCATATAGTCTTGAGTCTGTTATGCGGTCTAAAGTCCAACCGCTTAATAAATGAGAAAGAATTTGAGACTGTATACTCATGATTGCTTTATGGATTTTAGGATCTTCATGTTCCCTTGAAAAATCAAAGCCTCTCCTTTCAAGTTGCGCAATGGATAATAATTCTGAGTTTACTGGAAAGGCATTAGGTGAGAATGCATGAAGCGTTAACAACTCCATTGCTTTTTTTTGCATCTCATATGGGACTGGTTCATACGGTTTTAGAGGAGATTCTTGTTTAGGAGTAGATCTATTTACGTAAACTCCTCCTATGTATCTAGAAATAGTATTAAGTGATCTTCCGGTTTCACGTATAAGAGTATTCAAAGCTAATCTATACTCTTCCCATGTTGAAGCCCCTTTAAGTTGATTAGGTAATTTTTCTGTTGTGCTATTAACCAGTTCAATTCTCTGAGCTGCATAGGTAATGGGATCACTGCTCATATCATTTACCATTGCCCTAGGATCAATTCCTTTACCAGGAACTCTCATATCATCTGCATCATTGCCAAACTTTAATTCATGTTGATTTGATCTAAATAGTATCTCTTCTCTTTCTTCGTTAGTTAAACTTGGCTTGTATCCAAATTCTATAGCCCATTTATCATAGGCTCCTGGAACGACATCATAATAATCTCCTTGCTCTATCCCAAGTGGAGCAATATTCACTGCTGGATATTCCATGACAGAAGATGTAACCCCTTGTTCTTGGGTTATAGAAGGGTTATGAACGCTTACAGGATCATGTAAAAAGCTAGCTTTAAAATTATGATTTAACCCTAGGGTGTGTCCAACTTCATGTAATGTAAGTCTAATAATGCTTTGTCTAACAATTTTTTTATCCATCTCCTTTCCTAAAGAATTCATTACTAAATTTGAAAGAAGGTTTCCTTCTTGTGTAAAATCTCCAGCCGCGCAGTATTCCCCATTCATTACTTCTGGAAATATAGCATTTAGATTTATGCGATTGGTTAGATACACCCACTCCAGCATTATGTCTGCTCCAATAATTTCTCCTGTTCTAGGGTTAGTAAAACTAGGACCATATCCACCAAAAGGAGGGTTAGGAGAAGAAGTCCATCTTAAGACGTTGTATCTGATATCTCCTGCATTCCAGTCAGCATCATCAGGTTGCTGTTTAACCTCTAATGCATTAGTAAATCCAGCACTTTCAAATGCCTTGTTCCATGCTAGCACTCCTTCTCGAATGTAATCTCTTAATTCAATAGGCGTGGTGTTCTCCATCCAAAAAGTTATGGGTTTTACAGGATCAGAAAGTTCTTGCTCCGGGTTTTTCTTTTTAAGATCCCATCTATTGATTAAATCGGCATAAGGAGTAACGTCAGTAGAAGAAAGATCGGTTATTCTCTCAGTAAAGTAACCAACTCTTTGATCAGCTAAGCGTGGAACAAAATCATTTTTAGGCATTTCAATAAAACTGTAGCGAAGTGAAATGCTTATATTTCTAGGATCTGAAGCGTCTTCTTCTTCATATCCCCAACTAGGCGGATTTTCGAATACATATTCGATTTCTACATCTGTATTTTTAGGGTAATTTAAAAGGGCAAGTATTCTAGATTTTTCAGAACTCATATTCCCCCATTTAAATTTAGGAGGAGGGCCTTCCGGATACGGTATTGGGGCTATTTTAGTCAATGATTCTGATAGAAATAAACCAGAAACATTTATAAGGAATTCTTTTTTATCTTGGTCCTTGGCTTTAATGCTAAATACTTTAATTACTGAGTTAGAGATATTTGCTCCCGATGATTTAGATAGAGCTGTGCTAGAGTCCATAGAAAAAGCAGTATTAACCCTTATTAATCTAATAGATTCAAAATGTCTCTCAAATCTAAAAACTCCATTATCTAAATAACTTCCTCTGTTTCTTCGTGCAGCTACTACACCGTCAGAAACATGTGCGAAGTATATAAATTCCTTATTTAGTTGATCTTCTTTTATAGAAAAGTATATCGAACTAGTTTTGGGGTCTTGATATGTTTTTATAAACCCTTCAAATAAATTAAACTCTTTAACAACAAACTCTAAACTTTTCTTTTTATCTTCCTGACTTTCTTCTTTTGCAGGATCACTCTCATTAGATTCTTCAGCAAAAACGATAGAAGTTAGATTAAAAAAACCTAGAAATATAATAATTGTTGTTAGTAATGGTATTTTAAAAAAAGTTTTCATAAGTATTAGAATATCATGTAATTCTTGTAAAATAGAAGCATGTATGACCTTATTATTAGAAATGGAACTATTTATGATGGTTCGGGCAAAGAACCATTTGAAGCCGATATTGGAGTAAAAAATGGACTTATCTCAAAAATAGGAGATTTAAAAAACGAGGTTTCAGATAAATCAATTGATGCAGAATCAAAGATCGTAACCCCTGGTTTTGTTGATATACATACTCATTATGATGGTCAAGTAACTTGGGATCCTTATTTAAGACCCTCAACTTATCATGGCGTAACTACTGTTGTAATGGGCAACTGCGGTGTTGGCTTCTCGCCCTGTAAACCTGAAGAGAGAGATTGGCTTATAAGTTTAATGGAAGGAGTTGAAGACATACCCGGTACAGCTCTTCACGAAGGCATAAATTGGCAATGGGAGAGTTTCCCTGAATATTTAGATACTTTAGATAATAAACCTTTAGCAATAGATGTAGGAACTCAAATTCCTCATGGAGCAGTTAGAGCTTATGTTATGGGTCAAAGGGGAATAGATAGGGAAGAAGCCACCCAAGAAGAAATTGATGAAATGAGCTCCATCGTTAAAGAGGCAGTAGAAGCAGGGGCTTTTGGTTTTAGTACTTCGAGAACTGAAAAACATAGAGATTCAAGCGGTGAATTAACACCCAGTATCACAGCCCACAAAAATGAATTAGTATCCATAGCAAAGTCTTTAGGAGAAATAAGAAGCGGAGTTCTTCAAGGTATTTCAGATTTTTATGATTTTGATACTGAATTTGATATTTTTAAAGAAATGTCTGAATCTTCTGGCAGACCTATATCTATAACTGTCGAGCAAATGGACCAAAGACCTGATTGGTGGCATCAACTTCTAGATGGGATTGAAAAAGCACAAGATCAAGGAATAAATATGTATGGACAAGTTCCACCAAGAGCAACAGGTATTAACATGGGGTTAACCGCTACTCTAAATCCTTTTATTTTCTATCCTTCCTTCTATGAAATCTCTAAAAAGAGTTTGGAAGAAAAAGTATCTACAATGAAGGACCCCAAATTCAGGGAGAAGATTTTATCTGAACAACCTGTTTCAATTGGCAACCCTTTAGTGGAGGAAATTACACAATCTTTTAATAAAATGTTTAGGTTGGGTGAGCCTGCTAATTACGAACCAGAGCCTGATGCTTCTTTTGAAGCGTTAGCCAGCAGAGGTGGGATATCACCTCAAGAAGTTGCATATGACTGTTTATTGGAGAAAGACGGGAAGGCCCTTATCTATCACCCTTTATTTAATTATTTGCCAGGTAACCTTGATTATGTTGAAAAGATGCTCAATCACCCATATTCTATTTCAGGACTTGGCGATGCAGGCGCTCACTGCGGAGCTATAAGCGATGCTAGTTTTCCCACTACCTTGATCCAACACTGGGGCAGAGATAGAAAAAGAGGAAAAAAAATTCCTTTAGAAAAACTTATAAGCATGCAAACTTTAGAAACTTCTAAGCTTCTGGGTATAAATGATAGAGGTTTACTAAAAGAAGGCCTTAAAGCTGATATTAATGTTATTGATTTCGAAAACCTAACTCTTCATGAACCAGAAGTATTAAATGATTTACCCGCTGGAGGAAGAAGATTGGTTCAAAAAGCTACCGGTTATGAATATACGATAGTCTCAGGTCAAGTAGCCTTTAAAAATGGAGAAGCTACTGGAGCCTTAAATGGCAAACTTATAAGGAATCAAATCAATTAAAAATGGAAAAATTGGACCTACATGGAGTTAGACACCATGAGGTTGATTTAATTGTAGAAAACTTTATTTACTTAAATCAACAACAGGCTCCTTTAACTATTATTTGTGGCAATAGCAGTAGGATGGTTGAGCTCGTTAAGAAAGTTTTAGATAGAAGTGGCTCAGAATATACTGAAGGCAAAGGATTTGATTTTGGAAGAATTACTGTAATGAAACTCTAATCTAAAATGAAAATAAAAAAGATTAATCCGTTAGGAGCTGAAATAAGTAATATTGATTTAAAAGAGAATTTATCAACTGAGAGCTATAAACTAATCAAGCAAGCTTTCTTAGAAAATCTAGTTTTGATTTTCAAAGATCAAAATCTATCTCCTAATGATTTATTGTCTGTAACCAAAATCTGGGGGCAGCCTCAAATACATCCCGTTTTTAAGGGGTTAGATGAATATCCAGAAATAATTAAAATTGAAAACCATGGACAAGAATTTCATGCTAACGCCCACTGGCACTCTGATGTGACTTTTGAAGAAGAGCCTCCTGATGCAACAATTCTTTATGCTATAGAGATGCCCGATAAAGGCGGGAATACTCTCTTTGCCAGTCAATATTTAGCTTATGAATCACTAGAACAATCACTAAAAGAAAAGTTTTCATCCTCAGTAGCAATAAATTCTAATAAATCAGTAATTCTACTAGCGGGTGCCGACCTGTCTTTAGTAAAGTCAGTGAAGCATCCCATATTTAGAACGCACCCTGAAACTGATAAAAAGGCTTTATATGTCACACAGGCTTTCGTAGAAAAAATTGAAGGATTATCGAATAAGGAAAGTGAAGATTTATTAAGTCTTCTTTACGAGCATTGTAGTAAGAAAGAGTTTATCTATGAGCATAAATGGCATAATGGTGACCTTGTTATCTGGGATAATAGATGCGTTCAACATTTTGCAGTGCATGATCATGGAAACCAAACAAGAACACTTCATAGAATTACAGTTAACGGGAGCAAACCTTACTAATGCCAGAACTAATAATTAAAAACGCCACTATAGTGAATGAAGGAAGTCTTTCTGAGAAAGACTTATTTGTAAAGGATGGTCGTATAGAAAAAATTGAAGACTCTCTTGAAGTAAGAGGAGAGTTTATAGACGCAACTGGTCTTCATTTATTTCCAGGGTTTATTGATGATCAGGTTCATTTTAGAGAACCAGGTCTTACAGATAGAGGTTGCATAAAGTCTGAATCCATTGCAGCCGTAGCAGGCGGAACCACTTCTTTTATGGATATGCCAAATGTTATTCCTCCGACCTTGACCAATGATCTTTGGCAAGAAAAAATTAATATTGCTCAGAAAGATTCCTTGGCTAATTACTCTTTTTACATGGGAACAAGTAATTCAAATATCGACGAAATAAAAAAAATAGACCCTCAACAAGTTTGTGGAGTAAAGGTTTTTATGGGCTCTTCAACTGGGAATCTACTTGTAGATGATGAAAGTGCTCTAGAGAATATCTTTAGTCTATCTCCGGTTATTATTACTACACATTGTGAGGATACACCCCTCATAAGTATAAATGAGCAAAAGGCTATAGCTAAGTATGGAGAGTCAATACCAATAGAACTTCATGAAGAAATTAGGTCCAGACAGGCGTGTTTAAATTCAACAACGAAAGCTATTCAATTAGCAAAACAATTCAATTCAGATTTACATGTTTTACATATCACCACAGAAGACGAGATTAAATTATTCAACGAAGGAAGCATAGAAGGAAAGAAGATTACTTCAGAAGTATGCATACCTCACTTAATGTTTTCATCTCAAGATTACAAGAGTCTTGGAACTTTAATTAAGTGTAATCCTTCCGTTAAATCAATTTCTGATAAAACAGCTTTAAGAAAGGCGCTTAAGACCGGGGCTATTGATTATGTTGCTACTGATCATGCCCCTCATGTTTTTGAGGAAAAGAAAAATAATTATTTAAAATCTCCTTCAGGCATGCCTTGTATTCAGCACTCTTTTCTTGCAGTTTTAGAGATGGTACATGATGGAGATCTGGAAATAACCGATGTTCCTGAGATTACTTCACATAAAGTTGCTAAGAGATTTAAGATAAAGGAAAGAGGTTTTATTCAGGAAGGTTTGTGGGCAGATTTAGTCTTAGTAAATATGAATGATGCATATAAAGTGAATGAAGAAAAATTATTTTATAAGTGCGGATGGTCACCATTTGAGAGTTATACTTTTAAATCAAGAATAGTAGAAACTCTAGTAAATGGAGAAAGGGTTTATAGTAAAGGTAAAATATTATCTAATAAAGTAGGAAGAAAGTTAGATTTTACAAGAGGATAGGTATGGGTTTTAAAGAATATGATAATTTTGATGCACTAGGTCTTGCAGAATTAGTTAAGAAAAAAGAAGTCTCTGCTGAAGAGCTCTTAGAAGAGGCTATTCAAAGAACCGAGAAAGTAGATGGCCAAATTAATGCTGTCGTTCTAAAGCATTATGATGAAGCTAAAGCTATGATTGAAAGAGGCCTTCCAGAAGGTGCCTTTACAGGAGTTCCTTATCTTTTAAAAGATTTACATGTCCTTCTTAAGGGCACAAAAACTACTTATGGATCAAAATTCTTTAAGGATTATGTTGCAGATCATAACAGTACATTAGTTGATAGATACCTTGAAGCTGGTTTAGTTATTTTTGGTAAAACTAATAGCCCAGAGTTTGGTTTGACTGTTACTACTGAGCCTGAGTTATACGGGCCTACTAGAAATCCATGGAATCTAGATCATTCAGCAGGCGGATCAAGCGGAGGGGCGGCTTCAGCTGTTGCTTCAGGAATATTACCTATGGCAAATGCCAGTGATGGTGGCGGATCGATTAGAATACCCGCTTCTTGTTGTGGTTTAATTGGATTAAAGCCTACAAGAGCAAGAACCCCGATGGGTCCTGATAGGGGGGAAGGTTGGGCAGGACAATCCATAAGTCATTGTGTATCTAAATCAGTTAGAGATTCAGCAGCTCTTTTAGATGCCACTTCGGGATTCGCACCCGGTGATCCTTACGCCCCAACGGAACCTTTAGATAGTTTTCTTGCTGCAACTAAAAAAAATCCAGAGAAATTAAAAATAGCTTTATATCTGCCTACGGATTCAACCCCAATTGATGAAGATGTTGTTTCATCTATTAAAAACACAGCTAAACTATGTGAGGATTTAGGTCATCATGTTGAAGAAGCTTCACCAGAACCAGATCATGAAGCTCTTACAGAAGCAATCACCATAATTATTTCTGCTAATGTTTCCTTGGCACTTCAACAAAGAGCTGAAATATTAGGAACCGAAGTTACGCCTGATGTCGTTGAAAATATAACTTATAGAATGTATGAAAATGGAAAAAATTTCTCTGCAGATCAATATGCTAAAGCAACATTAATTAACCACCAAGCTGGTAGGGTCTTAGGTAACTTCATGGAAAATTATGACTTAATCTTGAGTCCCGTACTAAATAAACCACCAGTAAAAATTGGTGAGATTGATATGTCTTCTCCAGATGTAATAACTTACATTGAAAGACTGACTTCTTATTCAGGTTTTACAGGAATTTATAACCAAACTGGTCAGCCCAGCATTTCAGTACCTTTAGGGTTTAGTAAAAACGAATTACCTATAGGATCAATGTTCACAGCTAAATTTGGTAATGATGAGCTCCTTATTTCTTTAGCTTCTCAACTTGAAAAGGCAGCCCCTTGGGCAGATAAAAAACCCCTAATTTATTCCAACTAAGTGAACCCAGAAATTCATCCAGATAATAATAACTTTACTTGGTCTGTACCAGGGGGTCCTTATCACTATTTATCTAAAAACCAAGTTGATCATTTTGATGAACAAGGATTTTTAGTTATAGAAAATGCTTTTGATCGGGAGTACATGAGAAGCATTTCTAATCTTATTGACCCTTTTGAAGAAAAAGTTACAGAAATATTAAGAGGCTTTGATGAAGGAAAGGTGTTTATTTCGAGAGCTGAAGAGATAACGTTTTCTACTCATCTCGTTACTCAAAATGAAGACTTAAAAGAATTTAGTAAAAATAGTGTATTTTCTAGCATCTGTTTAGATTTAATAGGTAATGATGTTCGTCTATATTGGGATCAAGCTGTTTATAAAAAACCCGGAACTAAAGATGAATTTCCTTGGCATCAAGACAATGGCTATACTTTCATTGAACCTCAAGCATATTTAACTTGTTGGTTAGCCTTAAATGATACGGATGAAAAAAATGGGTGCCCCTGGGTAATGCCTGAATTACATAAGCTAGGTACTTTAAAACATGAGACTACTGAATTAGGCTTTGAGATACCTCTAAATTCAGATAAAGCAATACCTTTGCCATTAAAATCAGGAAGTATTGCAGTTTTCTCTTCACTTACCCCCCATCGAACAGGACCAAATACATCAGAAGGAATTAGAAAAAGTTACATACTTCAATACGCTCCAGATGGAGCACAAAGGAAAATATCTGGATCCTTAAGTGAGCCGGTTAATAATAAAGAAAGACAATTTTTTGTTGTAAAAGACGGCCATATCTTGGCTTAAATTTTTAGTCTTGCATAAAAGTATCTAACCTTTCATAAGCTTCTAGGAAATCCTGTTTAAATTCCATTACAACATCACTTGCTGAAATACTCTGGTTCATTAAACCAACACCCTGACCAACCCAATGAGTAGCAAGATCCTTAGCACCGTCATGACCTCCTTCAGCCAATTTATTAACTTTAGCTAAAGCCGGTTCAGCTACCATCGGTTGCAAAGGCATCGGAAGAGGTTCAGGAGCTTTATCCGACTCCCAGGCATCTGTCCAAGTTGAAACAAGTTGTCTAGAATGCTTTCCAGTTCTACTTCTTGATCTGACTGTCTGGCTTGAATTTGCAGCGATCATTTTTTCTTTAACAACAGGGTGAATTTCAGATTCAACAGTGGTTAACCAGACTGATCCACACCAAGCACCAGATGCACCCATAGTCATGGCAGCGGCCATTTGTTTTCCAGTAACAATACCACCAGCTGCAAGAATAGGAACATCACCATGAGGCTGTATAGCTTCATAAACCTCAGGAATTAAAACCATTGTGGAAACGCTACCACAGTGTCCACCAGCTTCAGTTCCTGAAACAACCAATATATCAACACCTGCTTTTACTTGATTAATTGCATGCTGAGCAGTTCCTAATAAAGCTGCGACCTTTACATCATTATCTTTACCCATTTGAAGCATCCAGTCGGGTGGAACACCTAAAGCATTTGCGATTAGTTTAATAGGATGTTGAAAAGCCACATCCAATAAAGCTTTAGCTCCGCCTGATTGAGTGTTAGCAGCAAATCCTGAACCTCCTGTATCTATTGTTCTTAATTCAGGGGAGGGTATATCGTGATTCTCTAAAACATCAGTTCTAAAATCGGCATATTCTTGAGGAATCATTCCAACAAGTTTTTCTGGATCAAACTTTTCATCTTTCCCAACCATTTTATTTGGTATTAATACATCTACCCCATAAGGTTTACCATCAATATGTTCATCAATCCATTTAAGCTCTTGTTCTAATATTTCAGGAGACATTCCTACTGCTCCCAAAACTCCGCAACCTCCAGCTTTTGACACTGCAACCACTACATCTCTGCAATGCGTGAAAGCAACTAAAGGAAATTCAATATCTAACATTTCACATATTTTTGAATTCATTTTTTACCTCGCTTTTTTGTGTAGTACTATGTTTAGTAATAACTAATTATATTAGGAAACTTTAATGATAAAGAATAACAGAATTTGCCAGACTTTCGGAATCGAATATCCTATCTTTTTAGCAGGAATGGGTGGTGCCGCTTGTCCTAAATTAGCAGCAGCAGTTTCAAACGCAGGTGGACTTGGAGTTCTTGGAGCAGCTGCTTGTACTCCAAGTCAAATGAGAAGATGGATTAAAGAGACCAGAGATTTAACAGATAAACCTTTTGGAATTGATACTTTATTACCAATGTCTGTTAGAGGGGGAGGAAATCTAAAACAAAATAATGGGAAAAATCCTGCTGATCTTTTATCTGAATACCAAAAATTGGCTAAAGAGTTTATGAATGAACATGGATTGAAAATGGTTCAGCATGACCGTCAAGCTTCAGAAGAAGATAACTTGGGTTTTTTTACTAAAGAATTTTTTGAAGCTCAAATGGAGGTTGTTATAGAAGAAAGAGTTCCTGTTTATGCAGCAGGCTTAGGAAACCCAGCCCCTTGGATGGAAAGACTTAAAGCTAATGGTACCAAGGTTATGACTGTAGTTGGTGCAGTGAGGCATACTATTAAAGTAGCTTCTGCAGGTGTAGATGCAATAGTAGCTCAAGGACATGATGCTGGTGGACATAATTCTCCTGTTGGTTCTATGGCATTAATTCCTCAAGTTGTAGATGCATCAAATGGGATTCCTGTTTTAGGAGCAGGAGGTATAAGTGATGGCAGAGGAATAGCAGCTGCCTTTATGCTAGGTGCAGAAGGAGTCTGGATTGGATCAGCATTTTTAGCTTCTGAAGAAGCTGATATCTTTGATCATCAGAAACAAGCAATAGTAGATGCCACTGAAGAAGGAACAGTTATTTCAAGATCTGTAACAGGAAAACCTGCTAGGATTATACGTAGTGCTTGGACTGATTTTTGGGAAAGATCAGATCTAGAACCTCTTCCTATGCCTTTTCAATCTGGCATAGCAGGACCGGTTTTAGAATCGGCTAATAAAGATAAAAGGCAGGATATTAATCCTGGATTTGCTGGCCAAGGTATTGGAATGGTTAAAGCAGTTAGATCAGCTGATGAAATTATGGCTGACCTTATTGAAGGAATGGAGAGGTCTCTGAAAGATTCAGCTAAGATGTACGAGTGATAATTTAGAGATTAATTAACTGACTGTAGATAGATAGCCAGAATAATTTGTAGAACTACCACTACACCTATAATCGCAAAGAAAATGCCTAAGGTGGTTATTGTTTTTTTATCTTCGTCCATAGAATTGCTTACTAAAAAAATGCATTATTAATATTAATGGAACGTACGTCAAAGAAATTAACTAAATCTGCATGGAGTTGGGCTCTCTATGATTGGGCTAATTCAGCTTTTGCTACCACTATAATGGCGGGTTTCTTCCCTATTTTTTTTAAAAGTTATTGGGCCTCTGATCTTTCTGATGCAGAGAGTACTTTTGCTATTGGCTCGGTTAATTCAATTGTTGGATTACTCATTGCTTTTAGTGCTCCAGTATTGGGGGCATTAGCTGATGCCGGCAACTCAAAAAGAAAGTTCTTATTTAGTTTTGCTTTCTTAGGCATTCTTACTACAGGTTACTTATTTTTTATACCTGACAGTTCTTGGAAATTAGCTTTAATTTTTTATGGTCTTGGGGTTATAGGTTTTTCTGGAGGAAATATATTTTATGACTCACTCCTTGTATCAGTCTCTAAAGAAAAAGAAAGGAATAAAACTTCTGCATTAGGTTTCTCTCTAGGTTACCTGGGAGGTGGTCTATTATTTTTAATTAATGTTCTTATGTTTTTGTCTCCAAACTCCTTTGGATTAGAAACCCAAATAGATGCTGTTCTTTGGTCATTTATGTCTGTAGCAGTTTGGTGGTTTATTTTCTCTTTTCCAATTTATTTAAACGTTAAGGAACCGACAGAAAGTAACAGTAAAAAATTATTTAACGTAATCTCCGAAGCTTTTAGTAACCTTTTAGATACAGCTAGATCTATAAAAGAATACAAGAGTGCGGTTGTGTTTCTTTTGGCGTATTTCTTATACATGGATGGGGTAGATACTATTATAAGAATGGCTACTTCTTATGGAGCTGATATAGGGCTTTCAGCTACTTCTATGATTCAAGCATTACTTCTTACTCAGTTTATAGGTTTTCCAGCCACTTTAGTTTTTGGTTATTATGCTGATAAATATGGTTATAAATATTCTCTATCTTTTGCCATTGTCATTTACATTTTTGTAGTCTTATTTAGTTCTCAGATGGATACAGCAGCTGAGTTTTATATTGTTGCCTCGGTAGTTGGTCTAGTTCAAGGAGGTGTCCAAGCTATAAGTAGATCTTTCTTTAGTACCTTGATACCTCAACACAAAGCTGCTGAGTTCTTTGGTTTCTATAACTTCATAGGAAAGTCTTCTGTGTTTATAGGGCCTTTTATGGTTTCCGGAATAGCTTTATTATTTGAAAGTCCAAGCATGGGAATATTAAGTCTCCTAATTTTATTTATACCGGGCTTAATTCTTCTTTGGAAAGTTCCTCAGAACTAAAATAAATTTCTTTCTATCATAGCTCCCTTAAGGACAGTTGGTTTGTCTGTCATTAAGCCATCTACACCTAAATCTATTAATCGAAACATATGTTCAGTCTCATCAATAGTCCAAACATGAATTAACTTGTTGAGATCATGAACCTTATTAATAAACCTCTGGGTTACTATTGGAATTCCGAATTGTGATACGGGGACTTGAGCACACATGCCAGGAGATATTTTAAAATTTAACCCATAAGAGTTTAAGAACAATTGAATTACTTCCGCTTGGCCCATTGAAGAACATAAGGCAGGGCCTGCTATTTTTCTTATGAGATTCAATCTCCTTGTAGAAAATGCAGCCAGACAAACTCGGTTAAATGCATCATGTTTTTTGATTACCTTAATTGTTTCATCAACTGCAGAATCAACCTTTATGTCAATATTAAATCTAAGATTCGGGAAGGAAGATAGAGTTTCATCAAGCGAGGGCACTCTTCCTCCTTTAAAAAGTTCTATTTTCTTAATTTCTTGTAAAGTCAGGTCACTAACTTTTTTATTTAAACCAGCCACTCTTTTTAAATCATTATCATGGAATACAACAACCTTACCATCAGAAGTTGATTGGACGTCAGTCTCCATAAAAACAAAACCTAGATCCGAAGAGTACTGGAAAGCTTCAAGTGTATTTTCTGTTTTTTCTTCATCTCCACCGCGATGAATGAAACCATAAAAATTATAATCTTTAAAAAATGGATGCATCTTATTAAGTAAAATAACACTATCTCAAGTGTTTTCAATTAGTTATTCTTTCTGTTATGAAATGGTTATTAATTACAATAGTTCTTTTATTAATAGTTTTATATCTACCTTATTTATTTAAAACAATAAAATTAAAAAAGATAGATTTCTCTAATATTCCGAAAGAGGGAGCTTGGGCTAAATTATCAGATGGTCATATTTATTATAGATGGTTTTATCCTAAAAAAGACCTTTCAAATGGTAATACCATTATTCTAGTTCATGGTTTTTCAACTCCTAGTTTTGTTTGGGGAGGCTTAATTGATAATTTCTGTAATTCAGGGTTTAAAGTGCTCGTTTATGATCATTTTGGAAGAGGATTCTCTGAAAGACCTAACATTGATTATGACAAAGAGCTTTATGTAAGGTCTTTGAAAGACTTAATAGATGATCAGGGAATTAATGAAAAAGTTCATTTAGTGGGTTATTCAATGGGAGGACCCATAGTGGGTTATTTTAGTGAAAAATACCCAACACACACAAAATCTATGTCCTTAATAGCTCCTGCAGGTTTTCAACAAAATATGTCTGGAGTTAATAGCTGGACTTTAAAACCTATAATAGGCGAGTGGTTTTGGCATGTTTTCAGTAATAGAATTTATGGAGTTGGAAGGATGTCAGAGACCTCATGCAGTGATGACCCTCTATCCATTAATGAAGAGGAATTTTTAAAAAATTTTAATAAACAATTAGCTTTCAAGGGCTTTACAGAATCTTTACTCTCTACTGTTAGAAGTTTTAACCTTTTTGATTGTAGAAGGATGTATAAGATTGTAGGAAATTTAAACATACCTACATTTGTAATTTGGGGGAAAGTTGACGGTGTTGTGCCTTACAGCTCAAGTAAAAATTTAAAAGAATGCATACCGCACTCAGAACTGCTTACGATAGAGGAAGGCACTCATGATATTACATATAGACAACCTACTGAGGTTGGTAATTCAATTGTTGATTTTATTTTGAAACTTTAAAAATGAACTTTGATAATATTCGAGCTTTTGAAGATTTTGATGTAGAAAGTAAAATAAAAAGCTTGCTTTCAGATAGTAGATTTTTCAACCTTTTGAGTAGCTATTTTTTTCCAAAAACTTCTAAAATTCTCCCTAATCTAGCTAGCAAAATTATCAGAAGAAGATTTAAAAAGGAATTTGGACTCTCTTCTACTATAGAAGAATTTCAATCCGCTTTAGAGCCGTATGTTTCTTCAATGGTTAAAAAAACTACAGATGGTTTCTCTTTTAGTGGAATAGAAAATTTAACAGATGATCCTACGCTTTTTGTAAGTAATCATAGAGACATAGCTCTTGATGCAGCTTTTCTAAATTTAGTCTTATTTAATAGAAAACTAAAAACTTTAAGGATCGCCATTGGCAATAATCTCCTTGATGGAGCTTATGCAGAATTATTTATGAGATTAAATAAGAGTTTTATTGTTCATAGAGATATAAGGGGAGCAAAGGAAACCTACAAAAGGCTATTTCAATTATCCTCCTATATAAACAAATCTATTACTGAAGATGATGAGAACATTTGGATAGCTCAAAGGGAAGGAAGGGCTAATGATGGAAATGATTTCACTGATGCTGCTGTATTAAAAATGCTTTACTTGTCTTCTCGTAAAAATAAATCCTTTAAAGACTGGCTCATGGAAGTAAATCTTACTCCTGTAAGTATTTCATATGAATTTGACCCTTTAGACATCATAAAAGCGAATGGATGGGAAGGCTGGGAAGATCTTTCCTACGAAGAGAATAATAAACGTGATCTTAAAGAATTAGCTATGGGTATATTGGGATACAAGGGGAAGGTGCATTTACATATCTGTAAGAAAATAAATAATGTTGAGAGTTTGGAGGAATTAGTAAATCAGATAGATGAAGTCATTATAAAAAACTATAGATTATGGCCATCAAATTATATTTCTGCTTATGAGCTAGGCATTATTAAAGAAAATAACCACATTAAATTAACTAAAAGTTTTTTAAGTAGATATAAAACATTGAACAAGGAAGTGCAACAAAATATATTAAATATATATGCTGCACCCTTGATTAATTCTCTTAATAAAACTGGTAATTTAAATTAATTTTTATCTAAGCTTGATTACATGCTGAAGGTTATAACAAAACCATCTTCATCTGCCATACCATCTTCTGAATCAAAATTACTTAAACCAATACCTACAGATACTCTGTTAGCAATCTGAACAGGAAAGTCATAACTTAACATTTCATATTTTCCATAATCATCATACTCGCCATAAGTGAAACTAAACCCTGATTCACCTAAAGCTAATGACATTTCCATGTTATCTGGAGCACCATCAAGACCTTGAGCAAAGTTTAGACCTAATAATTTATAACCAAAACCAAAGTAAATTTCTTCAAAGTTCAATTCAGATGAGCCAGGATAGCTATAACTGATATATCCAACATCGAAGCTAACTCCTCTAGCTGATTCATCTGAATATCCAAAATATACATCAACTTCCATATTGGTATCATCATCAGCACCAAAATCTACTTTTGAACCCCAAACTCCTATATATGACCCATTATTTTCAGCTGATACATCTACACCACCTGAATAAGCAAAATCTTCACCTGTTTGGCTCATGCCCCTCCATATATAGTCGTTAGTAAGGGCAAAGTTGCCTGATATTTCAGCTGCATTTAATGAAAACATGCTTAAGCAAGTTAAAATTAATAAAGAAATCTTTTTCATTCTTGTCTCCTAATAAAATTAAAACTGGTTACATATATTTTAATGCAATTCTCATGCCATCTTAAAGTCTTATTTTTAACCCTTTTCTGTATCAATTTGGTGCAAATTTTTATTTTTTGTTACAAAAAGAGCTTCAAATGTTTTTAAACTTATATATATCGTGTAATATTCGCGACCCTCAAAATATTATTTTAGGAGTTTTTATGGATGTCTTAGATAAAACAGTATTAATAACTGGTGGTGCTTCAGGTCTAGGTTTTGCTACAGCTAAAGAATTTATCTCATCAGGTGCCAACGTAATGCTTGTAGATTTAAACGAAGAAAATGTAAAGAAAGCTTCCGAGGAGTTGGGTGATAATTCTGCTTATGCCATAGCCAATGTTACCGAAGAAGAATCAGTTCAAAATTGCATTTCTAAAACTATGGAAAAATTTGGAAGTATCCATGTAGTAGTCAATTGTGCAGGTATTGGAAGTGCAAGCAAGACTGTAGGTAAGGATGGAGCCCATCCGCTGGACTATTTCAAGCTGGTTATAGATATAAATTTAGTAGGAACTTTTAATGTATTAAGGTTAGCAGCTGTTGAAATGGGGAAAAATGAGCCTATGGAGAACAATGAATGTGGAGTAATTATAAATACAGCTTCTGTGGCAGCTTTTGATGGCCAAATAGGACAAGCTGGCTATAGCGCTAGTAAAGCAGGTGTGGTCGGCATGACACTGCCAATTGCAAGAGATCTTTCTAGGATGGGAATTAGAATTAATACCATTGCACCAGGAATTTTTGATACACCAATGATGGCTATGGCACCAGACCAAGTTAGAGATCCTCTTATAGAAATGACACAATTTCCAAAAAGATTAGGACTTCCAGAAGAGTATGCAGCTTTAACAAAGCATATTGTTGAAAATCCATTCTTAAACGGAGAAACTATCCGTTTAGACGGAGGTATAAGGATGGCTCCTAAATAGCTAAATCATGGAACTCTTATTTTCTTATCTCTTTTTCCTTCTTAAAGTACTCACTGTATTAATAGCGATAGTTGTTGCTATTGTTCTTATTGCAGGTACTGCTAAGCAAAAAAAAGATACTTATAAAGGCAAAATAATAGTAAAAAATCTTTCAGAAAAATTAGAAGAAATAAGTCTAGGTTTAAAGAGTTCTTCTATGGATCCTAAGTCGTATAAGCAGTTATTAAAGAAGCAAAATAAAGAAAAGAAGAAAGAAACCAAACAGAAACCTAAAGACCTTATCTATGTTCTAGACTTTAAAGGAGACATTCAGGCTTCAGGTGTTGACAAGTTAAAGCAGGAAATTAATGCAATTATAGCTTCTGAAGTTAAATGCAAAGAAGTAGTTCTAAAACTTGAAAGCGCTGGTGGGTCTGCTTATTCATATGGATTATGCGCCGCAGAATTAAAAAGACTTGTAGATCATAAAATTCCTTTAACTGTTTGTATAGATAAGCTAGCAGCTAGTGGAGGTTATCTCATGTCTTGTGTTGCTACTAAAATTGTAGCCGCCCCTTGGGCTTTAGTCGGATCAATAGGGGTTGTAGCTCAGCTCCCAAATTTTAATAAATTTTTAAAGAAACTAAACATAGATATAGAGCTGCATACAGCCGGAAGATATAAAAGAACTTTAACCACTTTAGGTAAGAATACACAGTCTGGAAGACAAAAATTTGTTAGTGAATTAGAAGAACTTCATAAAGTTTTTAAGGGATTTGTTAAAGAAAATCGACCCAAGATTAATGTAAATAAAGTAGCTACTGGAGAAGTCTGGCAGGGAGATGAGGCACTTAAATTAGGACTAATCGATGATATAGGAACTTCTGATGATTATTTAGTTAAATTATCCAAAAAATTTAAACTTATAGAGATTGAGTATTTCGAAAAGAAACCAATAACTGCTAGATTTGCTACTGCAGCAGAGCTTTTACTTGAGAAAGGAATTTATAAAGTTTTAGATATAGTAAATAAGGACAGGTTTATAACCTGAGATCAAAGAATATGAGCATTCGATATAAAGCACTTGAAGCTACTGAAGATGAAGGTAGATTTAGTTTATCTATTGTAGAGAAAACCACAGATGATTTACCTGAAGGGGACCTGTTAATAAAGGTTGAATACTCTTCATTAAATTATAAAGATGCAATGTCTGCTTCTGGTATACCAGGAGTAACAAGAAATTATCCTCATACCCCAGGTATAGACGCTGCAGGAGAAATAATAGAATCTTCAACAGAAGAATTTAAGAAAGGAGAGAAAGTTATAGTTACTGGCTATGACTTAGGTATGAATACTTCGGGAGGTTTTGGAGAATTCATCAGAGTACCTTCAACCTGGGCACTACATTTACCTAAAGACTTATCAACAAAGCAGTCAATGTCCTTAGGAACGGCAGGATTGACTGCAGGCTTATCTATACATTCTCTTGATTCCTACCAAGGTTGGACTGGGTTTAGTGGTACCAAGTCTGTTGTTACAGGAGCTACAGGCGGAGTAGGGTCCATATCAGTGATGCTATTATCAGCTTTAGGTTCTGAAGTTACTGCTGTTTCAGGAAAGAAAGATCAAATAGACTTTCTGAAATCTTTAGGTGCAACAGAAGTTTTATCCAGAGAAGAATTAGCTGAAAAGACTAGGAAACCTATAGGAAAAAGCTTATGGGATATAGGCGTAGACGTAGTCAGTGGCGAAACCTTAAGCCTTTTGTTAACTTCTTTAAGCCCTGGAGGAGCAATAGCATGCTCAGGTCTAGTAGGCGGACCATCTTTTGAGAGTTCAATATTTCCATTCATTTTAAGAGGTAATGCTCTTCTGGGTATAGATTCAGTTGAAATTCCATTGGAAGATAAAATTCATGTTTGGAAGCATTTTTCTACAGATTGGTCTTTAAATAAACTAGAAGAAATTACCAAAGTAGTTTCTCTTGAAGGTTTAGAAGTGGAAATAAAAAGTATCTTAGCTGGAGAGCAGACTGGAAGAGTAGTTGTGAAGCTTTAATTAGGAGAAATAATGACAGAGCATGGTACACAAGAAAGAGATAACGAGGAACAGTCAGATAGCAAAGCAGATGCTATCTCGGCTTTCATAATAATCATGATTCTAGTTGCCCTAACGTATGTTTGGGTTTCTAGTCAATAAAGGGAAAAAACATGGATGTAATAAATTTTTTAAAGGATAAAACAAGAATTCCGGTATTCGGAGCCCCCTTATTTACAGTTTCTTATCCTGAGCTTGTACTTGCACAGTGTAAATCAGGTGTCGTCGGATCTTTCCCCGCCCTCAATGCCAGACCAGAGGAAAAACTTGATGAGTGGATTACTATGATGAAAAAAGAATTAGAAGATTATAAGGCTAATAATCCAAATGAAATGGTAGCTCCTTTTGCCGTTAACCAAATTTGTCATCATTCTAATAATAGATTAGAGCATGATATGGAGGTTTGTGTTAAACATGAAGTTCCAATCATTATTACAAGTTTAAGAGCACCTAAATTTGTTGTTGATTCAGTACATGGATATGGGGGTGCTGTCATGCATGATGTAATTAATATAAGGCATGCAAAAAAAGCAATTGAAGAAGGAGCTGATGGATTAATTCTAGTTTGTGCAGGAGCAGGAGGTCATGCTGGAGCTTTAAGTCCTTTTGCACTTGTTAGAGAAGTAAGAGAGTTTTTTGATGGACCTATAGCACTATCTGGAAGTATATCTCACGGAGCATCTGTACTTTCTGCCCAAGCTATGGGAGCTGATTTTGCTTATATAGGTACTAGGTTTATAGCCACTAAAGAAGCTAATGCTAGTGAAGGTTATAAAGAAATGATTGTAGATAGCTCTGCAAATGACATTATGTATTCCGCAACCTTTACTGGTGTTCATGGAAATTATCTAAAACCAAGTGTCGTAAAAGCAGGACTAGATCCGGATAACCTCCCTTATGCAGATAAAAATGATATGAACTTTGGTTCCGGTCCAGGAGATAATCAGAAGAAGGCCTGGAAGGACATATGGGGTTCTGGTCAGGGCATTGGAAATTTATATGACGTTCCAACAGTCAAGGAAGCAGTTGATAGTTTGGTTGATGAGTATGAAACTGCAAAAGAATCTTTAAGTAACAAATCCTTTTAATCGCCCTTATACAAAGGATCTCTTTTTTCAAAAAAAGATTTAATGGCCTCTTTCCTGTCTTTAGTTTCATGCGTAAGAAGAGTTTGATCGTAATCCATATGCATAATTGCATCGTCTCCTGAATAAGTTAATTCATTTACACTTCTTTTAATCATTTGAGCTGCAATTGGTGGTTTAGAAGCATAAAGATTTGCCATCTCTTTAGCAGCATTTAATAATTCTTCTTTAGGGTGAACTTCATCATAGAAACCCCAATTAAGGAGAGTTACGGCTTTTTCATTTTCACCACCAATAACAATTTTTTTTGCTTTTGCAGGTCCAATTAATCTTACAGCTAATGGTAAACCTAACCAATTGAGATTAATGCCTAAGTTAATTTCTGGATAACCAAGAATGGATTTATCAGAAGCAATACGAAAATCACAGGCAGAAGCTATGCAAGCTGCTCCACCAAGACAGTAACCATTTATGGCAGCTATTGTTATTTGATCTACTTCTAAGAAAGACCAAATAGCTGGCTTGCCAAAGTTATTTCTCCAAGCTTCTAATTTAGTTACAGGTTTTTGTTTTTCTTTTAAATCAGCTCCAGAAGAAAAGTTATCTCCAGAACCAGTATATATAACAACTCTTGTTTTTAGGTCTTCTCTTAAGGACTCATTAAATTGAGTTAATTCTTTAAGAATTTCAGTATTTAGAGCATTTAGTGATTTAGGTCTATTTAAATAAACCCAGCATATATGGCCTTCTTTCTTTATTTTTAAATGCTTCATTATTTTTCTGATAAGTACTTTTCTACATCAAGAGCAGCCATACATCCTGCTCCAGCAGAAGTTATGGCCTGCCTATAAACATGATCTGAAACATCTCCTGCAGCAAAGACACCTTTTATGCTTGTTGAAGTAGCGTTACCATCAAGTCCAGAAAGTGTCTTTATATAACCATCTTTCATTTCTAATTGACCCTTAAAGATTTCAGTATTTGGATTATGGCCTATGGCTATAAAGACACCTTCTATCTCAAGAGTATTAGTTTTATCATCTTTTAAATTTTTTAGTTCGATACCTGAAACTTTTTGTCCATCACCCAATACATTTTCAAGCACATGATCCCAAAGTATTTCTATACTTCCTTCTTCTGCTTTTTTAAATAACCTTTCTTGCAGAATTTTTTCGGATCTTAAACTATCCCTTCTGTGAATAAGCAATACTTTAGAACAAAGATTTGATAAATAGAGTGCTTCTTCAGCTGCAGTGTTGCCACCTCCAATTACCGCTACCTTTTTATCTTTATAAAAGAATCCATCACACGTTGCACAAGCACTCACTCCCTTTCCTAAGTATTCTTGTTCAGATGAAAGTCCTAAGTATTTAGCAGAAGCTCCTGTGGCTATAATCAAGCTTTCACTCTCAAAGGTATGATTACTTCCTGTTAATTTAAAAGGTTTATGAGTAATTTCAGCTTTTTCTATATGATCAAAGATAATCTCCACATTTAAAGACTCTGCATGTTTTAACATCCTATCCATTAATTCTGGTCCTTGTAACCCATCACTATCACCCGGCCAATTTTCTACATCAGTTGTAGTAGTTAATTGTCCTCCTTGTTCTAAGCCAGTAATTAAACAAGGGTTTAAACCTGCTCTAGCGGCATAAACTGCTGATGTATAACCTGTTGGACCTGATCCTAATATGATTAATTTTCTACTAATTAACTTTTCCATATTTAAATTATAACTTCGAATTAACAAATTTTATCTTTGAAAGTTAGAAGATCGCATAAATAAAATATACAATAACAAAAACCAATTTCAGCAAGTGGCAAAAAAAGCACAAGCAACTAAGAAAACAGCTGAACAGGCTGTATCTATTTCTCGCCTTAAAATAAATCAACTCTTCTTTGAGTCTTGGTTAATTATCCAAGGTTTCTTAGGAATATACGCTTTAGTTTCATTGGTAACCTTTTCTCCCAATGACCCCGGATGGAATTCTCAAAATTTTTTAGATGAAAGAGTTATACAGCAAATTGAGATTTCTAACGCTGTTGGCTCTTGGGGAGCATTTCTAAGCGATTTACTATTTTCATTAGTTGGTTATATGGCTTTCTTAATTCCTTACTGGCTTCTTTGGCCTCTAATTCGTCATTTCATTTTCTTTAGGAGACCTATTCAATTTTCTCAGATTTACTCTGGTTTAATTGGCATAAGAATAATAGGTTGGTCTTTATTTTTAATTTGTAGTTGTTCGCTTATTAATCTTTTTGTAAATGTTGACCAATCTTTATTGCCTGAAAATAGTGGTGGATTAATTGGCTCAACAATCTCATCTTTTACTCTGGTACCTCTAAGTTTAGTAGGAAGCACTTTATTATTTACCTGCTTTGCTTTATTAGGATTAACTTTATCTCTAGAAATATCATGGACTGCATTAATCATAAGAGCTCAGGAGTTTTTTGTAAGTTTTGGAGGAGATTTTGGCCAAAAGATTTCTGATTTTCTTGCTAATGTAAGAGAAAAACAAAGACTAAGAAAAGAAAAGATAGAAAGACAACATAAAGTTTTAGAAGAAGTAAAAAAGAAAGAGAAAATTAAAGTTGCGGAAGTAGTTAAACCTAATAACAAAACTGAAACTAGTGTCAGGGTTGAAAAAGAAAAACAAGAAGAGCTATTCGAATACAAGGAAGCATCTAATCCTCCCAAGCTCTCATTGTTAGATGAAAAAAAAGATGAGGTATCTGATGAAACTTCTGAACAGTCCTTAAGGCAATTAGGTGATTTAGTTATAAGTAAATTATCAGAATACAAGATTGATGGTGTTACGGTTGAGTCTATTCAACCAGGACCTGTTGTAATAAGACTCGAACTAAAACTACCTACGGGATTAAAAGTGAATCAAATCTCAAATATAAATAAAGATCTTGCACGATCTTTGTCTAAAACAAGTGTAAGGATTGTAGAAGTAATAGAGGGTAGGGATACTATTGGTATAGAAGTACCCAGAGAAGATCGTCAACCAGTTTTACTGAGTGAAGTATTATCAAGTACACAATATGATGAATCTAAGAGTCCTCTTACAGTTGCACTAGGAAAGGATATTAGTGGTTCAGCCGTCGTTGCAGAATTATCTTCAATGCCACATCTTCTTGTAGCTGGCACAACAGGTTCAGGTAAATCTGTAGCTATTAACTCAATGCTTGTAAGCATTCTATTTAAAGCTAGCCCTGAACAAGTAAGGTTGATATTAATAGATCCAAAAATGTTGGAACTTTCAGTTTATGAAGATATTCCCCATTTACTATGTCCAGTAATAACTGATATGAAAGAAGCATCTAGTGGACTTAGGTGGTGTGTAAATGAAATGGAAAGAAGGTATAAATTGATGGCTGAGCTAGGAGTGAGAAATTTAAACGGTTATAACAAAAAAGTTTCAGATTCAATAAATAAAGGCCAACCAATTAAAGATCCTCTATGGAAATCTGATGACGAAGAAACGGAATCAGAAATTCCTAATTTAGAACAGCTTCCAAATATAGTTTTAGCAGTAGATGAATTAGCGGATTTGATGATGATTGTAGGTAAAACAGCAGAGCAATTAATAGCTAGGATAGCTCAAAAAGCAAGAGCGGCAGGTATTCACATGCTTTTAGCAACTCAGAGGCCTTCTGTAGATGTTATTACCGGTCTTATTAAAGCCAATATATCTGCCAGAGTTGCTTTCCAAGTTGCTTCTAAAATGGATTCTAGAGTAATTCTAGATCAAGGAGGTGCAGAACAATTATTAGGAAAAGGAGATATGCTTTATTTAGCTGCTGGTACTTCTATCCCACAAAGAGTACATGGTGCTTTTGTTGGGGATGATGAGGTGAAAAGAGTTGCTGATGATTGGAGGCAAAGGGGTAAAGCTGTATATATTGAAGAAGTAACTAAAGAAGAAGGTTCGGTAGTCGGAATGCCAGGAATTGCTAGTGGTGAAGATGCTGAGCAGGATGGCGAGTCTGATGAATTGTATGACGAGGCTGTAGCATTTGTTGCTCAATCTAGAAGAGCTTCCATATCAGCTGTTCAAAGGAGACTCAGAGTGGGTTACAACAGAGCAGCAAGATTAATCGAAACTATGGAAGCCGCTGGAATTGTCAGCCCTATGGCTACAAATGGAAATAGAGAAGTCCTCGTTCCTCCTCCACCAGAAGAATAATAAGAAATAAAATTGATTAAATACAGAGCTCTTTTTCTTTCCTTTTTTTTTCTAAACTTCTCTAATATAGTGAATTCTTCTTCCGAAAACTCTTTGTATGAAATACTAACCACTGAGGAAGAAAACTTATTTCTTAAAACTTTACTGAATCTGAATTTTTATTCAGCAAAATTTACCCAAAAGACTCTGCAGGAAGATAAAGAGAGAAGAATTGAAGGTAATATTTTAGCTAACAGAACAGGAAAATTTAAATTGACCTATACCGCTCCTTTAAATGAAATAATCTCTTATGATGGAAAAAACTTATATAGATATGATAAAGACTTAGAACAGTTAACAATTCAACCATCAGAAAACATATTAAAAGAAACTCCTATTGGTCTATTTAGTTTGAATATAGAAGAAATAAGAAATCTTTTTTTACTAAGTGAATGTAAAAAAAACTTAGATAATTTTTCCTGTTTATTAATAAATAAAGATAAGAATAGTATTATTCCTGCGATAAGAGTTAATCTAAGAAACGGGATTATTAACTTAATTACTTTTACAGATTCTTTTAAACAAACCGTGTTTATAGAGTTTAGAGACATCAATACAAATCAATTCCCTGAAAAAGATCTTGAACTAATAATAGAAGAAGGAACTGATATAGTTAACTTAAATAAAGATATAGAATAAGAGACTTATGTTAGATTCAAAATTATTAAGGAATTCTATTAAAACTGTAGAACAAGGTCTAAAAAAAAGAGGTTCTTCAGTAAATATGTCTGTATGGACTAAACTAGAAAAATCTAGAAAGGGTCTTCAATCTTATACTGAAGAGAGGAAAGCTTTACTAAATAACTTATCTAAAAAAATCGGACATCTAAAGGCCAATAAAAAAAAGAGCTCCAAAGAAGAAAAAGAAGCCTTAGCTCTTACTAGTGAAATTAAAGATAAATCTTCTGAGCTTGATGAGATATTAAAGGAGCAAAAAGATTTTCTTTTGGAACTGCCAAACCTACCCGATGAAGATGTACCCAAAGGAAAGTCAGAAGAAGATAATGTAGAAGTTCGTAAATGGGGAAAAATACCAGAGTTTTCTTTTAAACCACGTGATCATCTTGAGCTAGGCAAGATGTTAGATGGTATAGATATGGATGCTGCCTCACGAATCTCAGGAGCTAGATTTTCTGTTCTAAAATCTGATTTAGCAACCCTTCATAGGTCTTTAACCCAATTCATGATTAATACTCATGTTCTAAATCATGGATACGAAGAATTATACGTACCGTATATAGTAAACAAGGAATCCTTAACAGGAACAGGTCAGCTACCTAAATTTGAAGAAGATCTATTTAAACTTCGTGGAAATCAAGAATACTATCTGACCTCTACTGCAGAAATACCAGTAACAAATATGTTAAGAGGACAAATAGTCGATTCTAAAAAATTACCAATTAAATGGGTTAGTCACACACCTTGTTTTAGGAGTGAATCTGGAAGTTACGGGAAGGACACTAGGGGATTAATGAGATTACATCAATTTGAAAAAGTAGAATTAGTTCAGGCTGTCGAAGCATCAAACTCAGAAAAGGCGCTAGAAGAACTAACTAATCATGCTGAGGAAATCTTAAAAGCTTTAGAGATACCTTACAGAGTAGTGATGCTTTGTGGATCTGACCTAGGATTTAGTGCTGCTAAAACCTATGACCTTGAAGCCTGGATACCTTCTCAAAATAAATATAGAGAAATATCTTCATGTTCAAATTTTAGAGACTTTCAGTCAAGAAGAATGTTAGCAAGATGGAAAAATGAAGAAAAAAATAACAATGAATTGCTTCACACTCTCAACGGATCAGGTTTGGCTGTTGGGAGAACCTTGCTAGCATTATTGGAAAATAATCAGCTTGAAGATGGATCAATTAAAGTACCTAAGGTATTAGAAGAACTTCTAGGTAAATCTAAAATTGAAGTCAAATAAGACTTTATAACTTATAGAAACTTTAGGCATTTTCTATTTAAAAAAAATGCTCAGAATATTCTTTTTTGACCAGTTCCATTTGTAACCTAAAGAAGGTATTATTGAGACTGTATATAAAATAATTTCCTCTTTATTTTTTATTTAAGAAATTATTTTTTATTTTGGAGATAAATGCTAATAAGTCACACAAAAGACATTCTATTGTCACTTCTGATTTATAACATTTATTCCGATTTTAAAACTTAACTATTTTGGGGTTTTTTATGAATATAAAAAAGTTACTTTCTTTAAGCGTAGTTACCTTAATCCTTTCAATGTCAGTGTCATCAGATGTTGATACTACTTCTTCGATAAGGGGTTCTGTTAATGCTTCAGGTGCTTCTGTGATTGCTGAACATACACCAACAGGCATAACTAAGGTCACTACTGCGAGTGGATCAGGTAATTTCTCTCTTTCTTTCCTACCAATAGGTGGTCCTTACTCTATTACGGTATCGGCTCCTGGTTTTCAATCTGAGAAATTAGAAGGAATTTTCCTGGTATTAAATGAAACGGCACTTATTGAAATAGAGCTTTCAAAATCTGCTGCTGAAGAATTAGTTGTTACTGCTGCTGCAGGTTCAAATCTTCTTAAAACAGGAACAGGTACTCTCTTAGACAGAGTGGCTATGGATGCAGTTCCTACAATAAATAGATCAATAGGTGATTTTGCAAAAATGGATCCTAGGGTCAATATAAATTCAGCTTCTAGTAGAAATACTGAAATTTCAGTTATGGGGGCCAATTCTAGGTTTAATGATTTTTCTATAGATGGCGTAAGCTTTAACGATCCTTTTGGTTTAAATGCTAACGGTTTTGGTTCAATGAGAAATCCCATTAGTTTAGATTTTGTTCAACAAATCTCTATAGATATTACTCCTTATGATGTTTCAAGAGGCAACACTACAGGTGGTTCTATTGCAGTTGTTACTAAATCTGGATCTAATGAGTTTCATGGAAGTCTGTACTATTCTGAAAGAGATGAATCAAATATTGGTGAAGACTCAGACGGAAATGATTACCCAGAATTTGCAGAAGAGGTAAAAACTTTTACTGCTTCTGGTCCTATAATCAAAGACAGGTTATTTTTCTTTGTTGGTTATGAAGAGTTTGAAAGGTCTAACCCTGCTCTTTATGGAACAGTAGATAGCAATGCTCAAAATAAAGCAGAAACGCTAACAACAGCTCAAGCAGACCTAATAAAGAACATCGCAATGAATACTTATGGTTATGATGCTGGAATGATTAATGGTGCTTCTTTTCCAGAAACCCATGAAGAATATACTGTAAAACTAGATGCTGTAATTAATGATGCAAATAGAGCAGTTATAAATTATTCCAAAGTAGAAAGTTATTTTCCTCGTAAATATAATAGAGGAGCAACTGTCTTTAGTAATAACTATTATGCTAAACCACCTGTTATAGAAAGATCATCTATAGCTCTTTATAGCGATATAACAGATAGACTCAGAACTAAACTTAAATTCTCTAGATATGAAATGGACGAAAATGATGCATCTATAGGAGATGGACTTTTCCCTGAAGCAAGAATAGAAGTTGGTGGAGATGATGTTTATTTAGGTGGAGATAGATATAGAGGAGCAAACCATATAATGGTTGATGAAGACTTTTTGGTCTTTAAAGCTGATTACGATAATGACAATAATGTCATGACTTTTGGAATTGAGCGAGCAGAAACCTCAGTCTATAACCTCTTTATTGCCCGTTACAATGGAGAAATTCATTTTGACAGTATCGCTGATTTTGAAGCTGGTCAGTGGAGTTATTTAAGATTCCATACGCCTATTGCTGGTAATGATCAAGTTGGAACTGCTGCTGCAGACTTTGAAATTGAAAAAGATACCTTGTACTTTCAAAACAAGTGGTATGCAAATGATGCTCTGACAGTTACCTTTGGATTTAGATACGATAGTATTTTAACTCCAACTCAACCTCATCTTAATCCCAAGTTCTTAGAAAGAAACGGAATAGGGAATAATCAAAGATTTGATTTCGATCTATTGCAACCTAGAATGGCTATTAACTATGACGCTACTTCTTTATTTGGAGACAGGGTAGTTGATGCAACCATCAGAGGTGGTAGAGGTCTCTTCTTGGGTAGGATTCCTAGAGTTTGGTATGGAAATGCTTATTCAAGATCTGGTGGTAAAACTGACTATAATCGTTTTAGATCTTATAGCAGTACTATTGGCCCTATGCCAGCAGCTTCAGTAGCTGATCCTCGTTTCTTTTGGTTAGGACCTACTAGTAATTATCAAGTGCGTAGTGCTTGGTATGGAGACGCACAAGGTACAGATCCAAACTTTGAAGCTCCAAGTTCATGGAGATCTAATATTGCTTTAGATATTCTTACAGCAAATGGTTACGACGTTACTATTGAATATAATAGAGACGAAATTAGCCAAGCTGTTTTCTATAAAGATTTAGGACTAACTCAAACTGGTACTTTAGCTGACGGAAGAGGAACCTATAAAGGGGCGGGCGACTTTTGGCTGTCAAATACTTCTTTAGGAGAATCTGAAGCTATAACAGTTATCATGAAGAAATCATGGAATGATGTTAATTTCATGACAGCTTATACCAATATGGATACAAGCGATGTATATGCTTTAACTTCAGCTCAAGCTGAGTCTGCTTATGGTTATATGCAAAGATGGGATGGAGAGAATGTTAGTTCAGCTAGCTCTTCTTACATGGCCGAGCATAAGTTTATGGCAACCTTAGACTATACAGCTCAATGGTTTGGAAATAACGATACTCGCTTCTCTTTAGTTTTCATAAGGAAAAGTGGAGAACCTTATAGTGTAACTTTTGATGAACCTGGTTATAACAGTGTAACTGGAAATTCAAGATTCTATGCTGATTACAGCTTGCCTTATATTCCTACAGGAGCTTCTGATCCTAACGTTTCATTTACTAGTTCCGCCGTAGCAGATGCTGTTATGGCTCATGTTAATGCAACAGGATTAAGCGCTTACAAGGGCACTTATGCTCCAAGAAATGCTTTCAATAGCCCTTGGATCAGTAGACTTGATTTGAGGGTAACTCAAGATATCAAAGTTTTTGATGATCATAAGTTCATTGTTTACTTAGACTTACTAAATCTTTTAAATATGATCGATGATGAAAAAGGAATAGTCAGAGAGTATTCGTATAACAACAGTAGGCAGATCATAGTAAATGGTGTAACAGATACTGGTCAGTTCATTATCTCTGGAATAGACCATGATGATAGCCTTTATATTCAAAATAATGACGGACAGTCGGCATGGAATATAAATTTAGGATTTAAATACGAATTCTAAACTGAGTTAACAAAAGAAGAACGCCGCTCTAATAGCGGCGTTTTTTTTATAGTCTTGGTCCGCCTTTAGTGCAAACTTTTGAAGCATATCTAACGGCCTCTTCAAGAGCTATTTGCTCTCCTTTATTCTTAATTAGAGAAATAAATGTCCCTAATAATGCGTCGCCAGCTCCGTTAGTATTCACTACTTTAACTAATGGAGCTGACACTGTTTTTGTATTGTATGTTGAACCGCCAGAACCTAGAGAACACAAAGTATTAGATTCTATTTTTACATATTTATTAAGTAGAGAGATCTCAGATTTATTTCCTGTCAATAAGTCTATCTTTTGATCAATTACCCACTTAATCTCATTTAGATTAGATTCTATAAGATTAATATCAGCTAAACCAAAACCAATTTTTATATTATTGGTCTTTGCAATTTCTAAAGCTCGTTTAGCGGTTCTGAATCCATTTTTTGTACACACAGAAAAAGCATCAAAGATAAGCCAATCAGAATTTGAGATCATTTCTTTATTTAAGCATTCAGGAACTAACTTCTTGTTAGCAGCGAGATTAGAGGCCATGGTTCTTTCTCCGTCTGAAGTTACAAAAATAAAACAAATACCAGTATCTTCTTTAGAAATGTTACTGAAGATTTTTGTATTAGAGTTTTTAAAGCCCTCTGAAAATTCTTTTGCTTCCTTGTCTGACCCCAAAGAACAACTAAAAAAACATTCAGAACCGGACTGCGAAGCTGCATGAAGAGAATTAGCTATAGATCCTCCTGGTTCCTTACTTAATATATTATCTTTAAAATCTAGTAACCATTTAATCTTCTGGTTTCTACTAATATGAATCATACTTCCTTTGATAATCCCTAAAGAAGAAAGCTGTTCTTCAGAAATTGATATCTCTATGTCAATCAAGGCATTTCCAAATCCGTAAATTTTAGACATATATAAAGTAATTATTTTGATTCTCGTATAGAATTTTAACCCTTATTTATTTTTAAGGGTTGTAATATTGAATTTACCTTTCTCACTACTGTCTTTTGAAGATTTGCATAAAGATCCTGAGGACTTTTCACAAAGACTAGGAAAAAGTTTTCAAGAGACTGGTTTTTGTGGTCTTTCTGACCATCCAATAAATCAAGAACTAATAAATGAAGTTACTCAAACTTTTCATGAATTCTTTTCTTTACCCACTAATATAAAATTAGAATATTTTGATCCTAAGCTAGCTGGTGCTAGAGGTTATACACCGATGAAGGTAGAAACTCCAAAGGGAGGAGTTGAGGCTGATATTAAGGAGTTCTGGCAGACAGGAAGAGAATTAACTAAGAACCACAAATTTACTAAATGGATGCCACTAAACAAGGAAGTAAAGGAAATAAATAATTTTAAAGAAAAAGTTAATGAGCTTTTTATTCAGTTTGATGAGCTGGGAAAAGTTCTCTTAGAGTCTGTTGCTTTAAACCTAAATTTAAAGAAAGATTATTTTAAGCAAGTAGCAGATGAAGGTAATAGTGTTATGAGATCTATTCACTATCCACCAATTAGGTCTAATGAGAAAGGAGAAAGATCTGGAGCTCATGAAGACATAAACTTGATCACATTACTTATTGGAGGTCATCAACCTGGGTTAGAAATACTATCGAAAGGAGAAAAATGGCTTCCCGTTGAATATGATAGTAACGTAATAATATGCAATATAGGAGATATGCTTCAACGCTTTTCTAATCATAGGCTTGTTTCTACTACTCACAGGGTTAGAACTCCGCTAGATTTAAAAAATGTTTCGAGATATTCAATTCCTTTTTTTGTTCACCCAAATCCAGATTGGATTATAGAAACATTAGATTCATGTGTAAGTGAAGACAATCCCAATAAGTATCCGCAATCTATACGTGCTGAAGATTACTTACAACAGAGGTTAAAAGAAATAAAATTAGTTTAATTATGGAGTATATACAACCAGCAGTAGGTTTTTTTGTTTTACTTCTTCTCGGAGCAATATTCAGCGAGAACATAAAAGCGATCAAACTTAAATACATAGTAATTGCTGTTTTAATTCAATTAACTTTAGCTTTATTGCTTATTAAGTTACCTTTAATTACAACATTCTTTGAAGTTTTATCTAAAGGCGTGATGACATTGAAGGAAGCGAATGATTATGGAACTTCATTTGTTTTTGGTTACCTTGCTGACGGCGCTCCTAATGCTCCATTTGAAGTAGCAAATAAAGCCAATACTTTTATTTTTGCTTTTGGCGGATTAACACTAATTATCTTAATGTCTGCAATTTCAGCACTTCTATGGCACTGGAGAATTATTCCAATATTAGTTAATGCATTGTCATTACTATTTAAAAAACCTTTAAATGTAGGAGGCCCAGTAGGACTTAGTGCTACTGCCAATGTATTCCTTGGTCAAGTGGAGGCACCATTACTAGTTAGACCATATCTTTCCTCTATGTCGAAAAACGAGCTTTTAGTGATTATGACTGTTGGTATGTCAACCATAGCGGGTTCAGTAATGGTTATATATACAACGATGCTTTCCCCAATATATGGATCAGGTCTAATTGGTCATTTTCTTACTGCTTCTCTTATTTCTGTTCCTGCAGGGATTATGTTTGCAAATATTCTTATCCCTAGTGAGACTAAAACTGATTTTCCTGAAGATAATTCTACAAAAATGTATTCAAGCACTATGGACGCTTTAACTAAAGGCACACAGTCTGGAATTGATATCTTTTTAAATGTAGCTGCTATGCTCATAGTTATTATGGCCTTAGTCTTTTTAGCAAATCAAATATTAGGGATATTCCCTAATATTCTAGGAGAGCCCTTAACAATGGAAAGAGTGGTGGGGTGGATATTTGCACCACTTGCATGGTGTATGGGAATTCCTTGGTCAGAAAGCCAGATAGCTGGTGAATTATTAGGAGTTAAAACTATTCTGAATGAATTTGTAGCCTATTTATATCTTTCTGATACTTCCTCATATCCTTTATCTGAGAAGAGCTTTTTAATTATGCTTTACGCTCTATGTGGATTTGCTAATTTTAGTAGTGTAGGAATTCTTTTAAGCGGTATTAGCGCTATGGTACCAGAAAGAAGAAAAGATATTATTGCAGTTAGCTTCAAAGCTTTATGGGCTGCTTTACTTGCTTCATGTATGACAGGATTTGTAGTAGGTATTCTTTAAACACCTAAATCTTTATTGGTAAAATGTGCTCGGCATAAAGGCACGTACTTTTCATTTCCTCCTATTTCTAGCTGTTGACCTTCTGTAATTATGAAACCCTGACTATCTATTCTAACTACCATTGTGGCTTTCCTTCCACACCAACAGACAGTTTTTATCTCTTTTAAATTATCTGCCCAAGCAAGTAAATATTTACTACCTTCAAAAAGCTCCCCTTGAAAATCTGTTCTAATACCAAAAGCAAGTACTGCTATATCTAATTCATCTACTACTTTACCTAATTGAAAAACCTGTTCTTTTGTAAGGAACTGAGCTTCGTCTATTAAGACACATTTAATTTCATCAATTTCTTTATCTTGTAAAAGAGAATTATATAAATCTGTATCTTTAGAAAAAGGATTAGCAGTAGCACTTATTCCTATTCGTGAAACTATTTCATTTTTTTTAAATCTTGTATCTTCAGAGAAAGTAAACATTTTTGTTTTCATTCCTCTTTCATGATAATTGTGATTAGCTTGAAGGAGGGCTGTCGACTTCCCGGCATTCATTGATGAATAGTTAAAATAAAGTTTAGCCATTTCGTAAGTTTAGGTTTTAGATCAATACTGGTCCAGTGCTAACTATGTTAGTATGCCACGCCTCTAATGTCACAGATCAAAGAAGTCAAAGAAAGTATTGAAAAAGAATCTACTGAGATTTCTCACCCAGAAACCTTAAGCGTATGGGGCTTAGCTTGGCCTCCTATTTTAGGAAACCTTCTTTGGTCAAGTGTAGGTATTATTTCAATAAAAGCAGTAGGAACTCTAGGAGCTTCTGCTGTTGCAGCTGTTGGAACTGGTCAGAGGCTTGTTTGGGTGTTTCAAGCTTTACTTATGGCAGTTATGACGGGCACCACTGCTCTTGTTGCTAGAGCTGTAGGTTCAAAAAATATGTTAGAAGCTGCACATGTTACAAGGCTAGCTATTGGAGTGAGTTTAGTATTGTCAATTTTTACTACCCTTATAATCATAGTATTTGCTAAAACTTTTATTAGTATATTTA
>CEUY01119998.1_pt1 | contig 34301 bp, 34 predicted proteins | sample 361481 | NCBI WGS metagenome assembly CEUY01 (sample SAMEA2622737, study PRJEB7988) | marine metagenome | isolation source: saline water (ENVO:00002010), including | reverse complement strand
TGTTTGGACCAAACTTATCTGGCGATGTACTTGGAGAAGGTGTTGGGGGAGCTGTTAGAAAAGAAGATACTGATATCTTAGAAATGTGGAATAAAGCAATCGCGGAAATGAGTGCTGATGGAACTACTGCCAAAATCACCAAAAAGTGGTTTGGTAGAGATGTTTCTCTATAATTCATAAATAAAATCTAGTAAATTAAGAAGCGGCTTTAGCCGCTTCTTTTTTTTACAATGATTAAATTTGATTTATTAATTTTAGGAGATACAGGATGGGGTGACGAATTATTAATATCTTGTATTATGACTATTCTTGTTAGCTTAAGTGCGATGGGATTAGGAATATTTATTTCTATATTTGCAGCATGGGCAAAAATATCTGGAAATTTCATTATAAAACTATTAGCAAATTTTTATACCACGGTAATAAGAGGTGTTCCTGAACTTTTAATAATTTATCTTATTTTTTTTGGAGGTAGCGCCGGTGTAATGTATATCGCCAAAATATTTGGGTATAATGGGTATATTGAGCTTCATGCCTTTACTATGGGAACAATAAGTATTGGAATTATCTCTGCTGCCTATTCAACAGAAGTTTTTAGAGGCTCTTATAATATAATTGATAAGGGACAAGCTGAAGCCGCAAAATCACTTGGCTTGTCAAAAATTAATATTTTCTTTAAAATTTTAGCACCTCAAATTTTAAGACATGCTTTGCCTGGACTTGGTAATGTTTGGCAAATTACACTGAAAGATACTGCTTTAATTTCTGTAACTGGTTTAGTTGAAATTATGCGCCAAACAAAAGTTGCTGCGAATACTACTCATTCACCATTTACATTTTATTTAACTGCTGCTGTTTTATATCTAGTGCTAACAACATTTTCTTCTAAGGTTTTTAATAAAATGGAGTCATATTCTAATAAAGGTTTAAACACAACCTAATGGATATTGATCTTATAAGTACAAATTTTTTAATTATTCTCGGTGGTTTTGATGAGACCATAAAGCTAGTTTTTCTTTCATTAAGTGTCGGGTTTCTTGTTTCTATATTTTTTGCGCTTATAAGAGTTTCATCAATTAAACCTTTATCTTTAACTATATATTATTACATTTTTATTATTCGTGGAACACCTCTACTTGTTCAAATTTATTTAATCTATTTTGGTCTAGCATCTATAAAAGCTATTAGAGAAAGTTTTCTTTGGTTTTTTTTAAAAGAACCTTTTTGGTGTGGGGTTCTAGCTTTAGTATTAAATACTGTAGCATACACGACTGAAATAATTAGGGGAGGAATACAATCTGTAACTAAAGGACAAATTGAAAGTTGTAAATCTTTAGGAATGAATCGTTTTATAATGTATTATAAAATAATTTTACCTGTTGCGTTTAGAAACGCTTTTCCTGCCTATGGTAATGAAATGATACTAATGGTTAAGGCAACTTCTCTTGTAAGTCTAACTACATATATGGAAATGACAGGTTTGGCACGAAATATAATGTCCAAAACCTTTGCTCCAATAGAGGCTTTTATTGCAGCTGGATCAATTTATCTTTTTATAAACTTTATTGTAGTTCAATTCATTAAATTTCTTGAATGGAAATACAACCCTCATTTAAGATTGAAATAAAGTATATGAAAAAAATAGCAGTAATAGGTGCGGGTATAGTTGGGGTATGCATATCTCATTTTCTTCAAAAAAATAATAACCAAGTTTATTTATATGATCAACACGAACCAGGAACACAAACTTCATACGGCAATGCAGGTATTTTTGCTAATCATGATTGTGTATTTGCCAACTCTCCAAATATATGGAGAGATTTACCAAGTTTATTAATAAAGAAAGATGGATATGTATCGCTTGATTGGATGTATATAATAAAAAATTTTCCATGGATGTTGAAGTTTTTAAAAAATTGTAGCTATTCTAATGTAGATTACATTGCTAAATCTTTAAGTAATTTTTCATATCATGCAGAATCTGCTTATAATGAAATTTTCTCAGATATAAATGTTGATGAAATAGTTGTGAGAAAAGATAGTCTTTATCTTTATGAAACTATAAATGACTATAAAAATGGTCAATATATGAATGGTTTAAGAAAAAAAAATAATATACCTTTTTCTTATATAAATAAAAAAGAAATAAAAAAATTAGAACCTTCCATAGCGCCTGTTTATTATAATGGGGTATTGTTTAAAGAAGAATCCTTTACAAAATCTTCATTAAAAATCACTCAAAAAATATTTGAAAATTTTATAAATAATGGAGGTAATTTTTCTAAACTAAAAATTAAATCAATTTATAAAAAGAATGGCAAATTATTTCTCTATTATGATAATAATGAGTTAAATTTTGATAAGATCATAGTTGCTTGTGGCGTTTGGAGTAATGACTTAGCAAAGACTATTAAAGACTCATTTCCTTTAGATACTGAACGCGGCTACCATATATTGTTTGAAGGAAGGAAAGATCTTATATCAAGACCGGTTGGTTGGGCAAAACTTGGTTTTTATATAACTCCGATGGATGATGGAATACGAGCAGCAGGCACAGTAGAAATTGCCGGATTAAAAAAACCAATAAATAAAAAAAGGTTGGAACTACTAGAAAAATCTGCAAGAAATATTTTACCCCAACTAGGAAAAGTTAAAAGTCACTGGATGGGATTTAGGCCCACTCTTCCCGATTCATTGCCTGTAATTGGTGAATCAAAGATGTGTAATAATGTTTATTATGCCTTTGGTCACCAACATTTAGGACTTTCACTTGGGGCTATAACAGGTAAAGTTATTCAATCATTAGTTGAAAATAAGCGGTCTAATATCAATATTGACCCATTTAATCCTTATCGATTTTAGGTTGCATAACAATTCATAAACTTTTATTAAGTTAATTATAGGATAAAATATAATTCCGATTTAAAAATTTAATTATGTTATTGTACAATAAAAAAAAAGGTCAAAAAAAGCTAATTGCATTTTCAATTAACGATGACCTCAAAAAATATGTTAAACAACTAAAATAATATGCAATCGCTATTATATCTTATAATACAAATTATTGAGTTATACAAAATTGTACTTATTATATATGTCATAGCGAGTTGGCTTGTAAGTTTTAAAATTATAAATACTTCAAATAGGTTTATATATTCGCTTTTAGATGCTCTATATAGAATTTGTGAACCAAGCCTAAGAATCGTAAAAAGATATATTCCAAACTTTGGTAACTTTGATATCTCTCCAATAATTGTTTATATAGCATTAGAATTTATACGTAGATTGCTCATTGAATATTGGCCACGCTGATGAAAATAATAGATGGGAAAAAAATCGCTGAAGATTTAAGAGTTAATTTGAAAAAAGAGATTACTGCATTAAAGAAAAGATATTCTAAAGTGCCTGGGCTTGCAGTTGTTCAGGTAGGAAATGTTGCAGCAAGTAGCGTTTATGTAAAAGCAAAAACAAAACAGGCCCAAGATGTTGGAATAAGAGTTTTTGATCATCATTTAGGCGAAGATACAAATGAAGAAATGCTTCTCAACTTAGTCAGCCAGTTAAATAAGTCTGAAGAAGTTAATGGCATACTAGTTCAACTCCCGCTTCCTAAGCATATTAATGAAGAGGTTATTTTAAATTCAATTAATCCTGAAAAGGATGCTGATGGTTTTCACCCGTTTAATGTTGGTAAATTATCTATTGCGAGTTCCAATGATGAAAATTTATTAATTCCTTGCACTCCATATGGCGTGTTACTGATGTTAAAAGAGTTAAATATAGGGTTAGTTGGAAAAAATGCAGTAATAATAGGCAGATCAAATATTGTAGGCAAACCTATGCTACAATTATTAATAAAAGAATCATGCACTGTTACTGTTGCTCATTCAAAAACCAAGAATCTTGAAATGCTATGTAAAAATGCTGATATTTTAGTTGCTGCAGTTGGTAGGCCAAAAATGGTTAAGGGTAGTTGGATAAAAAAAGGCGCAATTGTGCTTGATGTAGGTATTAATAGGATAATTGAAAATAGGGATGGTGAAGATAAAAATATATTGGTTGGTGATGTTGATTTCAATGAAGCAAAGGAAAGTGCTTTTGCAATAACTCCCGTACCTGGAGGCGTTGGACCTATGACAATTGCCTGCCTTTTAAGAAATACAATTATTGCCTTTAAAAATAGTAAAAAAGGATAAAGTCATTTCATTAATATGAATTCTAGAAACCTTAATGACAAAGCTTTCGAATATAAATTAAAATCTTCTAAAGACTTCAAAAAAATTAATCATAAAGAACTCATAAGTCTTCCGGCATATAATGGGATATTGGATATGTACATAAACAAAATTAAATTTAAAATGTTAAATATTAATAATGATGACGGCGTGACTATAAAATTTTTTTGGCGCGATGAGTATGAGTATTTATCAACAATTCTTTGGAGTAACTTATGCAAAAAAAATGCTGTCTTTATTGATGTTGGAAGTCACACTGGAATTTATTCAATTATTGGTAAATTATCATTTGAAAAAAATTTTATTATTTCAATTGAACCATATTTTCTTAATTATGCGCGTATGATTAGCAATTTAAGATTAAATAACATTTCTAGCAATGATTGTATTTTAGCTGCAGCCATGGATAAAACAGGCAGCATAAACTTTGATATTTTAAACAATAACTATTATCATACTATGGGGGGCAAACCAAATAAATCAGGTGCCTTGAAAGTTAAGTCAATAGCGCTGGATAACATTAATTTTGCAAAATCAAAGATGTCTATTGGTGCAATTAAAATTGATGCTGAAGGATTCGAAGACAAAGTACTTAGGGGTGCAATAAAAATTATTAAAGAGTCGCAACCAGATATTATTTTAGAATATAATGAAACAAACTTTGAAAATTGTATGCAAATACTTGAGAGTTTTAAATATAACGTATATTTTATAAATGATAATTTAAGAAATATTGAAAAATTTAGTAATCTTACAGATGATAGAATAAAAATTAACAATATAAATAATAGCTTTCCTGATGAGGGCAAAAACTATCTATTTACAAAGAAAAATATAAGTGAGGTTATGAATTTAATATCATAGTTTTGCAACAATCAACTACATCATGAACTTTTATCTGGTCCATACATTTACTACAATGTAAACATTGAGTCTTGGATCCGCAGGGGGAATCTGAATCGGCAATATAAAAATTAGTATGAGATTCATACCCAGTAATTTCAGGCGATATCCAACCTCCAAATATATTAATAGCTGGCTTATTTAAGGCTGCAGCTGCGTGTGAGAGTCCACTGTGATGACCAATAAATGCGTTGCTATTTTTTAAAATAGACATCGCATTTCTAAAATTACACTCAACATCTATCACTCCTCGTAACTTCCTAACATTCCCCTTAAATGTTTGTATAAATGTAACTTCTTCACACAAGCAATCTACTAGTTTTTGCCACCTTTCAAATCCCCAATCTCTATTCAAGTTAGTATCTCCAATTGTTCTACTGCCAACAAGACTGGAATAAATTTGGCTTTTAATATTAGGCTCAATAATAAAAACAAATTTTGATTTTTTGCCAAATTTATCTTCCCATAATTTGGTTGACTGCTTAACTATTTCTAATCCAGATACTTTTTCATTTTCAGTAAGAAATATATCGCCAGGTTTTGTTACGAAATCTTCATTCCAATAAATTTTTGTCTTATTTGTTTTTTTATAATTAATATACGGCCTGTTATTAATATAATTTTTAATCCAAAAAAATTTTTCGTTATCATTTAATTCATCTTTTTGATAAATATTAGGATTATTTAAAAAAATAACTGAATTAAATATTTTCTTTCCATCTCCAATAACAATGTTTGTATTTGGATTATTTTTCTTTGCCTCTCTGGCTTCCGCAGTAGCCATAATATCATCACCAAAGCCCATATCTGTTATTTAATAAAAAAATTGTTTGTGTATTTAACAATCATTAAGTTTTTTAAAGGCAGAGGTAAAACCTAAAAGGGTATATGTATCTTTTGTTGGATTTCCTCTAGAAGATGTTCCTTTGATTGTCATATTTTGGCCCATCTTCATTGCATAAACAATTTTCTTATCCTCCTTTTCTGACCAGGCACTGTCATCACCTTCGCTGAAGAGTTTAAAACTTGTGTTATCTATAACCATAATAATTTCCGAATCATTTTTATATTTATATCCTGCATTAATTTGCACAACAGGATCTGGGTTTTTATTTATTTTATAAACCATAACATAGGTATCTCCACGATTGGCAGGATCATAATTGCCCTCCTCTTTAAGCGGCAGGCTTAGAATAAAACAATAATTTTCTTCCTTCGAAAAGCTCCACTTGCCCGCCTCAGCTTCTATGGCAAAAGATTTTGTAGAGACAAAATTAATAATAAAAAAGAAAAATATAAATATTTTTTTCATTTTATTGTAGTTATATTAGTTTCATATATCATAATTTAGAGCAAAAAAGAAACTTTTCATGAATCTAAGATCATTTATTAATAATAAATCAATAAACAATATTAACGCAAATATTTTAAAAAGCACTAAATTATCTCAAGCTTTTGGATCGGTTTGTTATAAAATTTTACTGGAAGATGGAAAAAAGTTTGTAATAAAAATACAATATGAGTTTAATAACAATGGACATTCATCTGTTTACAATGAGGGGAAATCGCTTTTAGAGATGAATAAAATGTTTCCTGATATCTTTCCAAAGATATTCCAAATAGATAATGATTTTATATTAATGCAATGGATAGAGAATAATGGAGAGAAAAATGAACTTTCAGAAAATGATTTTGCTATCAAATTAGCTAAAATACATTCTATAAAAAATGACAACTTTGGCTACAAGTTTGACTCACAGATAGGAGGACTAATTCAGCCTAATAGTTTTGAAAAAAGTTGGATAAATTTTTATAAAACAAAGCGCCTTCAAATGATTTTTGATATTATTAATAAAAATAATAAAATTGAGTTAATAATTATAAAGAAAATAGAAAGCATTATAAATAATATTGAAAATTACATTCCTGAGTGTAAAAATCCCTCTCTAATTCACGGAGATCTTTGGGCGGGTAACATATTATTTAATAATTCTAAATTAGTTGGCCTAATTGACCCTGGCATATATTATGCAAATATAGAACTAGAACTATCTTATCTAATATTATTTAATACCGTATCAAAAAAATTTTTTGATATGTATAAGGCGCACATTCAATTAGATAAGGGATTTGAGGAGAGATCTGGAATTTATGAATTATACTATGCCTTATTAAATTTTTACTTATGGGATAAAAATTATATTACCAAGGTAGACGAAATAGTTAAAAAATATGTATAAACAAAATAATGTATGAAAATGTTTTATGGGTATTTAATGCAAAAAATCCAGAAATTTTAGGATCACACAGACTTTCTGGTTTAATTCCAGCAAAGCATTTAGGAATTAAAACTGGCATTTTTCTAAGAGACACTGATTCGTATAATTTTCTAAATATATATAAAAATCTTAAGTTGATTATTTTAGCTAAGCCATTTGATAGAGAGGTATTAGATTTGGTTAAACTTGCTAACAAGAAAAACATTAAAATTATCTCAACCTTTGATGATTGGAGTGATGATCAACATAGAGAAAAATTCAAAGAAAGACTGCCCTATTGGACTGAAATAGCTGAAATATCCTCTTCGATAGTTGTTAAAACTAATACGGCTGCTGAGGTTCTAAATAAAAAATTTAATAGGAAAATTAATGTTATTGAAGATTGCATAGAGTTTAAAAGTGATGAACCTATTAGTCATTTAAGAGAACCTCCTGAGCTCTGTTGGTTTGGACACTATTCTAATCATGATACAATTCTAGAAGGTTTAAAGCAGCTACAAAAGTTTAAAAAACCATTTAATTTAAGAGTCATTTCAAATAATTTTGAACCACTAACAAATGAGCTTAGAAAATTTTCATTAATGCTTAGTGGAAAAATTAAATTTATTAATTGGAATCTAAATTATAATAAGGAAATTATTAAGAGTGATATTGTAATTATACCCGTCATTATGGATAAAAGAAGGTTGGTAAAATCCCATAATCGGATGACTGAATCAATAAACTTAGGCAAGCTTGTGATAGCTAATGAAACTCCGTACTATAAAGAAATGCAAAGATATTGTTACCTTGGAAATATTAGCGAAGGTCTTGATTGGGCATATAAAAATCAAAAAAAAATAAACTCTATAATATTAAAGGGTCAAAAGTATATTAATGCTAGGTTTTCTAAAGAAAAAATTAGCAAAAAATGGAGCAATCTAATTCAAAAAAATTTAAACACAAGGATTCGGATCTAAAGAATGAATTTCTTCAATCTCTTTAATTAATTCTTTGGATAAATTTACATTTATACTATCAATGTTTTCTTTTAGCTGTTCAATTGAAGTTGCGCCAATTATGTTGCTTGTAACGAAGGGCCTTTCATTAACAAACGCGTTGGCCATTTTGGCTGGTGGCAAATTATATTTCTTTGCTAGATTGACATAATTTAATATTGCTTTATCGCCTCTTGACGTAGCATGTCTTGAGAATCTGCTGGGCCACAATGTATACCTAGCGTTCTTTGGCTTTGCACCATTTAAATACTTTCCACTTAATCTTCCTCCTGCAATAGGTGAATATGCTAGAAGCCCACACCTTTCTCTTATCGCAACTTCAGAATTTGCAGTATCAAAAACTCTATTTACCAAACTATAAACATTTTGTATTGAAGCCATTTGCGGTAAATTTTTTTCTTTTGAAATTTGAAGGAACTTCATCATTCCCCAAGGAGTTTCATTTGAAGTTCCGATATATCTAATTTTTCCTATTTTTATTAAATCATTTAAATTTTCTAAAACCTCTTCAAAGGATGTCCAATTATTATCGTATGGATCATATTCAAAATCTAATTTGCCAAATAGTGGAACCTTTCTTTCAGGCCAGTGAATTTGATACAAATCTATGTAGTCAGTTTTCAATCTTCTTAAAGATTCATCAACCGCTATATTAATATTATTTTTATCTAATCCTAATTTATCACTTCCCTGTCTAATCCATTCTAGTCCAGTTGATTTAGACGCAACTTTTGTGGCTAGTACAACTTTGTCTCTCTTTTTATTTTTTTGAAACCAATCTCCAATAATTTCTTCTGTCCGTCCATAAGTCTCCTGTTTTGGCATAACTGGATACAGCTCAGCGGTATCAAAAAAATTTACACCTTGATCAAGCGCGTAATCCATTTGATGAAAAGCTTCATCTTTGCTATTTTGCTCTCCCCATGTCATTGTTCCCAGACAAATGACGCTTACATCAATTTCAGAACTTCCCAACTTTCTATATTTCATATATTTTCTGTATTTTTCTTAAAATTTCGTAGTCTTTTATAAGAATTTAACAAAACTTTAAACTTGAATTTGTATTTTAGATAAAAATATATATATTAGTTATATCTGGGAGATATAAATGGTAATGGACTTTAATCAAAAAACATATTCAAAAACTGCTGATAAGGCGGTGATTGATGAAGGCCTTAGGCAGTATATGATAAAGGTATATAATTATATGACTTCAGGTCTTCTATTAACTGGTATCGTTGCTTATTTTTTTGGAAAAGCATCAGTTGTTTCCGATTCTTACGGTCAATTAATTGGCCTTACGCCTCTAGGAAGCACATTGTTTAACTCTCCATTAAAATGGATAATTATGCTAGCTCCACTTGGTTTTGTTTTCTATTTAAGTGCTAGAATGCATAAAATGAGCCTAACAAAAGCTCAAACAACCTTTTGGATATATTCTGCTATTATGGGCTTATCCTTGTCTTGGATATTTATTGTGTTTACTCAAGTCTCAATAATTAGAGTTTTCTTTATCAGCTCTGCTACCTTTGCGGCAATGAGTATATATGGTTACACAACAAAAAAAGATTTAACAAAGCTTGGCGGATTTCTTTTTATGGGATTAATTGGCATAATTATTGCAAGTCTTGTAAATATATTTATAGGAAGCAGCGCATTGCAGTTTGCAATTTCTGTTATAGGGGTTCTGGTTTTTGTTGGATTAACAGCATATGATACTCAAACTATAAAAAATATGTATTATGCTGGCGATAGTAACGATATTAGTGGGAAAAAAGCACTAATGGGGGCATTAAGACTTTACTTAGACTTTATAAATTTATTTATATTGTTGCTTCAACTATTTGGCCAAAGAAGATAAAATTAAACCCGGCTAATGCCGGGTTTTTTTAATGAATTTAAATATTAAAAATAATAATTATCAACAATCACTCTTAAAAGAATTTCAGCAGGGTAAGAAACAAACTGCAATTAAAAAATTGCAGGATTATTTAAAAAAGAATCCTCAAGATACAATTGCGCATTACAATCTTGGAGTTATGTATCAAGCAATTAATAAAATAGAGGAATCAATTTCAGAATACAATATAACTATTAAAAGAGATAAAAAAAACTGGCGAGCTCTCTCAAATCTTGGTCTAATATATTTTACCAAAAGATTATATAAAAAATCTAATATATTTCATATGAAGGTTTTGAAATTGAATAAAGACTACCAACCGGCATTACGCGATATTGGTACAAATTTTTTATGCCTAGAACATTATAAAACTGCTGAAAATTTTCTTACAAAATCATTAAAATTAAACTCTATCGATTACATTAATATGAACTCATTAGGATTAGTAAAATTATATTTAGATAAATTTGAGGAAGCAAAAATTCTTTTTGAGAAATCTATTTCCACTAAAGAAAATTACTATGTTAGCTACAACAATCTTGGTCTATATTATGAAAGGTTCGGTGAAATAGAAAAAGCATTTAATTGTTATAAAAAGTGTTTGAATATTAATCCAAATTATCCAAACGCATTAAACAACATAGGAATGTTATATTTTTATTTTGAAGAAAACATCAAAGCTTTTTCGTGTTTTCATAAAGCAATAAAAATCGACCCTAGTATGGTTGACCTATATTTCAATTTAGGATTATCATATTTTCATATGAGAAAATTTAATGAGGCGGAAAAATATTTTAGAAAAGGCTTTAAGATCAGCCCTAAACATATTAATGGCCATTATAACTATTCATTTATGCTGCTTGCTCAACATAATTATAAAAAAGCTTGGGAAGAATTTGATTACAGAATAAAAAGATCAACAAAACTAAATGAAAATTTTCTCTTTAAAAAAATCGAAAATAAAATTTGGACAAACCAAGATTTAACTAAGAATAATCTATTAATTGTTAGAGAGCAAGGAGTTGGGGATGAAATCCTTTATAGCTCAATGTATAAAGAATTGATTAAATCTAATAAAAAAGTAAAGATCGAAACCGATCCTAGACTCATAGAGCTTTTTAAAAGATCTTTCGATTCAAAAAATAATTTTGTTGAAAAAAATAGCATTTCTCAAAATAAAAATTACTTAAAAGACATTGATGTTATAATCTTTGCAGGAAGTCTTGGAAAAAAATATAGAAAAAGCAAAATGGCTTTTCCAAAAAAATGTGGATTCCTCAAACCTAAAGTTACTCTTGTAGAAAAAATCAAATCAGAACTAAATGAAATTAATCAAAAACCAAAAATTGGCATATCTTGGATTAGTAAAAATAAAAGAATTGGTAAGGGAAAATCTATGACTCTTATGAATCTTTTACCTTTATTAAAAAATGACGAGGTAAGTTTTGTAAATCTTCAATATGGGGAATCTACTAATGAAATAAATAAATTTCAAAAGAAAACAGGAATTAATATTATTAATCTTAAGAATATTGATAAATTTAATGATTTTGAAAGTCTTTCTGCTCTTTTAAAATCATTAGATTTATTTATTACTGTTAGCAACACTACAGCACATTTGTCTGGGGCAATAGGCCAGGCAACATGGGTTATGGCGCCAAAAAGCGAATCTTTATTATTTTACTGGAATACTGGAGAGGAGAATACTCCGTGGTATCCTTCTGTAAGAATCTTCCCCAAGAAGGATTCTTGGAATGAAACATTAAAAAATATAACTATTAATTTAAGGAAATGGATAAAAATTAATTCTAAAAATTAAACTTTTTATTTAAATACTTATCTCTTTCTTTTATCCAAATATCTGCATATTCAACATCTTGCCATTCAGAAAACCAGGGACCGCCCCTTGTATAATGAATAGCATACGGTTTATCTTTATTGTGTTTTGATGTCCATCCTTCTAGCCAATTCCATCTTTCATCAAGACCTCCAATTTCATCATCATGTAACCATTTAAATTGATGCAGGAAAGACCCTGATTCTTCATTTACCAATTTAACTGTGAGTTTTTTATTGCTCTTATGTGAACAATTAAAAATTATAAAACTAGACCAGTTTTTTCTAGGATATATTGTCTGTTTTTTTCCGTCCATTTTATGCTTTTCAGAAGGAGAGTAGTCGTGCTTAACGCAATAAACCGCTTTATCATCTGATAAATTTTCAAATAAAAACTTCACGTCTTTTAAAAATAGAAGATCACAATCACAAAATACTGCCCAACCACTGTAATTGACCAAAGCTGGTACTAAAAAACGAGTATAGGTAAATTCAGTTGACGCCAATGGGTCTGCATTTCTTTTATATAATCCTCTTGAACGTAATTCATATTGTTTAAGCGCAAGTGCTTTAATATCTATGGTTGAATTACTTAATAGAGATTGTTTACAAACTCTGTATGCTATATCTTCTTTAGAATCATATCCGATAAAAAAAACTGGGCTTTTATTCATTTTTCTCTAAACCTTAAAACAAACTGGGCGTGAAACAAAAACATTTATTATTTTTTATTAATTATAGCCAATAATATTAGGCACCAAAGCGTCTAGTTTCATTGTATTATCACTTAATCCAGTATTTGGCCATGTCCATTCAAGACTGTCAAATATCCCGCCCTGATTTACAGATGCCCACTCTTCTTGTTTAATACCAGTTATTTTACAAACCCATATTTTTTCAGGATCACCTAATGTAGATCTGTTAATCCAAGAATTTGCTCTCTGCATATTTCCGGTTATTCCATGTTCTATATCAGCCATTAATTTACAAACAGTTTTGGTTGGGCGATTAGAGAGAATCGGCTTGATGATTTTTTTTGCCTCCTCCCAATTATTTTCAATTATATTGGCTTTAACCTTAAAAATAATTGAATCATAATGATCGGTATTGTTTTTTGTTAATTTGTTAATCAAATCTATTGGTTTAATATTTTCATTCTTTGATATTTTTATTGTTTCTTCAAAAAAACTTGGGTGAGGGTTGTCAGACCAAGCCTTAAATAAAATTTTTTTTGCTTTTGAAATTTGATTATCTTCAATTAATAAATGTAATAACTTTTTAACAAATGGTGGAAAATTTGACCTTGCAATATGTGCGTCGCTTATTAGCTTGATAGACTCTCTAAAAGAAGCTGATTCTTTTATTAGACCAATTTCATACATGGCTATGGAATTTGATTTATTTTTCTGATCCTTGGAGATTATTTTTTTATTCTGAGCATCATTATTTATGTCTATCATTTTATACCAATTTTTTGTTTTAATAATAATTTGAATCATAGTGTCATAGATCCATTCGAGTTTTGGATTAATACGGTAAATTTGCTCGGCATAAATCATAGCATGGTGATAATCCTGTAATTTCAAATTTTGTTCTAGCAAACCTTTAAGTCCTAAGATTTTAGTATCTGAGTTGAGTAACATCTTATTATAAGAATCTTCCGCCATTTTAAAATTCTTTTCTTTTTTAGCAACTTCTGAACGCAAAATTAAACCTATTGGATTATCTTTGACATAATTGTCTATTCTTTTGGATTGTGTAATCAATTCTCTATTATCATTACTTGCTATCGCTGTTATAGCCCTTACAATTGCAGAAAAGGCATTTTTATACCTTGCTACTTCCATATTACCTTTTATCTTTTTTGGATAATTTCTAAAAAATAAATAAATGCGTTGCAATATGAGAAAAATTATTATGATTGTAAAAATTATTATAAAAAGAAAAACTGTATTACTGGAAACGACAACTCCGTTCCAATACATATCTATTCTATGATTAAAAGAAATAAGCCAAAAAACTATAGTTAAAACTAAAACTATATTTATAAAAAGTACAATTATCCTTCGCATTATTCTATAAATCCTCACTAATTAATAATATCAACTTTGATGCCTCGCTATACTTTTTAGCCTCAACAAGCCAATTATTAAAGAACTTGTCTTGATTGTGGATTTTATTAATTTCTATTATAGTTTTATCTAATCTTTTTTCTTTAAGATTATTTGCAGCAACAGAAAGTGAATTTACCAAATTGTCCTGACTTAAATTCTTATTATCAGGTTTAATAGAAAAGAATTTCAAAAAGAATCTGGTTAATCTAGAACTTTTTGAATGATTAAAAAAATGTTGCTTAAGATAAAGATCGTTTGCTACCTCAAAATCTAATATCAACTGTTCATAGCTTAGGATGTTGCCGTTTGAATATAGAGATAACTTTTCTAATAAATTTTTTGCAGATTCCGTTTCTACAGCTTGAAATAGTTTTTCAATTATATTATTAAATCCCAAACCTTGTTCAAGCTTTATATCAATATCTTCAAGATGTTTTTTTATAACTTCTTTCTGAGTTTGGTTAATGCTGATATTATTAGTTTTTAAATCTTGTTTTATTTTAGTTAGTGCATCAACTTTTTTTGAAAGATCGGATATTTTATTATTTATATCAATATTATTATTTGAGGATTTTATGTTTTTTATTTCAACTAGGTCTGATTCAATTTTTTCTATTTTTTTTAAAATTTGATTAAGTTCAATATTTTTTTTATTCAGACTATCATTTAAAGAATTATCTATAGCAGTAATTTTTTTTTCTAAATCTATATTAGGATCTTCTTTTTGGTCCAAAAAACTTTTTGAAAATAAATAAATAAATGCTAAAAGCAAAAATAGTAAAATGATTGATGTTGATAATTTTGAAAAAAAATACAGTTTTCCCATCAAATTTGCCATTGTTTAATGTTAACTTATCATAAGTTGTATTATGATTTAAATATGTATTCTAAAAACCGTTTATTATTAATGGAGAATTAATTTGATATTTGCTTTAGAAACCAGCTGTGATGAAACTTCCACATCAATAATTAGTCCAGAAGGCAAGATTTTGAGCCATATTATAGTAAAACAGAGCGATCATGAAAAATTTGGCGGGGTAGTCCCGGAGATTGCATCAAGATCGCATATTCAAATTCTTCAGAAAATCATTCCTCAAACCCTATTTGAGGCAGGAATGGAGATTTCATCAATAAATGCTTTTTGCTCAACATGCGGACCTGGACTAATTGGAGGACTTTTAGTTGGGTCAACTGTAGCAAAAACTATGGCAATAGCTAATAATAAACCTTTTTATCCAATAAACCACCTAGAGGGTCATGCACTTTCAGTACAAATTAACAAAAAAATTGATTTCCCGTTTTTGTTACTATTAATAACAGGTGGACATACTCAAATTTATTATGTTCATAAAATTGGCTCTTACAAACTCTTGGGTACAACAATAGATGACTCAGTAGGGGAAACCTTTGATAAGGTTGCAAAAATGCTAGGAATGAAATATCCCGGCGGCCCAGAAATAGAAAAAAGGGCCATCCAAGGTAATGAAAAAAAAATTCAATTTCCTAAACCATTAATTAAAAATAATGATTTTAATTTTTCTTTCTCAGGATTAAAAACTGCTGTTAGGTTAAAGATAATAAAAGAAAAAAATAAAAATAATTCCTTTACTAATGATGTATGTGCATCATTTCAAAATACTGTAATAGAAATCCTATTAAGAAAAACGGAAATGGCTATAGAATATGTTAATGAGAATTTTCCTAAAATAAATAATTTAGTTGTTGCAGGGGGCGTAGCCGCAAATATGCAGATCAATAAATCATTCATATCACTATGTAAAAAGCATTCATTAAAACTAGCAATGCCTCCAAAAGAACTTTGTGGCGATAATGCGGCTATGATAGGTTGGGCTTGCTTGCAAAGATTTAATTTGGGATATAAAGGGGATATAAATTTTAAACCACGACCACGCTGGGGTTTAGAAGAATTAAATGATGAAATACTGGTTAATAAAATCTGAACCAACTACTTGGTCCTGGAAAGATCAAACAAAGAGCAAAAAAACAAGCTGGGATGGTGTTCGTAATTTTCAAGCAAGGAATAATTTAATTGCTATGAAAAAGAACGATCTTTGTTTCTTTTATCACTCTGTATTGGAAAAAAGGATAGTTGGTATAGTTAAAGTAATAAAAGAATCATATCCAGACCCCTCTGACAAAAAAAACAAATTTGTTATGGTTGATGTAGAAATCTATAAGAAATTAAAATTACCGATAAGCTTAGATCAAATTAAGAATGACAAAAGACTTGCTCATCTTAGTCTAATCAAGCAATCAAGGTTGTCTGTTATGCCTATTGACTCTAAAGCTTGGACAATTATACTAAAAATGTCTAAAACCTTATTATAAACGGATAAATTATGGAAAAGGACAAGATAATCAAAGTTACTGAGGAATGGAAAAGGGTGGCCTTTGTTAATAAAGAAAATTATGAAAAAAAATATAAAGAATCAATTTTAGATAATGAAAATTTTTGGAAAAAAGAAGCTAATAGAATTGATTGGATTAAAAAGTTTACTAAAATTAAAGACGTAAAATATAGCAAAGATGAAGTTAAAATAAAATGGTTTTATGATGGAACGTTAAATGCGTCCTCTAATTGTATTGATAGGCACATTAATTCTAAGAAAGATAAAATAGCAATTATATGGGAAGGTGACAACCCAAAAGATTCAAAAACAATAACTTATAGCGAATTGTATAAAAACGTTTGCAGAACGGCGAACGGACTTAAAAAATTAGGTGTAAAAAAGGGAGATCGTGTAACAATATATTTAACAATGATTCCTGAATTAGCATATGTGATGTTAGCGTGCGCCAGAATAGGTGCTATTCATTCAATTATATTTGGAGGCTTTTCATCTGATTCAATTGCAGGAAGAATTCAAGACTGCAAATCAAATTATATAATTACTGCTGATGAAGGAATTAGAGGAGGGAAACTAATTCCGCTGAAAAAAACTGTTGATGAAGCATTAAAAAAATGCCCTGAAGTAAAAAATTGTATAATTATAAAAAGGACTGGCAATAAAATAGATTGGGTTCAAGAAAGAGACATATATTATGATGAAATGATTTCAGACTGCTCTAATGAATGTGCTCCAGAGGAAATGAATGCTGAAGATCCATTATTTATACTTTATACTTCTGGCTCAACAGGAAAACCAAAGGGTGTATTGCATACGACAGGCGGATATATGGTTTATGCCTCAATGACCCATCAATATATTTTTAATTACGTTGATAAAGATATATATTGGTGCACTGCTGATATAGGCTGGGTAACTGGTCATAGCTACATTATATACGGGCCACTTTCAAATGGGGCGACAACTATAATGTTTGAAGGTGTCCCAAACTTTCCGGATACTTCCAGATTTTGGAATATAGTTGATAAATACAAAGTAAATATTTTTTATACTGCTCCGACAGCAATAAGGGCTTTGATGCGCGAAGGCGAATCACCTGTAAAAAAGACGAGTCGTAAATCATTAAAAATTTTAGGAACTGTTGGTGAGCCAATAAACCCTGAGGCCTGGATGTGGTACTATAAGGTAGTTGGGGATTCTCGCTGTCCAATAGTTGATACCTGGTGGCAAACGGAAACAGGAGGAATTCTAATTTCACCTCAACCCGGTGCAATAGATCTTAAACCAGGATCCGCATCAAAACCATTTTATGGCATCAATCCAGTAATCGTAGATAAGGATGGAAAAGAAATGAATGGCGAATGTGAAGGTATGTTGTGCATATCAGATTCATGGCCTGGACAAATGAGGACAGTTTATGGGGATCATAATAGGTTTATAAATACATATTTTTCCCAATTCGATGGAAAATATTTTTCTGGCGACGGTTGCAAAAGAGACAAGGATGGATATTATTGGATAACGGGTAGGGTAGACGATGTCATTATAGTATCTGGCCATAACCTTGGAACAGCAGAACTAGAAAGTGCTTTTGTTGCACACCCTAAGGTGGCTGAATCCGCAGTTGTAGGATATCCACACGATATAAAGGGCAATGGTCTCTATTGTTTTGTAACTCTAAATTCAAGCGAGAATCCCTCTAAAGAACTAGAAGATGAATTAAAAAGTTGGGTAAGAAGTCAGATAGGTGCAATTGCTACACCTGATTTTATCCAGTTTACACCGGGGCTGCCAAAAACGCGTTCTGGTAAAATAATGAGAAGAATATTAAGAAAAATAGCGGCCAACCAGCAGGACGAGCTTGGCGATATAACAACTCTTGCAGATCCTTCAATTGTAAGTAAAATTGTTGAAGATAGCAAAATTAAATAAAATAGAATTTAAAAAATTTAATGACAGATAATTACAGTATTGAACCAAAACCATTATTCCCTACACTTTGTTGGAAATCAAAAATTGATAATTGCGAATCAATAAATAAACAAATTTTAGATCATTCTTATAAACTTAAAGACATAAATCCTAATTTAAGCCTCAGATCCGCCGACAAAGGATGGCAGTCGGAACTTAATGTCCATAAAAATCCAGAAATGAAAAACTTTCTTAATTTTTTTATACCATTTAAAAACAAGGTGTCTAACGAGCTAACCGAAGAAGAAAACTATAAACTTGAAATGTCTACGATGTGGATTAATATTAATCCTCCCGGAGGCTCAAATAATATACATTTGCACCCTGGAGCCAATTATAGTGGAGTATATGTTGTAAAAAAGCCAAAAGATTCTGGGGATCTTTTACTTTATGATCCCAGAGTTCAATCTTTTGCAATGGCCGAACCAAAAAATAAAGCTAGAAGAAATTGGGTAAGGTTTAATATGGGAAATGGTGAAATATTATTATTTCCTGGCTGGCTAACTCACTCTGTAACAAGAAATGAATCTAAAGAGGACAGGGTTACTATTTCTTTTAATCTCTTTTGGCAAAAAAATTCTTAAATTATCTTGGCCTCCAGTGCTTTAAGCATCTTGGTTCATAAATATCAGTTGAACCAACCTTGGTTCTGCCGCCACCCTTGATTTTTCTATAAGTTTTTGTAGCTTCATTTCCACATATATTACAAAAACCGTAAATTTTTGTTATTTTATCAGACAAGCCTAGCAGCATAGATGATGTTTCCCATGGTTTTCCTCTGGAGTCTTGATCAAGTCCAGCACACACAACATTAATTCCGGAATTTAACATTATTTCAACATTCTGCAGAGTGGTTTGCGTTTTCATAAATTGTACTTCGTCTAGAAACACCACATCAGTTTTCTTTTTTGAGATATCATATTTTTTTAAAACATTTGTCCATGTTTTTATCGCATAACATTTATGGGTCAAATTATTGTGGGTTACAATATTTTCGTTCGAATACCGATTATCAATTAAAGGTTTAAAAACTATAATTTTTTTATCTTGATGCTCTGCCCATAAAATCCTTTTTAATAACTCGCTAGTCTTTCCAGCAAACATAGCGCCAACGATTGTTTCAAGTATTCCTCTTTGCATATAACTTTTTATCACAAATTATAACTAAAAAAAATATTTCATTAGTGATTTAAACTTTTTTTAATCAATTCTTTAATCATATAAATATCTATTGATTTTATACAGCCAACAGGATTATTAATAAAATACTTATAACTCTTGGGAAGATCTCCTCTGTGCAGTATGTTTTTATTAGCATCTCTCATAACAATTTTATTTGTTTTTTGCAGACTATCATAACATCCGTGTTTTCCATTAAAATTGATTATATTAGTTAATCCACAGGGTGCTTCACAAAAATTAGAACTGTACCTTACATTATAAGAAATAATTTGATCTAAATTGCTAATTAATTTTTCAGCATTCACCGATGTAGAAATTAATAAACCTTTTTTATTGTATAATTTTGCCAAATGCAAAGGTCCAGAATCGCAAAAAATTCCGAACTCAATGTCTTTAATATATTTATTAAGCTCATAAAGATTTTTTGGCGAGTATAATTTTATATTATTTAATTCTAATTTTTTTTCAATTTCATTTGAAATAATTGACGAATGATCAAGTATTAAATCAATATATAATTTCTGGCCATCTAGGTATTTAATAATATCATTTAGAATATATGATGGCAGGGTTCTGATGGGAGATTTTGATATAGGAAATATTGAAACTCTTTTAATTCTTTTATTTTTTATTGAAATTTTATTTCGATAAGGTGAAACTTTAAAATATTTAATTATTAATTCTTCAATATTCTGTCTTTGTGTTTTATTTGAATCTAATTTTTGAATTTGTGAAGTAAAATGAAAAACTCCATCATATTCTTTCATTTCATCCTCACTTATAAAATCACCATATATATTTTTTAAATTAAATTCATTTTTTAATATACATATTGCTGGTTCGCAAAATGCCAAACCAACTTTCAAAAAAAGATTCTGCATTTCAATAGCCTTGACTCCTAGCCCATACTCTATAACATCGCCCAAACCGACACTTGGGGGGAGACAAAACAATATTTTATTCGTTTTTTTACCGATATGCGTATGTTTTTCCTGGCGCAAAAACTTTAATCTGGATTTAAAATTGTTAGAATTTAGAAGTTTCCATACTTTTGTATTTTTTGAAAAATATTTTTTGTTCGATTCAAGTAGTATACTATTATCTTTTAATAAATTTAGTTCATTTGTTGGAACATTATTATTTAAAACAAAGCTAAAAAATGGCATTTAAAAAACTATGGTAATTATTTATTTCTTATAATGGAATACTGTCTATGAAAAAAGGGATATTAACAAGAGTTATTATAACAAGAATCTTATATGATTTAAAAAAAACAAACAAAAATTTTGATGACTGCTTTCAATACTATATTAACAAATACAGTTTATGTGAAACAGATAAAAAGTTTATCCATAACATCGTATTTACAACAATTAGAAATGAAACCATTATTTATCAAATTGTTAAATTATATGTGGCTAGAATAAATAGAAATGATTATAAGTATTTAATTATAGCAAGTGCAGTAGCGCAAATATATAAGCTAGAAATTAAATCTTATGCAGTAATAAATTCTAGTTGCGAAGCCTATAAAATTCTTAATAAAACAAATTCTTCAAAATTTATTAATGCTGTTTTAAGAAATATAGATAGAGATAAAGATAAAATAACTAATTTAAATTTGAGTTTAAAATTTCCTAATTGGCTTAATAGCAATATTAAATTATTTTCATCAAAACAAAAAAAGTCTTTATATAAATCAATTCTAAAAAAACCAACTTTGCATATATGTTCAAAAAATTATGAAGATATAAAAAATTTAAATGTTAAATACAAAATGACATCAAAGACAAGCGCTGCAATAACAGAACAAATAAATGTTTCAAATTTGAATGGATATAAAGAAGGTAAAATTTGGGTACAAGATTACGGTGCAACTTTGGCTGCTAAGATTATGGGGGATGTAAAAAACAAGAAGATACTTGATATGTGTGCGGCTCCGGGAGGAAAATCTTTTCAATTACTTAATTCTGGAGCTAAATTGACAGCTTATGATATTTCTGAAAAAAGAATTAATTTAATGAATCAAAATATTCAAAGATTAAAACTTAACTTAAAAGTAATTAATCAAAATGTTTTAAATATTAATGAAGAAAAAAAATATGATGCTGTTTTAATTGATGCCCCTTGCAGCGCTACAGGAACATTAAGAAGGAATCCTGAAATACTTTATAGAAATAAAGCACCAGACATTAAAGCACTAGAAAAGCTTCAGTATCAATTGATTGTAAAAGCTTCCAAAATGTTGAAAATTAATGGTTTATTATACTACGTAGTCTGTTCAATTATTGATTCAGAAGGAAGGGATCAAATAATAAAATTTATAAAAAAATCTAGCAATTATAAAATAATAAAGATTTCTGCAAATGCACTACCAATTATAAGAAAATTATTAACCAAAGAAGGGTTTTTACAGTCTTACCCAAATAGCCTTAAGGAATTGGGTGGTATTGATGGCTTTTTTATCGCAAGACTCGTGAGATTAAAATGAAATCAATATTATATAAATTTATTAAATTTATATTTACTTCAAGCTTTATTTATAAAGTTTATTTAAACGCATCTTATAAAAAAGAATTTAAAGGAGTTGAAGATTTTGATCCAATTAATATAAAAAAAAAGCCGCTAAGTGAATTAATGAAGATTGATGACAATTTTTTTTCAAGTTATCAAAAAAAATTAGTGTCAATTAAAATGCATAGCTTTGAATGGTTAAAGGAGTTTAAGGCAACGGGTGGATTGGAATTATTAAAGAAATCTAGAAAAATTATTTTAGATTGGAATTCTAGCAAATACAATTTTAAATCAAATATTTGGAGTGAAATTATTGTTGCCCGAAGAATGATAAATTTATCAAATAATTTTGATTTTTTTGGAAACTCGGCAAGTAAAATATTTAAAAAGAAAATTGGTGACTTAGTTTATCTCCATTATAAATTTCTAAAAATACAAGTTCTATTTTATGAAGAAAAATCTGAAATAAATATAGAAATTTCAAAATCCCTATTATTAATCAGTAAGGTATTTAACGAAAATGATTATTTCAATTATTTATTAAAATTAATACAAAAGCAAATAACTAGTCAAATTAATGACTATGGATTTCATAAAAGTATTAATGTAGTTGAACACGCTAAATTTATTCATCAGCTAATCGAAATAAAAAATATATTATTATTTTATGATCATAAAATATGGCCACAATTTCATATAACGATTGATGATATGATTACCGTATTAAATAATATGTTTCATAAGGATTCGAGCTTAGCATTGTTTAATGGAACTAATAATAAAAACATTGATTATGTACAAAAAATTGCAAATTTTAAAAAAGATTTAAAAGTAAAAGATTTATTTAATATCAAGGACGGTTTGATTGTTTTGGATGCAGGTCAAACAAAAATATTTTTTGATGTCACAAGACCTAACAGCAAATTATTGAATAAGAATCTTCATTCTGGAACTCTTAGTTTTGAATTTAGCCATAAAAAGGAAAAAATTATTACTAATTGCGGCTCTCCAGAAAAATATTATGGTAAAAACCAGGTTTTCTTTAGATATTCTGCCGCTCATTCAACATTAACCATTAACGACACAAACATTTCCGAATTATCTGAAATAAATAGCTATAAAAGAATTCCAAAAAAAATTATTGCTAAAACAAAAAAAAATAAATCTAGCTATGAAATACTGGGGTCTCATAATGGCTATTCCAATAATTATAATATATTAATAAAAAGAATTTTGGAAATTACTAATGATGGAAAATATATTCGTGGTTTTGATCAAATAATAAGTTTAAAAAAAATTAATAAAAATAATAATTTCAAAATCAGATTTCATCTTATGCCTACTTGTGAGTGCGTTGTGACAAATAATAATAAAAAAGTAATCATTAAAACTAAAAATAATGTCGCGTGGGAATTTGAATCTCAAAATAGCAGTTTATCAATAGAAGAAAGTATTTATATAGGGCAAGGCAATTTAATTTTAAAGACTAATCAGATTGTATTATCAGGATTAGTTGATAATATTAATAAAACTATTAATTGGAAGTTTAAAGTAATAAGTAAATGAACAAGAAAGCTTTAATATCAGTTTCAAATAAAAATAAGCTTCATATTTTATGTAAAGTATTAAGAAGATACAAAATAGATATCATAGCTACTGGCTCTACACATAAAAAAATAAATGAACTGGGTTATAATTCTACTATAATAAGTGACGTAACAAAGTTTGATGAAATACTTGATGGCAGGGTAAAGACCCTACATCCAAAAATTCATGGTGGAATATTATTTAAAAGAGATAATAAAAATCATTTAAATATAGTTGGTAAGAAAAAGATACCTCACATTGATTATGTGATAATTGATCTCTATCCGTTTAGCAAATTTGTAAGCAGCGGAAAATTATTTGATGAATGTATAGAAAATATTGATATAGGGGGGCATTCTATTATTAGATCTGCTATAAAAAATTTCAAATTTGTAACAGTAATATCTGATATCTCTGATTATATTCTATTAAAAAACGAACTCATTAAAAACAACGGTCATACAGGTTACATTTTTAGGAAAAATCTGGCAAAGAAAGCTCTTGGTTTTTTGAATAAATATGACTCAAGTGTTCGGGAATGGTTTGGGGAAGAAGAAAATAAAATTCAGTTACGTTATGGTGAGAATCCTCATCAAACAGCTTCCTTAGTTTTAGATAAAGAAATTAAAAATCCCCTAGGATGCAAACAAATGCATGGAAAACAATTAAGTTATAATAACATAATTGATGTTAATGCAGCATTGTCGTGTTTGGCAGAATTTAAAAAACCGACTGCTGTAATAGTCAAACATACCAATCCTTGTGGAGCATCAACCCAGGGCAATATTAATTTAGCAATAAAAAAAGCTTTAGAATCCGATTTACAAAGTGCATTTGGCGGAATAATTGCCGTAAATAGAAAAATAGATGAAAAAATATTGGGCTTATTGAAAAAAAAATATTTTGAAGCGATAATTGCTCCAGATTTTTCAAAGAAAATATTATTAAAACTAAAAAATAAAAAAGAGTTGATATTACTAAAATCAAATAAAATTAATAAAAAAAATGATTCATTGGGAGAAATAAAAAGAATTAAAGGAGGATACTTAGAGCAAGATGAAGATAATGTAGTATTAAAAAAGCAAATATTAAAAGTTGTTACAAGATCGCAAGCTGATAAAAAAACGATTAATGATATGATTTTTGCATTCTCAATTTGTAAACATATCAAATCAAATGCAATTGTTTTAGCTAAAAACAGTCAAGTTATAGGAATTGGTGCGGGACAAATGAGCAGATTAGATTCTATAGAAATAGCACTAAAAAAATTATCAAAAAATTTTGGAAAATTAAATAACTTTGTTCTTGCTTCAGATGGATTTCTTCCATTTAAAGATAATATTGAAATATTAAATTATAAAAAGTGTAAAGCAATCATTCAGCCGGGTGGATCAAAAAAAGATCATGAGGTTATTGCCAAAGCAAATGAACTAAAAATAAGTATGTATTTCACAGGAATAAGACATTTCAGACATTAGAAAAACTTTGAAAAAAATAAAAAAAAATACGATAATTATAGAAAATTTATTTAATAATAAAATAATTAATCATATTCTAAAAAAATATCCAGAAATGTCTTCTGGAAGAAAAAGATATTTAGAAAAAGAATATAATATTTCTGAAGATATTTGTTTAAGTAAATTATCTACATTTATTAGAAAAAACAAAATAAAAAATATACAATCAATTAGTATTAAAAGGTTAAAAAATAAAACAGTTTTGAGAGCTAAAATTAAATGAAATACCTTGAATTATTGTTGGATAAAAAATGAAAAATATAATTTGGATTGCATCATATCCCAAAAGTGGAAATACTATGCTACGATTATTTCTTGCATCTTATTTATTTACTGAAAATGGTATTTTTAATAATTTAGATATAATTAGAAACATAACAACTTTTAATAATTTTGATATATATAAAAATATAAAAGGAATTTGTAAAAAAGATGATTTTATTACAAATCCAGAAATAATAAGCAAATACTGGATCCCGGCACAAAAAATGCTCTACGAAAACTTCCAGAAAAAAATATTTATTCTTAAGACTCACAATGCAAATATTTTTTACAAAGGGGATAATTTTACAAATGAAAATTATACAAGATGTTTTTTGTATATTGTAAGAGATCCAAGATCAGTTCTAGTTTCCACAAAATACCATTACAATTATAAAAACTATGAAACTGCAGCAAGTCATCTTATTAGTGACAAGCACATAACGTACGCAAAAAATAATTTGCTTCCTGAATTTTTATTATCTTGGAAAAGCAATTATCTATCATGGAAAAACTTTAGTAATAGCAATGCATTGGGACTAATTATTAAATATGAAAATCTAATTAACAAACCTGAGGAGGGATTTTTAGAAATTATTAAATTTTTAGAGAATAAACATTCAATAGAATTTGATAAGAAGAAATTTAAAAATGCGATTAAATCAATAAAATTTCAAAACCTACAAAATATGGAAGCCAAATATGGTTTTGAGGAAAAAAGCAAATACGCAAGTCAATTTTTTAGAAAAGGAATAATTGATGAATGGAAAAATGAAGTCCCAGAGAGTATAATATTAAAAATTGAAAAAGCTTTTGAAAAAGAAATGACAGATTTGGGATATTTATAAATTAAATTATGAAAAAATTTATATGGCTAGCTTCATACCCCAAAAGTGGCAACACGATGTTAAGATGTTTTTTATCTGCATATTTTTTTACAAATGACGGTAATATAAAATCTTTCGAAACAATAAAACATATTATAAATTTTCAAAGTTTAATTCTGAAACTGCCAAATATTCCTTCCTATAAAGAGTTTGAAAAGGATGTTTCAAAAGTTGCACCATTGTGGATAGAGGCACAAAAACATCATTTAAAAAAAATTGATAAGGCAATTTTTTTAAAAACACATAACTTTATGGGTTTAGCTAATAATAATATTTTTACAAATGATTTGTTCACAAAAGGGTTTATCTACATAGTAAGGGATCCAAGATCAGTTGTAATATCCAATATGCATCATTTTGAGATTAGTATGAAAGAATCAATAAAACAAATTTTTAGTGAATATAGATATTCTCTTGGTAGAGGTGCCCCTGCCCCTGAAATAATTTCATCATGGAAGAGTCATTATTTATCTTGGAAAAAATTTAGGAGTTCGGTTCCGCATATTTTAATAAAATATGAAGATATTATCTCTGAACCAAATAAAGAATTTAAAAAAATATTAGTTTTTTTACAAACAATAATAAATTTTAAAATAGATGAAAAAAAATATGTTAATGCGGTAAATTCAGTTAATTTTAATAATTTAAAAAAATTAGAAGATAAAATTGGCTTTGAAGAAAAAATGGGTGGAACAAATTTTTTTCGCAAAGGTCTGCAAAATGAATGGATAGAAAAAATGCCTAAAAATTCAAGAATGGAAATTCAAAAAATTTTCTACAATGAAATGAAAGAGTTGGGATATATATAATTATTTTAATTTCTTAATCCGTAAACATTAAATATATTTTCATCGACAAACGCATTAAAAGAAATTGACCTTCGTTCGCCCTCTCCATAAAAAGGATTAACTGAATGCATTAGGTAGTTTGGAAAAACGTAAATATCGCCAACTTCGGGTTTGGCAGTTTTGATTGATCTGCTCAAAAATTGTCGTGAACCATGAATGAAATTTATATTTCCGTTAAAATTATTAGACTTATTTTCTTGAATATTTTCACCAAATTTTTTTGGAAGCTTTATATATCCTGCACCTGATATATGACCATCGTGCCAATGTGAGGGATTATACTCACCCTGATACTGTCTGACCACCCAAGCAGAAATTAATCTAAACTCTGTTATTTCTCTTCCTGTTGATGCTAGTATAAAAGCCTTGGTTAGCTTGCTAACATAATCAATTAAGCCCAAGTTAATAATATTGGGAGGTAGTTTTATTTCCTGAGAAACCTCACCAACTAATTGAGGCCCAGCATTTAATTTTTCCATCTCCGTTTGATTTTCTGAAATTTCATCAACAAAATTATTTATTTGGTCAATGATTTCATAAGGTATTTTGCCCTGACCAATCCTTGGTCCAAAAGGCTTATGAATAGAAATTTCAACTTGATTTGACATTAAATAGTTATACTATTAATTTTATAGCATAAGTTAATACATTATCATAAATTTAATGAATAGAAAAACAAATTTAATAAAATGGTTTAGTACACCGGTGTGGAAGACGGTTATAGATGATTACCAGTCTATCAATAAAGTAATGATGGAATATATAAATAATCTCAGAAAACAAAATCCGGATGGAATAAAAAGATCGAATTTAATGGGTTGGCATAGTAAAAACTTTGATCTACAAAATCACAAAGAGCCAAAACTGTTCATAGATAAAATTTACCCCTATCTTAAAGAAATGAATGAAGATATGGACTGGGATAAAGAAAAATATAATTTTGTTTTAACCGAAATGTGGGCAATAATTAATCCTAAAAACGCTTCAAACGCTGAGCACACTCATCCTGAGAACGTAATAAGTTCTGCATATTATTTAAAAGCACCTAAAGATTGTGGTAATTTAAATTTTATTGATCCAAGAATTGCCTCATCAATGCGACACGTGGTTTCAAAAACAAATAATGATTTTACGTCAAATATTTTAAGAATTAAGCCCGAAGAAGGAATGTTAGTGCTTTTTCCAAGCTGGTTAACACATTCAGTAGATCCTAATATGTCTAGCGATGAAAGAGTAGTAATTAGTTTTAATATTAATTTGAGATATAAAGAAGCTAAAGAATGAAAAAGTTTTTTAAAATTTACTTATAGAAATAATATGAAATTAGAATCACCATTTTTTGTTCCTTTTTTTCAAGAGAAGTGTGAATTTTTTGATGAAATAAAAGATGATTTAGTAAACCATATATTAAACAAACATAATAAAAATCCATTTGAGGTTCAGGGTTCATATCCAAACAGCAAAACACTGAAACAAAATCTTACAGAGGGTGATAATAAGCTTCTGTCTTCTAATGAAGAATACATTGAAAGATTAAAAAAATGGCTTATGTCAAAAACTGTAGAGGTTTACGACTCAGTTAAGATTAAAAGAAATAAAACAATACTTGGCGACGCATGGTTTCACGTTGCAAAAAAGGGCGGATTTCATAATATACATGCTCACGCAGGAGTCCCGTTCGGTGGAATTTTCTATGTTGATACTGGTAATTCTTCTGTTGGGAATACCTTTATTAATCCGATCCCTGGTTATGTCGATAAAAACTCTACTCAATGGTGCTCTTCTACTTTTAAAAATAAAGCTGTTGAAGGAGGATTGATTATGTTTCCAGGATGGATACTTCATTCTGCAATCCCGCATGATGGAGATCGTTTGAGAATTATAATTGCATTTAATACTTATTATAATTAACCTAATAATCCAATATCATTTAACATATTGATGATTTTATTTAAGATTTTATTATTTATTTTGTCTTACTTGGGCATAATAGGACTATTGTCGCATATTCTTTATAAGCATTTGTGGGCAAATCTTTATACCTGCTTAAAAAGAAATAATGCTGAAGACACAACTTTAATTTTATTCCTATCCGTTTGCTGGTTTTCTTGTCTTGGTCTTGTAGGTGTAATAAGCTCAATTTTTTTCTACCTGGATATTTCTAATTACATATCTAGAATTTTTATTTTTATGATTGGAATATTTGGATTAATATATGTTTTCTTTCAATCAGGAAATTTAAAATTATTATTTTCTAACATAGAACAGGGAAAAAATAATAAATTATTATTGAAAGAAAAATATTTACTCGCAATTACTTTTTTAATATTTTTAATCTACATTTATAAATCAACAGTTCCCTGGTTTGATAATGATGAAATAACCCAGTATGGTTACTATACAAAACTGGCATATGATGGATGGACAATTTCAGATGATGTCTTTGGTCTTTTTACAAGATTTTCAGAAGTTGCTTATAGTTTTTATTATTCTATAACAGAAAGCAACCTGCTGCCAAAAATCATTCGCTCAATAGGCATTATGTTTAATTCTTTAACAATTTATTGTGTATGCAGATTTTTATTAGCTACAAGATTTATTGCACTCTTGGGCTCTGTAGTGTTTTTGGTAACACCAGAGTTAGCATACATAGGCACCTCTATGAAAACAGATGTTGTTTTAATGGGTTTTGAGCTTACTGGATTGCTATTATTTTCTCTTGGAATTTGTTCAATTAGCTTTAAGGCTATCAACAAGATTAATATTCCTAAATACGTTCCTAAAATTTTTCTTTTTTCGATTATTTTTTGTATGCTTGGCATGGCGAGCAGAAATAGCGGCTTATATTCTTTAATACTTGTATCCATTGTAGGTCTTCCAATAATTCTAATTAAATTGGAAAGTATTTTTATAAAATTAAAATATTTAATAATTATTCTTACATCTGGAACATTAATATTTTCAGGAATTGTTTATAATATTGTAAGCTATTTAAATCCTTTCTATCCTTTGGGTGGTCCCTGGATGCTTCTTTTTCCAGGCGGGGAATATGATTCCTCATGGAATCTTAAGGGTGGATTATACGCAGATGCTTATAACATTAACATTGGCATACCTATCATAAATGATTTTTACATTATAATTTATCATGCACTTGGATTTGAGGATCCAAAATGGCAGTTTTTAAATTTACCATCAAGACCTGATCCGGCTGCAACTGGTTGGCTCAATCCAGTTCTTCTGATTGTTTTCTTAGCGCCATTTTATTTTAAATCAAAAGATATATTGTTAATATTCTTTTCTTTTGTTGTTCTATATTTATTTTGGTCAAATGGTCTTCAATATTCTAGAATATTTGTAGCGGCATCATCGCTTTCCATATTAATTGTGATAAAAATCATTGCACTTAATCATACGGGATTAATTTTAGGCGGCATAAGAATATTTATAATTTTTCTTTTGAATATATTGGTAATTGTTTTTTTTTATTATCAAATTCAATGGGCAAGATATCAAAATCCCTACGGACTAAGCATAATTAGCAGCGACGAAACAATTTATGAGTCTAATTCAAGAAGATCATTTGATGCATCAGAGTGGCATCTCTATGATGATAATGAGAAAGAAAGATTATTAGGAAAAGAAAAGTTAGAAAAACATTTAAGTTTTAATGATTTTACTAAAATAAAAGAAATAATTTCTTTAACCGATCAGCGGTTAATTGTTTTTAATATGATTGATAAAATAAAATATATGCATATTCTTTTTAGCAAAGGTTATTATATAAATTTAGAAATAGTAGATAAGAATCTTGTTTTAGATTATATAGAAAAAGTACCCTTAGAAAAAAATGTGTTGTGCATAATAAAAAATAATAAAGATAATATATTCATTGATACAAATTTTAGTGAAATCCTTTACTCATCAGATAAAATAAAGTTTTTATGCAGCAACTAATATCAAATAGCTTTTTTAAAATAAGAAATAGTTTTTAAAAGCCCTTCTCGTAAACTTGTTTTTGGCTCCCATTTTATTGTTTTTAAGGCGTATGAAATATCGGGCTTTCTTTTTTTAGGATCATCAGAGGGCAATTTTTTAAATATTATTTTACTCTTTGATTGTGTAAGGAAAATAATTTCCTCAGCAAGATTTTTCATCGAACATTCTTGGATGTTGCCAAGATTCATTGGTCCTGTGATCTTATTTGATGAATAGAAAAAATTAATAATTCCCTCAATCATATCATCAACATAGCAAAAGCTTCTAGTTTGATTGCCCTTACCGTATATTGTGATATCCTCATTTTTTAAAGCTTGAACAACAAAATTACTAACAACTCTCCCATCATTTACATGCATCCTGGGCCCAAATGTATTAAATATTCTTGCAACTTTTATTTTAATTTTATGTTGCCGAAAATAATCAAAAAATAAAGTCTCTGCGCACCTTTTACCCTCATCGTAGCAGCTTCGTAGACCGATTGGATTAACATTGCCCCAGTAATTTTCTTTTTGAGGGTGTAAAACAGGATCTCCATAAACTTCTGAAGTTGATGCCTGAAAAACTTTAGAACCACATTTTTTTGCTAGATTTAATATGTTTATTGTTCCCTGCACGTTAGTTTTAATAGTTTCAACAGGATCATATTGATAATGAATAGGCGAGGCCGGACATGCTAAGTTAAATATTTCATCAACCTGCAAGTTTATTCCTTTATTAATATCTTTTTTAATAAATCTAAAATTTTTATTACCAATAATGTGTGAAATATTATCTTTATCTCCCGTAAAAAGATTATCAACACAGAAGACAAAAGATTTTCTCTTAAGAAGTTTTTCACATAAGTGAGAGCCTAAAAAACCACAACCGCCAGTGACTAAAATCTTTTTCATATTATAGTTATAACATAAATATCAAAGTCTTCTTTCATAAAATAATTAAAACCCGTTATTGTTTATAAGATCTTTATAAAAAAAATACGAATTTTTGGGGGTTCGTTTTAGAGTATAAAAATCAATATGGATAAGACCGAAACGTTTATCAAAACCAAGCGCCCACTCAAAGTTATCCATTAAGGACCATACCATATATCCCTTTATATTAGCTCCATCATCAATTGCTTTTTTAACAGCAGACAAATATTTTTTGTAATATTCAACTCTTTTATTATCATATACTTTCCCATCATTTTCAATTTTATCCAAATATGCGCATCCATTTTCGGTCAAATAGATAATAGGATCATCATAAAGATTTTTTAATTCCATTATTTGATCATAATATGCTTCAGGAACAACTTCCCAACCCATAGATGTTAGCTCCACATCATTGCTTAATCCAAATGGTTTCTCGTTATAATATGCGCCTCTAGCTCCCAACAAATGATTCTTGTCTGCCTTAACCCTAGAATGTTGGTAGTGGTTTAATCCTATGTAATCACATTTTTGATAAATATTTTTAATATCATTTGAAAATATATATTTTTTTAATTCATTTTCTAGCGCGCTTGGGTAATAACCCTTATACATCGGATTAAGGAACGCTCTGTTCCAATACATATCATATATGTTTGTAGCATTAATATCTTCTTCTGAATCAGAGCACGGGACGCAGGGTCCAAGATTTAACACACATCCCAATTCTAAATCTTTTCTAATACTTCTCATAGATTGAATCGCATATCCATGGGCCAAGTTTATGTGGTGCAAGCTAGCAAGATATATATCTTTATTTTTTATTCCTGGAGCCATATATCCGTCAACATTACCGTGAATAGAAAAAACTGCTGGTTCGTTAAATGTAGAAATAAAATCTATTTTATCTGAAAATTTTTTTGTAAAAGTTTCTGCATAGTCACTAAAAATTTTAGCAGTATCTCTATTTAACCATCCTCCCTTATCTTGTAATTTTTGTGGGAGATCCCAGTGATATAATGTAACCAATGGTTTAATGTTGTTTTTAAGAAGTTCGTCTATAAGTTTTGAATAAAAGTCCAACCCTTTTTGATTTACAGTCCCCCTGCCTTCAGGAAAAATTCTTGTCCAAGCAATAGAAAAACGATAAGCATGCATGTTTATTTCAGCCATTAGCCTAACATCGTCCTTAAATAAGCGGTAATGGTCAGCAGCGACATCAGCATTTTCATTATTCTTAATATTGCCAGGAGTATGTGCGAATGTATCCCAAATACTTTTTCCCTTTCCATCTATATTCGCGGCCCCTTCAATTTGATAACTCGAAGTTGCCGTTCCCCATAGGAAATTTGATGGAAAATTAATTTTCATAATCTTATATATTGCCCGTTAAATGCTCTAATTTGACTTCGATTAATCCTGATTTTTTATCATCTTCATTAAAAAAAGTTGTATTTTTCAAAATATATCCACAATTAAACATATTTGATTATATTTATCTTTATCCTGCAATTTGAAATCTTGACTACTCGTACTTTTTGGTAGTAATTATTGGCAACAATATAAATAAATAAAATCATAGTAATGCGCAAATAAATTTTACTTAATTTTTAACATAATAAAGGAGGAATTATTATGAGATTAATAAATATGTTAGCTTTAATTTTAAGCTTTGTTTTATCTGCAACCAGCAGTTTGTATGCTGCCGGCCACAAGTACAGTGGTCCAGATTTGAGCGGGCAAAAAGTTACAATTTCTGGTCCTTGGTTGGCTCCAGAAGATGGTTATATGAGAGAAATAGCTGGAATTTTTGAAAAAGCTACAGGTGCTACAGTTGAATACGGAGGCTCAGATAGTTTTGAGCAACAAATAGTTATAGATATAAAAGCTGGTAGCCCCCCTGACATAGCAATATTTCCACAACCAGGTTTAGCGGCTAATATGGCTGCCCTTGGTGGGTTAACGCCACTAAGCAGTGGGGTAAAAA
>CEUY01050513.1_pt1 | contig 34407 bp, 24 predicted proteins | sample 361481 | NCBI WGS metagenome assembly CEUY01 (sample SAMEA2622737, study PRJEB7988) | marine metagenome | isolation source: saline water (ENVO:00002010), including | reverse complement strand
ATTATTATTATTATTATTATTATTATTTGAAGTATATTTTTTATAATTTTTTGTATATGTATTTAACACTAAATTATTTTTATCACAAATATGCTTTATTTCTTCAAATGTCATTTCACCATCAGTTGAATAACTAATGAATAGTTCTTTAGATTTTTCCATTGATTTATATATCATATTTTCAAACACAATTTTTGTATTTTTTTTCGAACCAAACATATTTTTTACACTTTCTTTAGGTAAACCTGTTTTGGAATCTTTTTTTATTTGAGAAACATCAAAATTTAAGTCACATAAATAATCTAAAATATGATAATTAGATTCATATTTTCTTGTATTATAAGGAGGATCAAGATAAATAATATCCATTTCTGGTATTTTATTTAATGTATCTATAATATCACCCTTAAAATAACCTTTTGGGGATTTATATTTTAGATCATACTCTTTTTTTAAAATATTAAAAAAATCAATATTTAAAGGAATTGTTTTTCGGTTTTGTTTTTTTAGATATGCACCATATACGGAAGTGGTATTTGCATTTTTATCAGCAAAAGCAACAACCAACATTAATAAAATATTTTTTTCATAATAGTTAATTTTTTTCTTATTATGTAAATCTTTTATATAATTTCTCATGCAATCTATTTTCAAACCAACATCAGATGTAAAAAACATCCTTGATTTTATATCTTGATTTTCGAAAGAAGAACTATTTATTGTTGTGGGATTGCCATTTATTGAAAACTCATTAAAAAATACACCTTCATTATAATTTTCTAATTTTTCTGATATTTTTATTAAATTTCTTATATGAAAAAATATATCTTCATTACATTTTTCTAAATACAAACGAGCACTTAATATTTCAGAATAATTTGATATATCACTCATATACAAATCATTATATGTATTCTCTTGTAAATACTTTGAAACTACTGTTGTTCCTGTAAATCCATCAAGTATTTTTATTTTTTTATTTTTATTAAAAATTACTTCATCTAAAAAATCTAATAATTTTTCTTTTGAACCAATATATCTTATTACTTTTTTCAATTTTTTTTCCTTTAAATTGTCATTATATTAACTTAAAAAATAAATAAATCAATTATTAATTTTATATTTCTTTTTTGTATTATTATTATTATTATTATTATTTATTTTTAATATATTTTGATTTAAATATTCTTTTATATTGTTTATATTTAAATTATTTTTAGTATCATATATGAATTTAAAAATATTATGGTTTTTCTTTTTTATATTATAATTTAATTTATCTAAATCATTAAATGTTCTATCTATTTCTTGTTTTCTATTCTCTATTAATAACTTCACATTACCTTTATTATCGTAATTTAAAAATGCTACTGTTGCAGATAAATCTTTTGCCAACCTATAAATTGATTTAAATTTATTTATATTTGATAACACATACCTATTAGGATGACTTTGATGAGCAGTAATTTTTTGTTTATCTTCACACTTTAATAACTCTAATAAAGTAATATCTTTATTTTTATCAATTACTATATCATCTATATTAAAAGATCCTGTAATATCGCCTTGTAGTAATAATGTTGATAGTTCAAAACCATCTTTTTCACTTTTTATTCCTTTATAATTAGGATTAAATTTAAATATTTTTTTTTCTACTTCTTTTTTATTTAAATCTTTATTTAAAATATAATAATTCAATTTTCTTAATGAAGATGAAACTGTTTCAAATGTTTCAATTTTTATTTCTTTTTGTTCTTCATTAACTTTTTCACTTTTTTTTGATTTTATATTATAAACTTCTATTTTATTATCTCCTATATTACTATAAGATTTAAAAATAACATTATAATTTTCATTAATTTTATTTAGTATTAATAAGGTATCTTCTGATAAACCATTCAAAACTTTTTTTTCATTAAATTTTAAACATATATAAGTATTTGTTCTTGTATCAAAAAATATTTGATCAATATCTATTTTATTTCTTTTTGATAAATATTTATTTAAAAATAACTCACCTTCGTCATCTGATTTTTTTAATTTTTTACTATTTCTCATATTTTTACTCTTTTTATTATTATTTTATCATATTATTTGAAAAAGATATTTTATAATATAACATTAAAAAAATCTTGTTCTATAAATGAAGATCTTTTTATTAATTTTCTTATATTAAAAAATTAAATTAACTTATGGTTTCGGATTCTTATGATTGCTTCTTAATGAAGCAAATTTTTTTTTAATATTATTTAAATAATAAACATTTTATATGATATTAATAATAAAAAAATTAAGTTTATAAAAAATAAAAAAATCATTAATTTATTTGTTGATTTATTTTTTAATTCAAGTTTTTGATAATTGTTGTTATTATTTATATTTGCATTTTCTATTTCTTCAAACAAACTATTTTGTTTTTCTTCATAAAATTCATTATTTTCTTTTAATTTAACTTCTATTTCATTTTTTAATATATTATTTTTTTCTTCAATAATACTATTTAAATTTTCATTATTTAAATTTATTATATTTTTTATTTCGGTTATATCTTCTTTATATCCTTCAAAATAGATTTCAAAATTTTTATTTATTTTTTCAAACAACACTTTAGCATTTTCAGTATTTTCTTTAAACTCACCTTCAGAATTTTTCAGTGTTTTCAACATTTCTTCTATATCTTTTAAAGATTTATTATTATTATTTTCTAAATCTTTTTGTAAATCTTCTGCTATTTCTAACACTTTACTTATATTATTAATATCTTTTATATTTTTTTCTAACTCATTTAATTCTTTGTCTATATTATTTAAATCCATTATTAATTTCCTTAATACTATCTGTCAATTTACTATTTAAATATTTAACATATTTCATTTTAGATATATCATCTTTTAATTTATTATTAATTTTTATTATATTTTCTTTTGAATCATAAAAATCGGTTAATTCTTTTGTTAATTTATTTATATCATATTTTTTACTATAATATATTCTATATATTTCTAAAATATTCAATATTTTATCTAAAAGAATTATTGAATCTTTATCATCTTCCAAACCTAATAAAAAATCAGTTAATTTTTCTTCTTTTGGTTCATAAACGTTATATACTACTGATAATAAAATTGATAATACTATAAATGATTTATTATTATAATAACTCTCTAAATATCTATTTACTTGTTGATATAAATCTCTTACTTTACTTGATTCTAATGGTTCTTTATCTTCCAACAAAATATCTAATGCTTTTATGTAATTGTCATTTTCTGCATATTCTTCTAATTCATTTTCTTTTAAATCTATTTTAAAATAAGACTCTATATTTTTTTTAAATTCAACCTTACCAAGTTTCTCAAAGTTTTGGCATAAACTATTTATATTTTCTAACGATTTACGTCTTGTCATTTCGAATGTTTCAAAATTCCACTCTAATAAATAATACAAGATATTATACATAGTAGGTGTTATATTTTTTAAATTGTTTTTTTCGATAAAGTTATAGTTTTTATACCTTGAAATAAGTTTTATTAAATTATTTTTCATATCAACTAATGAAATATTATTAAAAACAACAGAATAAACACCTGCATAAAAATCCTCAACACTCCAGTTTTCTACAACACCTATTTGATATAATTTATATAATAATTTTTCTGAATCTCTACCTAATGACAGTTTTATCTCACCATTTGCATTGGCTTTACTTTCTCTTAAAAGATTAAATACTTGATTAATTTGGTTTATATAAATTTCAAAATCATTATTTTCATTCATCATTAAATAAAGCTGATTTTCTATATCACCTCTTTCACTTCTATCAATTGTTTTATAAAATTTAGATAACTCTTTATCTTTATTTTTAACATCAAGTATTTTACTAACTGTGTTTTCGTGTGGTCTGTTAAACAATACATAACAATTTGCTTTTTGTTTATCTCTTCCTGCTCTTCCTGCTTCTTGATAAAAGCCCTCTATTGAAGAAGGAATACCATAATGTACGGTATATCTTACATTCTTTTTATTTACACCCATACCAAAAGATTTTGTTGCAAAAAGTAATTTTATTTCATCTTTTTTGAAATTTTCTTGAACTTTTATTTTTTCTTTCTGAAAAACTGATTTTTTTACATTTTTAGGTTCTTTTCCTGAAAAATAATTTATTTGCTCTTTATTGTCTTTAAAAGCACTTTTAAATTTATTATGCAAAGTGTAACAACCAAAATCACCATTAACAAAAGGAGTGAAAACAATACCAGAATTATCAAAACTTTCTTTATTTATAATTGCTTTTAATTCATTTTCTTTGTTGTTATATTTATCACAGTCAATAACATCAAAATTTAATTCTTTTCTTGTAAAATTCTTTATAAATTTAATATTTTGATCTTCTATTTCAAATTCATATTTTATATCATCAAGAACATTAATAGATGCAGTGGCTGTTAAACATATTAATTTACTATCTGGCGCATAGGTTGATATTGTTTTTGAAAGAGTTAAATATGACACCCTAAAATCATGCCCCCACTCTGATAAACAGTGTACTTCATCAATAACGAAATAAGAAAGCCTTTTTTCATCATGTAATCTTTGAATTATGTCTTCTCTAAATTGTTTTTGTTGTAATCTTTCTGGTGATACTATTAAGAATTTTATTTTTCCTGAAATTACTTTTTTATATATGTTTTCTCTATCTTTTGAAGAAATATCACCTGTTATATATTCTGTTTTTGTACAACCTATTGCTTGAAGCTCTTTTAATTGATCGTATATTAGCGATTTAATAGGGCATACAACGATAGTTAAGCCAAATTGAAGCAATGAGGTTAATTGATAACATAAAGACTTACCAGCGCCCGTTGGAAGTATTCCTATTGTGTTATTTCCACGTAAAGAATTATTAATTATATTGATTTGTCCTTTATTGAATTCTTCATATCCATAAACTCTATATAAAATATTTTTTAAATTTTCTGAATTTGATAATTTATAATCTATAAAATCACCATTTTTCAAACTACTATAATCAATACTATAATTTTCCCAACCACTCTTTTGTTTTTCGTTATTTATATCTATATTATAAAAATCAAAATAGTCAGTTCTTACAACAATATCATTTGTTTTTTCATCATTCCATCTTTTAGCAACAGAAAAATCTACTTTTATTGTGTCATCGTTTGAAAATTCACTTACTTCTTCGATAATAATTTCAGGTATATTATAATTTTCTTTTGTTAATGATTTTATATCATTTAATAAATCTAAAAAATCTTCAAGAGCTACATCCCAATAATTAATATCTAAATCTTGTTTTAACTCTATTATAAGTTCCTTTTGACTATTATTAGATAATAATTCTAATAGTAATACTTGAAAACGATAAATAGCAGTTTGAATATATGGTGATAAATTGATTTCTTTTTTTATGTATTCTTTTTTATATTCTTGAATTAATTTTGATTTTTCTAATATAGATTTTATTAAATTTATTTGACCTTGATAAGTTTTGTTTTTTATTTCTTGAGTTGAAATTCTAACAACAGTTATATTATTTTTATAGAATAAATTATCTCTTTCTAAATCTTCTTCTTCTTTAAATTTATGACTGTATCCATCTATTTCTATAATTAACTTTGCTTGTGGAATATAAAAATCAACTTCTTGATATTCATTAAATTCTTTTTCTTCATTTGGAATTATTTTTTTTATAGGTGCTTCTGGCAATATTAAGTTTTTTACGAATAGGTAGTCTTTTAATTCTTTTTCCCAAATATGATTAAAAAAATCTCTGGCTGGATAGTTATTATTTAATTCGTCACCTTTAATTATATCATGCCAACTATTTATTTCTTTTGATATAAATAAAGTCGATCTTTCATTATTAACTTCAAGGTTATTATTTTTTAAAAACTCAACAATTTTATTACTTTTATTTATAGGTATTCCACGTTGATAAAAATTAGATAATAAATCAAAAAATATGTATTTTTGTTTATTTTCTTTTATATTTTTTATTACAAAATTGTGATTACTTTTAGTATAATTGCCAGAATAAAACTTCATTAAAATCCATTTGTTATAAAACCAAAGTATAATAAATAAAAAATAAATCAATTTATTATATTTTTATAAACTAATATTTATTTTATTTTTTTTATTGAATAAGTTTAAATATATAATACTATATAAAAAAAATCATAGGATTTAAAATTGACTATTCATTCTGTTAACTCATATTTTCAAGAAATATTTATAGATGATTTAAAATTATATCTTTTTTTAGATAAAAAAGGAAATCATTTTTTAGCTGACGTAAATTTTTTAATTGAAGAATCAAAAAATATAAATATTTATAAACAATCTTATAAAGTTGAATCAAAAAATATATTTGATTTACTTGATTATAATTTTGAATTTAATTATAAACATTTAGAATCTTTTAAGAAATATAACCCTTCAGAATTACTTAATATAATTAATGAAATTATTTTATCTAACGATTATTTAACTAATAACTTAAAAGATATTGATATTATAAAATCATATATTCCTTATCAAAAAATAAATTATAAAAATAAAAGTTTATACATATATTATTCTGCTATTCATGGTTATATAATTAGCAATATAAAATATGATATTAAAGATTTAAACAAAGATGGCTTTTATTATAATTTTTTAAAATTATCTGATAATGATATTATTGAAATATTTGGATTTGAAAAATTAAATAAAAAATATTGGAGAGATAAAAAAGGATTGCTAAAATCTCAATTAATAAATTTATTTGATAAAGATTTATATATTTATAAACATAATAAATTAGGTTATATTTATACAGAAAAAAACTATACAGAATTATGTAATAAATATATTACAAAATCTAAATTTAAAGTAATCTCACAAAATAGATATGCTGAATTTGATATTAATTTTTTATTTAAAAATTTAATTTCTTTTGAAAAAATATCTGATAAAGAAATTTCTTCTTTGATACCTGAGTTTAATTGTGATTTACTAAATTATGAATTTAATAATTTTAAAGATTTTTATTTTTTAGAAAAATATATAAAAGAAGATTATGAAGGATTTTATTTTAAAGAAGAATGCTCTTACGATTATTATTATGAAGATGATAATGAAGAAGAAAGATACTATAAATACGATGAAATAAATCATATTTATCAAATTGAAAATAGTTCTGAATTAATGGATAATTGCTCAGAACTTAATTCTTCAGAAGACGAATTTAATGAAGATGATAATTATGAAAACTGGAAATAAATTGAATTTAAAATATTTTAAATTCAATTTTATTTATCATTTTTTTTATAAAACAAAATTAATTAGAAAATTCTTTTATAATTTTTTTCATTAATGAAGATCTACTTACATTGCTCATAACTACAATATCTTCAACATGTGTTTTCAAAAAGAAATCAAATAAACTATTTCCTATTAAATTAATATTTTTTCCTTCGTTATTTATAATAGAACTTCTATATATTAAATTTAATTTATTTATTTTTCCTTGTATTGCTTGTTTACTTGTTATAAAAATATCAACATAATCATTTTTGTTATCTATTGCTATTATACTTAGTTCACCTTTTTTACTATCAAATGACTTTCTTTTCGGATTAATTAAGAATGGTAATACACAGTCCTCTTTACTTCCTCTATGTAATGATTTTTTTTCTTGATACAAATCAAAACTATTAAAATCAGGATTACCTATAATTCTTGGAATAATGCTATCACTATATATTGTCAATAACTCTTCTTTTTCTATATCATATATACAAAATGTTTCGTTAAATTCTTTATAATTTGATTTTTTTAATATTGGGTATTTATTCTCTTCACGAATTATTTTACCAATGTTATTATTTTCTCTGTATTTATTTATTATTAATTCTTTATTTACAACTTCAACCTCAACAACGTGTACTTTAACTTTGTCTTTGTTTTTTCTTCTTGTATAATAAATATTGTATTTTCCATCTTCAATATCAAAGTTTAATAATTTTCTCTCTCTGAATATTTTTTCTTTTAACCATAATTCTAAACAGATTTTCTTTATTTGAGGTAATTTTTCTTTTTCTAATAAGAAAGGTGGTTTAAAATTTATTCTTCCATTTTGATTTATATATAAATTTTCTATATTTAAACCTTGTATTACTCTTCTATTTTCTTCTTGATGATTAAATATTTTTAAGTTTGTATATGAATCAAAATTATATTCTTTTTCTTTTATATATATTTCAAAAGCTTCTTCAAATTTGTCAATATATTCTTCTTTTTCATTTAAATAATGGATTATACTACTACCATTTTTATTTTCTTTATTAATAACAATATAATTAAATTCAGGATCTATTTCTCGCCACCAATTATTATCTTGTGGTTCTTGAATTATTACGTCTTTACCTTCTTTTTTAAATGCTTCAGTAATATTTTTATGAAAATCTAATTTATATTGATTATTATATTTATCAACCTCTAAATTACCTGTTTTATAATTATAGTTATCTATAATTATTATTTTATTTTTCAACTCTTTTTCGTAATTTAAAAATTTTGTGGACATTAATTGAGGATTAAATAGTACATGTTCATATTCTATTTTATTTATTTCCAATATTTCTTTTAACATTTTTAAAATATATTGTTCTGAATAATTTTTAGTTTCATTATATTTATTACTAAAATCAATATAATTTGTTTTATTGTATTTTATAGCATTTACTTGTTTTTCTTCGTTAATATTATATTTTTTATTATTTCCTAAAATTAAAAAATCATCTAAAATAACATCTTCATTTAAATCAATATTAAACGTCTTAGATATTAAGTTAAAAACTAAACAATCAAATTTTGAATAAAACATGTTTAATCTAAAAGTATCAACAAATACACTTCCATTTTTTTTGTTTTTATTTTGAGATATTGCATTGATATAAAGATCACTATTATAAGTACTGGCTGGTATATTTAACCCTTCCGCTTTTATCTTATTAAAAATATGACTTTTTAATGAAAGATTTATTAGACTACTAAATATCCTTTTAAAATCAAGTTTATTTTTCTCTACATAATCAACAAATTCGGGGCTATCTTCTTTATTTTTTTCATTTAAATAAAAGAAATAACATTTCTTTTTATCTATATATATTTCATATTTTTTGACTTTGTTTTTTTCTATATTTAATTCATCTGCAATGGCTTCTTTTATATCAGCATGCATTTTTTTATATCTTTCTTTATTTTTTAAATCCATATTTAGTGTTATTGAATTTATTGAAATATTATCTTTTAATAATTTTAAAATATTGTCTTTTAAATCACCTTTTATTTTAATATTATTTGTCATTGCTATTCTTGGATTTGATATTTTTTCTATTTTATTCATAATATTTCTCCTACAATAATTCTTCTAATGTTTTATTTATTATTAAAGCTTCTTCAATTGTACAGTTATTGGCTAATTTTTTATTTTCATTATTAACAATAAATAAATTTAAATAATAAATATCATTTAATTCATCAATTTCATTTTTAGTGTTTATTTCATTTTTGTTTATTTTACAATTAACATATACACATTTTGCTTTTTTATATTTAGTATTTTTTATTTTATCTTTTACAAGATTAGATTTATCAATTGAACGAGTTATTAATTCTTTTGTTAAAGATTCATTTTCAACTTTAACACCCCAATTTTTTGCATCGATACAAATTAATGTATCACCTTTATCTATATAAAAATCATACTTTTCATAAATTTCAGGAGATATATTATTTATAACTTGTTCTGACGATAATATATTTGATTGATATTCTTTCAATATTTTTTCTAATATCACTTCACCATAATTTCCTTTTAATATATCCATTAATTGAGGATTAGGTATATATTCTGAAAAATCTGGTTTATCCATTCTATTTATAAATTTTCTTGCATTTTGACTTTCTTTTTTATTTGAAGAATTGTGATAGTTATAATGAATCATTTCAGAGGGATTATAAACTATATGACCATTATTAATATCTGTTAATTTAACTTTATCGTTTTTAGCAAAAATTATATTAGGATATTCGCTTTTATTAATAAACATTGCATCAATATAAAAATCATATCCTTTTTCTATTATATATGGATGATTTTTTAATTTCTCAATAGATTTCTTTGGATTAGTATACATTTCCTCACTTCTTAATATTTCATTTAATGAATAATCTTTTGAGTTCCCTTTTCTTATATCACCAATATATTCTTTCATTAAAATTTCTTCGAAAAATTCTTTAATTAACTTTTGATCATTTTCTATTTTTGACTCAAATTCTTCACGTAATTTTTTTGTAGAAAAAGAATTATTTTCTACATATTTTTTTGATTTTTCAAATAGTTTTGTATTTGCTAATGACATACTATTAATAAATATTTCATTATTTTTATCTTTTGATAAATAATTAAATGTAGTTGCTACAATATCCATTACATCATCTGATAAATATATTTCACTCTTTATTTTAGTATCTTTTCTTTCAGTTCTACCAATTGATTGCATTATTTGTTTTAATATTTCTATATAATGTTGAGTTATTAATACTTCGTAATATTCACCTGAAATAATATTTGTTTTTATTTCTGATAATTTCTTCTTTTCTTTACTCTCTATTATATGCTTTAATAATAACATTCTGTTATCAATCGTATTTATTCCTTCGGGAGATTTTATTGTTGAATAATAAGGTGAATTAATTAATATATTTCTTTCAAAATCTTCCTCTAAAATACATTCACCGTCTTTCATATATGAAACATAATAATTTAATCCAGTTCCTGCACTTTTGTATGTTGAAATAAACGCAACTTTTGTATCTAAATCATTTAATTGCACTGCTTTTTCTACTTGACCTGTTTTATCTAATGCTGCATCATATAAAATAACTCTTAATTTATTTTTGTTGTTAAATGGTTTTATTTCATAAATACCTTCATGTTTATCTGTATCATTATCATATATTGATTTCACCCCTAACATATTAGCTATTGCAGTTCTTGCAAAACTTTTAAATGATTTTAAAAACATACTACTTAGTGACAAAGATAGTGTATTTTTTTGATCAAATGCTGATCTTAATAATGAATGTAATGTTCTTTTAACCTCTCTTTCTTTATATATATTTCTGTTATTCATATTTTCTAATATATTTTTTTCCCAATTTTTATAAACTTTTTCAAATTCATTTTTTTCTTCTTTAGAATTAAATTCTATTACTTCAAAACCTTCACTATTAAAAACTTCAATATTTATATCTCTATAAACATTTCTCTTTTGTCTTAATAAATCTAAATCATTGGATTCCTCAAGATTTCTTTGTTTAACTTCATATCCTAAAGAATTATTTTCAGTTTTAGAATACTCTTTCAAAAAGTTTCTACTCAAACCACCAGTATAATTAGGATATATTCCAGAAGTAGCACTTAATGAAATAATTGAGTTACCTTCACCCATAAGAATTCTTTGAAGTTTTACTTCTGGCAATTCTTTTCTTAATTCTATGTTAAAATTAATTTTAATTTTATTTTCTATCATCTCTAATGGTGTAATATCTTGATCTTTAATTATAGAGAAAATTATTTTTGGTTGAAAATAAGTTAAAAAACGGTTGATGTAGACATTTCCATTTTCTGCTTGATCAAATAAATATTCAAAATCATTTTTTACGTTTTGTGATTTTTGTATAAACCTTCTAATTACATCATGATGACTTTCACCACGTTTTTTAGAATTAAGACTCATTAACACAGATTCTTTGGATACTTTTGAGAAAACTGCTATAACAGCAATTGCCGCTTGAAATACGTCATATAGTGTAGGATTTACGTCTTCTTTTGTTTTTGTATAAACTTCACATTTTGTTCTACCTTTATTTGTTTTTATAGATACATTTTTTAAATCTTCTGCATTAATAAAATCTTTGTTTGTAAAACTAAATGCATTTTTTGTTAAATTCATTACTTGTTCTACTTTATCACCACTAATCCAAATACCTTCTGTTGAAAATTTAAATAAATCAAGTATTGTATATACGTCATTTTCTTCTGAAAAATTACAATGTTCTTTTGTGATTTTTTTTATATCATTATTGATTTCATTAATTTCTTTATATAGCGCTGTTTCTTTTTCATCATCATTTTCAAGCTTCATTAAACAACGATTAATACCAGAAAAAACCTCACTCATTAATGTAGATTGAGTTAATACATTTTTTTTCATTTTATCTGCTATTTTGTTATATGACTCATGTTCTTCATCATTGATAAATGTAAATGATATTTTATTTTTTTCGAATGGATTTGATTCATCTATACGATAAAATTCATTTTTTAAAAAATCAAGTTGTTCCTGATCATTAGCAGTTAATAATTTTGATATTTTAACTTCTTCGTCTTTTTCTTTTGTTTTACTAATTAAGTTAAATAAATTATAATCTTCTGCTATAAATTTATCTTTTTTATTTTTTAATAATATCTTTATATTATTAGTATCTGACTTATCTGTTGTAACCATTAAACAACAAGGATAATGTAAAGCGTAATATAATGGAAAAATAGTCATTATTATTTCAGCATACAATCCATTTTTTATACTTTTTGTTCTATTTTCACTTTTTGCATTATAAGTATCTTTATATTTTTTAACTTGCTCTTTAAAATCTTCACTGGCATTATTTATTATATTTATTGCTAATTCTTCTAATGTTAGTTTTAATTTATTTCTGCTTTTAAGTAATACTTCTTCTAATCTTGATATTTCTTCATTATCATTTTCTTTTTTAGCATTTTTTAAATTATTTTCATTATCTCTAAGATTATAAATAACACTCTTTATTATCTTTGAATTATCAGAAGTAAACTTACCTCCTAAACCACTACACCATCTTAGATATTTTTCTTCATTAGTTTCATTTGTAATCCAGTCTTTATGAACAAGAGAATGAACATCACCGTCAGCAAGAATACTTAAGAATCGAATACCATTATTTTCAGCTTTTTCAATTAAACTTGAATCCTTTTTTTGTTGAGATTTCATAGGTGTTGAAAAAATGGCAACATCATGTTTTATACCTTGTTTCCATTTTTTTTGTATAATATCTTCTATCCATTCATTTACAACACCCCAACTTTTACCGAAACCTGTACCATCATAACTTGATACAAATTTAGGATTGTTATTTTTTTCTTTGCTGTATAATTTTGATAATTTAGCTCTTATTTTATTTATTTCTGTTGTATTTACTTTTTTATCTTCTATTACATTATGAAATATATTTTTTTGATTTTGAGATTTTTGAAATTTATCTTTTGATAATTCATAATCATTTAATTCATTTAATTTTATTTTATTTTCTTCATATAATTTATTTAAAGCATTTAGTTCGCTTATTCCTAAGCCATTTGATATTAATTTTTGTAGTTCTATAACATTATTACATTCTTCTAATCCTCTTTTATACAATTCTTCAAACTTTACTTTTTCTTTTTTAGTAAATGTTTTAAAATTAGGATTATTATAAAAATCTAATACTGATTTTGATTTTTTATTCTTTTTAAAAGTATTTAATCCAGTTGGACCTGTAAGAAATTTCATCTCTTTTAATTTATGTAGTATAGATAGAACATCTCTATTTAAATTAGCTTTTCTATGTATTTCTATGATTTGGGGAGTATATACATTTATATCACCATAAAATTTTTCAAAATCATATTCTTTTGCTATATTAAATAATATTTCTTTTTCTTCATTTGACCAACGAGTTCCACTCATGTTTTCACCTTTTTATTTATTAATTAAAAACTTTATTATATATTCAGAAGATATTCTTTTAAAATAAGCTAAATTATTGATTAACTCTTTACTTGTATAAAATGTATTTACTGAATATGATCTTTCTAGATTACCAAGTATTCCTTCTTCAAAATAAATCGCGTCTTTATTAAAGTTTTTTACTTGATAACTATAATTATTTTTGTGCCTAACCCAAAATATATTTTTTGCATAAGCATTTTTTCTATCAAATTGTATTAAATTAATATTAGAATTTTCTTCAAAAAATAATTTAAATGAATATTGAAAGCATTTTTTATAAAATTCTTTATAATAATCACAACACATAAAATTTTTATTTATGGTATTATTATTATTATTATTATTATTATTTAAATGATTTTCTATTTTTTTAAATATTATTCTTATAAATTGATTATTTGATTTATATTTATTTTTAAAAATATATTTTTCTTTAAATAAAGGAGAATTAAAGAATACTTTAATTGAAGAGTCTGCTCTTATTATTAAAATAATATAATTTTTATTTTCAAAATAACAATCAAATCTAAATTGACCATTTAATTTATATAATTTAAATTTTGTAATTTTATTTTTTTTTCTAAAAATTTTTTCTTTATAAATTAAATTAAATAATATTTTAGATATTTCTATTTGATTTTTTTTATTATTTATTCTTTGCTGTCTAATAGACATTTTATTTCCTTCATTATTACTTGTTACTATTTTTTTAACATAAAATAAGAGGATAACAATAAGTTAAAAATAAAGTTATATTATTAGTATTACAAAAATATTTAACAATATTTATATAATTCAGTTATTTACAAAGTTATTAAAAAAGAAAAATTAATTATTTTCAATTTCATAATCAATGCCTTTTTTTAATATTATTGTTTCATCTTCTTTATAGACTTCAAGGCTGTCTTTATAAATAAATATAGTATCAGTAATCTCTAAGCTATTACCCTTATCAATTAAACCATTTCTCACCTGATTTATACTAACTGATACTGTTTCCATACACTGAAACATTAATTTGTATGGTTTTTCATTAGCCGCATAATTGTCATAACAAACCCAAAATAAATAATCAGGTATATTCATTATTTGGGTATACACTTCTCCGTTATACCTAAATGAATTCGTTGCCAAGTTTTTGTAGATACCTGCGGTTATTTTGCCATATGATAAAAATTCAGCTTTACCTTTTGGATCTTGTCTATGGTAGATAGGCGTATCTTTAATAGCTAATTTTCTATATTTTGCTTCTATACTGTCATCATGAAGTAAATAGAATTCATTACTATATGTTTCTATTACGGATTTGTAATCTTTTTCTGTATGGAGTTCTGAATATTCAGGTATTCTATCTTTATATAAAAAATTTAAATTAATAAATATCATTCCGCATAAATATAAAGGATAAGTATATGCAGAGATTGTTATAATCTTTTTTATTGTTTCTATATTTTCTTCTATTTTTAATCTAACTATATTTTTATATTTTTTAAATGGCAATAAATTATAAATACCATTTATAATACGAACAAATATATTTCCTTTTTTTATGTTAGAATTTGAAGACATTTTTTTCTCTTTTATAAAATTTTTATTATTATATCTTTTTTGAATATTTTTTTCAATAACTATTTTTTATTTTATATTATTGATTTTTTTTTATAAATATATATATTATAATATAATAATTAATCATTTTTATTAAAAGGAATTAATAAATGATAGAATCTCAAATAAAATCAAAAAAAAGAGTTAAAGAATTAGCAGAAGTTTATACTAATGAAAGAGAAGTAAATGCTATGCTAGATTTGATACCTATAAATAACCCTAAAGAACAATTAGATTACACATATTTAGAACCTGCATGTGGAAATGGAAATTTTCTTATAAAAATATTAGAAAGAAAATTAAATTCTATTGAAAAACAAAAAAATTATAAAAACAATTTAAAATATTTTGAATTATTAATTTTAAAAAGTATTTCTACTATTTATGCTATTGATATTTGTAAAGAAAATATTGAAGAAAGTAAAGAGCGTTTATTCAACGGATTAAAATCATTTTTTGATTTAAGAAGAAATACAGAAGATATGTCAGAAGATTTCATTAAATCAATTAATTATATTTTAAATAAAAATATTGTAGTAGGAAACTCAATAGATGATAATAACAATATTATATTTAGTGAATTTGTTTTCAAGTATTATTCCATTCAAGAAAAGGTATTTAAATTTAATGATATTGGAAAAGATAATATTCCACCACTAAAAGAATTTAATAAACTTTATTATAATAAAATATGGAATAATAAAAATGATTAATATAAAAGAAAATTCATTTTCTGATTTATTAAGTATCGAAAAAATAACAGACAATGAAATTATAACACCATTTCCAGTCGTAAAAAAAATGGTAGAATTATTACCAGAAGAAATTTTTAAAAATCCAAATAATAAATTTATTGATATTTCAAGTAAAAGTGGAATATATTTAAAGTATATATTTTTTTATCTTTTAGAAAAATTACCGAACATCAATATAGATAAAAACAATAATGAATTAGACTATATATTAGATCAGGATTACGATTTCAAAAATAAAGAAGATAAAAAAAGATTTATACTTAAATACATGATATATGGGATTGCTACAAGTGAATTATCATTTTTAACTTCTAAAAGAACATTATATGAAAATATTGTTGAAAATGAAGATACTCAAAAAGAAGGAAAAATATTATCAAAGCCTATTTTTGACAACAAAGATGGAAATATTGTTTATAAAAAAATTAAAGATAATCAATATTGGTTTTTAGAAGAAAAAAATGAAATTATTTTAAAAGAATTAAGCAAAAATATAAAATTTAAAAAGGATAAAAAAATGAAATTTAATGTAATTATAGGAAATCCACCTTATCAAAAAAGTAATGAAAGTGGCAAAGGAAGCGATAAACCAATATATCATAATTTTATAGAAAAATCCATCCAGCTTTCGCCTGATTTTTTATCTTTTATTGTTCCAAGTAGATGGTTCTCAGGAACAAAAGAGCTTCAAAAATTTAGACAAAAAATTTACAATGATAATAGGATAACAAAAATATATAATTTCCCTAATTCAGAAGAGTGTTTCAGCAATGTAAATATAACTTCAGGTGTTCATTATTTTTTATGGGAAAATAAAAAAAATAATGATAATTTAATTGATTTTTATCAAATTAAAAATAATAAAATTGTTAATAAAGTAAATAAAAGAAAATTTAATGAATTTGAAATATTTATAACGGAAGAAGATATTATTAGTATACTATATAAAGTTAAAAATAAAGAAGATTTTTTTTATAATAAAGTTGTTTCTGGACAAACACCTTTTGGTTTACATACAAGTTTTAGAAATTATAACAAAGATTGTACAGATAGTGCAAATACAAAAATTTATGTTAGCAGCAATCATAATATTCCTTATGGTTATATAAATAAAAATATAATTTCAAAAAATAAAAACTTAATTGACAAATATAAAGTTTTTATTGGAAAATCTAATGGCGCTGCGTTAAAAAATAGAAATATAATATCTTTACCTTTTTTGGGTGAAAAAAATAGTGCTTGTACACAAACATTTCTAGTTGTAGATTCATTTAATGATATAAATAAATGCAATAATTTAATTAAATATATTAAAACTAAATTTTTTAGATTTCTTGTATCTATAAAAAAACAAACACAAGATAATAACAGAGAAGTATTTCAGTACGTTCCAGTTTTAGACATGAGTAAAGAATGGAGTGATGCTGAACTTTATGAAAGATATAATTTAACCGAAGATGAAATAAATTATATTGAAAATAGCATTAAAGAAATGGAGTAATTTAAAAATGAATAGCAATATAATAATATATATTTATACTACTCCTGAAATGAAAAAAAATGGTTACGTTAAAATTGGACAAACAAGTTTAAGAAAAAACTCAAGCGGAATAACTTTAACTGAAAAAGAAAGTGTTGAAGAAAGAATAAAGGAACAAATTTATGGGGCGGCTGATTATAATACTTCAAGTCGTCAAGAAAAATTTGAAATATTATTTTTTGAAAATTCTTTTATAGAAAAAAAATCTTCTTATTTTAGAGATATTGACATTCATAATATTTTAAAGAATTATGGATATCAATGCTGGAAAGATAAATCATATTATAAAGATTCTAATGGAATAAAAAAACAAAGAGATAAAAATATAACAGAAATTTTCAAAATTTCCGTTGATATTGTTAAAAATATTTTTAATAAATTAAAAAATGATGAAGAAATTATAGAAGAAGATTTTCAAATAAAAAGAATTGAATTAAATTTAAGAAACGAACAAAAAAAAATTATAAATGAAACAAAACAATATTTTTCAAAACATAAAAAAGAATACCCAAATAAAAAGATAAATTATTTATGGTTTTTAAAAATGGGATTTGGAAAAACTATTTCTTCTTATCAATTTATTAAAGATATGAAATTCAATAAAACTATTATAGTAACATATATCCCCTCAGTAGAAAACAGTTGGGAAGAAGATATAAAAAAATTTAAAGGATTTGAAGATTATATTTTTATTTCCTCTATAGATAAAAAAAATAATGATAAAGATTATATAGAAAAACAATTAAGGAAAGGTAAAAAAGTAATATTTTTTTTATCTTTTCAAAAAATCAATAGCGATTATAAAAATAAAAATGATTATTTAAAAGATATATTTTCAATAGATTGGGATTTATTAATTAAAGAAGAATATCATTATGGAGTACATAATAATAAATCAAAAAAAATTACAGATAATAATTATTCTGAAATTGAAGATGATTCAATATTTAGTGAAGAAGAAAATAACTTAGCACAAGAAATAATAAAAGAAGAAGATAAAATAAAAACAAATAATATATTATGTTTATCAGGAACACCATTTAATGTATTAAAAAATGGTGAATTCAGTGAAGAACAAATATCTAAATTTGATTATATAGAAGAACAAAAAATCAAAAAAGAAGAACTATCAAAATTATCAGAAAAAGATAAATTAAATAGCCCATATTATAAAATACCTAAAATGAAAATTTTTAATTTTGATTTAAATGAAAAAGTTGGTAAATTTTTAAATTCAAATAATGAATTTTCAATTTCTTATTTTTTTAAAGCAGAAAACTCTGAATTTATAAGTGATAATGTACCATTTATTAATTATTTTATTAAAAGTTTATATGAATCAACATTGACTCAAATAGAAGAACAACAAGAAAATATAGAAAATATAATTTTAAATAATAATAATAAAAATATAAGTAAAAAAGATAAATCATTTAATATCTTTAATTTAGATAATGATTTTATAGATAATAAATACTTAGAGCATTCATTATGGTTATTACCTTCAATAGAAAGCTGTTGTGCATTAGAAAAAATATTAATTAAAGATCCTTTTTTTAAAGATTTTAATATAATAAATGTTAATAAAAAAGAATATGGAAATGGAGTTTCTGTTGTTAATAAAGTTAAAGAGGAAATTCTTAAATCTGAGACTGAACATAAGAAAACTATCACTCTTTCTTTTCAAAAATTGGGAGTTGGTGTTAATATTCCACAATGGGGTTCTGTTTTATTTTTAAATGATATGAAATCAGAACAATCCTATTTTCAATATGCTTTTAGATGTCAAAGAGGTTATAATTATCCTTTATATGACAACTATGGTGTATTTAATGGAACTCAAGTAAAAACAGAGTGTTATGTTTTTGATTTTAATTATTTACGAAGTTTTCAAATGTATGAAAGTTTTAATATTAATTCTTCAAATAATGAAAATAAACAAGAAGAAACAATGGAAGACTTAAATAAATATTTACCAATTCTTTCTTTAAGTAAAGCAGGTTATATTAAAGAATATTCTATTGAAGATATATTTAATAAAATAGAACAGTCTTATTCTCTATTATCTGGTGAAGAGTATCAGAGAAAATTTAATAAAAGTTTAATTTTTAATGAAAATATAGAAAATTCATTCAAGCTCAATCCAGAACTTTTAGAATTAATAAATAAAATTAAAATAGATAAAAATAAAAATGATATTAAAGGATTCGAATTTACAGAAAAAGAAGAAAAGAAAATTAAAAAATTAAAAAACCAAAAAAGCAAAAATAATAGTGAAAGAAAAGAAGAAGAAAAATTAGAAGAAAAAAATAAAAAACTAATTATAGAAAAATTAAAAATAATATACTCAAGAATTCCCTTATCTATTTATTTATCAAAAAACAATAACACATGTCTTTATTCTATTATTGAAAGCTTTGAAGAAGAAGAATTTCAAGTTATTTTTAAAATGAATAAAAAAGAATTTGAAAAAATTATTGAAATAACAAACTTAAATGTTCAGGAAATTAATAGATTTATTAGGCAATTTCATAAATTAGAAAAAAATAATTTTAATATAATAAATTATAAGGAATAAAGCTTGAATTATTTTAAAAAAAATAAAACTATAACTTTAAATAATAAAAAATATAAAATAATTAAATTTTTAGGAGAAGGAGGAAATAGTGTTGTATTAGAAATAGAAAACAATTTAAAAGAAAAGTTTGCTGTAAAATTGTTGACTAAAATTCAAGGTAATAAAAGCAAAATAGAAAGATTTAAAATTGAACAAGAAATAAGTAGTAAAATTATCCACAAAAATATAATAAGAATAAAAGATAAAGGAATTTACAAATGTAATAAAGAAGATATACATTTTTGTATATTGCCATTATACAAATTTAGCTTAAAAAGTTATTTAAAAAATAAAATAAATGATAATGATAAACTTTGTATAATAAAAAATATATTAGAAGGTCTTAATGTTATGCATAAAAATAATATATATCATAGAGATTTAAAACCAGAAAATATTTTAATTAATGACTTAAATGATATAGTTATAGCCGATTTTGGTATTGCTTCTATTTCTAATAGTAATTTGTTTATTTCTAAAAATATTACAAGAAAAAATGAGCGTATGTGTAATTTTTTATATTGTTCTCCAGAACAAAAAATAAAAAACAACAACAAGGTTAAAGATAAATCCGATATATACTCTATGGGTTTGATAATTAATGAAATGTTTACAGGAAATATTATTGAAGGTACAAATTTCTATAAAATTTTTGATAAATTCTCTTCTAATGATTCTAATTTAAAATTTCTTGATTTTATTGTTGATAATATGATTAAATCTAAAATTAATGAACGCTTTAATATAACAGATACATTAAATGAATTTGATAAATTTATTAAAATGATAAATGTTAATAAATACTATATTCCCAAATACCTTAAATTATCTTTTTCTGATAAATTGAAGGTTGGTGATGACATTTTTTACTCTAATCATTTTTTTGAAGAATACAAAGGAAAAGTTAGTTGTACAAATCAAAAACTATTCATTCATTCTTTAGAAATAAATAATATAAATGAAATATTTTCAAATATTGTTAAAGTTTATAATGATTGTTCTTCTTTAAAATTTAGCTACATTAAACCTTTAAAAAAGCTTTTTGTATTATCTTTTTGTGGAGCAAATATAAAAACCATAGATATATTTAATTTAAATAATAAAAAATTAGACAAAAAAAGCTTAACAAATGAAATTTTATTTTCAAAATACATCCCTAAAATTTATAAAAAAAGAAGTATTAACGGTCTATTTATTGATATTTTTGATTTTGATTTTGTAGAAAAAAAATATTATAAAAATATATATTACTTATACCAAAATGAAGTATTTTATATAAATAAAGTTCAATTAACAAAAAATACATTTAATAAATCAATAAAATGATTATAATTTAAAATTTTGAAACTTTTATATAATTATCAATTTTTTTAAAATCTTCATATATAATTAGTTCATTGTTATTTAAATCTTTTTTATAATACTTTTTTACTTTTTCATTTTTAATTAATAACTTTATAATATCAAATAATTTTTTACTTCTAGTTATATTAAAAATATTTAGAGAATCTGATAAAACTGAATTTTTATTTATATGAAGTTTATTATTATTTGATATTATAAATTCAGCAATCTCATATGATTCTTCTACAATGGCATTTTTTAACAAATAATTGTCATTTTGGGATAAATCAATACTATTTTTTAGATAATAATTTTTAAAATTTTCTATATCTTTGTTTTTTATATAATCATATAACATTTCTTTTACTCTTTTTTTCATATATTTAATATTTAACATAAAAAACTAATTTTTAAAATACTATTTTTAATTAATATTTGATTTTTACCCAACTTTTGTATAAAATGCAAAGTAACCAACAAAAGAGCAAATTTATGACAAAAAAAGTATTATCAATAGACCCTGGCGTTACCTCTATCGGATGGACATTAACAGAACAAAATGAAAAAGGACACTTAACTAAATTCATTGATGGCGGTTCAAGAATTTTCAACTCTGTAAAAGAAGCTAAAAGTGGTACATTTAAAAATGAAAAAAGAAGAGCTAAAAGAACAATCAGAAGAAATAAATACAGATCTAATCGAAGAATGGCTAAGTTAGAAAACTATTTAATTAAAAATGACTTCTTATCTAACAAAATAAGCACTCTTTCTGATCATACTGGACTTGTTCAACAAATTATAGGTAATCCTTACCATTTAAGAAAAAAAGCGCTTTACGAACCATTAACTAACGAAGAATTAGCTTGGGCTATTATTCATTTAGCAAAAAGAAGAGGTTTCTTATCAAGCTCTAAATCATTAACACCAGAAGAAAAGAAAGAACAGGCAAGAGCCGATGAATTAGCTACTCTTATGAAAAAAGAAAAATGTAAAACACTTGGTGAATACTTTTCTAATCTATATGATAAAGGTGAAAAAATACGTGGTGAAAAATTAAAAAGACAACTTATTCAAGATGAATTAGAATTAATCTTAAATAAACAAATGGAAACTAATTCTTTAATTACAGATGAGTTTATTAATGATGTTAATACTATTATTTTTAATCAAAGACCTCTTAAAACTCAAAAAAGAATTTCTCTGTGTAAATTTGAATCTTTTGGTAAAATAAAAAAACATACTGCGGCTAAACTTCATCCTTTAAGTCAACAATTTATTCTTTGGGGATTTATTAATAATTTAAAATATAATGATAACTCTAGCGGTATGCAAGAATTAACATTAGAACAAAAAAATGTAGTTTTTCATTTATTGTGGACAAATAAAGAAGTTACCTTTAAAAAAATTATTAAAGAACTAAAATTAACGCCTGAAACTACTTTTAATTTTCAAAAGGGGGAAGATGATAAAGTAAAAGGGAATCAATTACTCAATTACTTTAAAGCTAAAACAAAAACATGGTTTAATTCATTATCAGAACAACAAAAAATTGATTTAATACAAGACCTATCAACTATAAATGATTTAACAGGTTTTGCTCTTAAAAAGAGAATTTATAATCATTGGACAAAAGATGAAGAAATTATTGATAATCTATTATTAACTTCTGATAAACTACCACAAGGTTATACTTCCTTATCGCTTAAAGCGACAAAAAAAATATTACCATTTTTAAAAGCGGGTGATAAATACTATGAAGCAGAGAAAAAAGCATACCCTAACTTCACAATTAATACTAAGAAAGTAAATAAACTTCCACCAGTTGAAGGTATTAGCAATACAGTTGTATTAAAATCTTGCTCACAAGTAAGACACCTTGTTAATGCTATTGTTGATAAATATGGTGAAATTGATATTATTAAAATTGAATTAGCAAGAGATTTATCAAAAAGTAAAAAACAAATTTCTGAAACTAATATTTTAAATAGTAAAAATAAATCATTAAATAATGAAGCTATTTCATATCTACATAAAAATAATATTAACGTTAATCATGACAATATTACTAAATACAAATTATGGAAAGAAAGCGAAAGTAGTGATAAACAACATCGTTCTTGTTATCCAGAACAAGATAGCAATGGTAACTGGTTCTTTCCTACTATTAATTTAAGTGATTTATATGGTGCTAACGCCATTTATGAAATAGAACATATTATTCCTAAATCAATATCAGGCGATGATTCATTTGCAAACAAAGCTTTATGTAAACATAAAACAAATGCTCAAAAAGGTAATAAAACACCTTATGATTACTATTTTCAAAAAGGTGGTCAAGAACTTATAGATATGATAGCAAAAACAGCTTATTCTCAATTTAGTAAATGGAAAGGCAAAAAGTTTGTAACATCTACTGAAAAATACTTAGACGAAAATGATATTCAAAAACGATACTTAAATGATACTCGCTATTTAGCTGTATTTTTAAAAGAATATCTTCAACCTGTTTGTAAAGATAAAATTGTTGTTTCAAAAGGTGGATTTACCGCTATTATTAGACAATCTTTAAATCTTAATATTTTATTAGGCAATGAATTTAATAAAAATCGTGGTGATTATAGACATCATATGGTAGATGCCTTTTGTACAAGTCTAATTTCTCCAAAAGTTTTAGATATTATTAATACCATGAGAAAACAATTTAATAAGAAAACTGAAAAATATAAAGAGTGTGAAGCTAAATTAAATGATTATATTAAAAATGTTAAAAATGATTTTATTAAACACTTTGATAATGTTATTACTTCTCATGAAGTTGAAAGCAAATTAAAAGGTGAATTAGAAGAAGAAACTCTATATGGTCATGAAAAAATTAAATTAGACGATGGTTCTTTAATAGAAAAATTCTTTAATCATAAACCTTATGAAGATGTCGTTAAAAAATATAATAATCCAGAAAAATTATTAAAAGCTCATGAGAATTTAGAAATTAGCCTACCAAAAGGTTTAAAGAAATATTTAGAGAATAATAATAAATTACCTGATGTATATCAAGGGTGGAAACGTATTAAAACTTATTATAAAGAATTAGCGGTAACTGATAAGGATAATAATATAAAAGGGTTTAGAACTGTATATAATAAAGAAGGGTTTATTATTGGCTATAAAAAGGCTGACAGTAAGGCTTATACCGTGATTTATAAAGATTTTAATAGTGAAGCGATTAGTAAACTTAAAGAAGTCTCTAATAAACCTACATTTAATAATATCCTTTATAAATTATATAGAGGTGATTTACTTAAAACACCAAATGGTGAAGTTTATAAAATTTATCAACTGCCTAAAGGACAAGTAGCATTACATCCTGTTAACCAAGTGAAAGTTGAAGGTCGGGATGCTAAAAAAGATAAAAATTTAATTGTAAATGCAAAAACAAAATCTATTAAAATTATTTTTGATAAAGAAAAAATGTATAAAATAAAAGTAAATATTTTAGGTCATATTATTTAATATATAAAATATGGTTATATGTGTTATTTTGGTTAAATGAATAACACATATATCAATATAGATAAACCTTCAAAACTTTTAGTTAAAAATAAAGTTTTAAATATTATTCAAGAAGATACCATCAAAGTTCCTTTTGAAGATATTAGTGTTATTATCATTAATCATTATGAAATAATAATTAGTAAAAATGTTTTTGAATATATATCAAAGTTTAATATCTCATTGATTATAACAGATGAAAAACAACAACCCACTGGATTATTTGTACCCTTCGTATCTAATGTACAACAAACAAGTATTATTAATAAACAAGCTAATCTAAAACAAACGCTTAAAGGAAATTTATGGAAAAGTATTATTAAAGCAAAAATTACTAACCAAAATTTAGTTCTTGAAGGTCATGGTATAAATTCATTAAGATTTAAAAAATATATTTCTGAAGTAAAATATAATGATAATACTGGTATTGAAGCACAATCTTCCAAAATGTATTTCAATTTATTATTTGGTAAAGATTTTAAAAGAGAACAACAAGGAACAGAAGATACACTAAATATATTTCTTAATTATGGATATTCAATTTTAAGATCAATTATAGCAAGAAGTATTACAGGAACTGGATTACATCCTGCTTTGGGGATTTGGCATCATAATCAATATGATCCAATGCCATTAGCCAGCGATTTAATGGAACCTCTTCGACCTTTTGTTGATAATATGATTTATAAATATATTAAAAATAAAAATGATTATAAATTTAATAAAGAATTTAAAGAATACATAGCAAGAATTATTATACAGCCAACTATTATTAAAGATAAAGCACAAATTTTAGATAATGCTGTTAATATTTATGTGAGTAGTATCAAAAATATTATTATAGAAAAAAATAAACCTTATATAGATCTACCAAGGATTAAAATATGAATTCAGGAATGAGAGAAATGTGGATAATAGCAATGTTTGATTTACCAACAACCGAAAAAGAAGATAAACAAGAATACACAAAATTTAGAAAATTTTTATTAAACGATGGATTTCAGATGATGCAATATAGTGTATATTCACGACATTGTGGAACTCATGCTACAATGGAAACACATATAAATAGAATTGTTAAAAATTTACCATCACAAGGCAAAATTCAAATTATAAAATTAACTGATAAACAAATAGGTGATATTAAAACATTTATTGGATTATCAGCAAGTAAACCAATTGAAGCTTTACCACAATTTATTTTTATTTAGAAAAGAAAAAAGCCTATTGAAATCGAGTTTCAATAGACTATTTATAGTTTAAAACTTACGACAAATATTATGTCTTGTTGTAATACACTAGTTAACATTTATTATATACTTGTCTATAATATTAACTTAATTATCTTTTTTGTCAATATTTTTTTCATTTTACAATTAAAAAATACTATAATATAATACTTTTTATTAATAAAATATAACAATACTACTAAAAGTATATAATAAATGTTAACTAATTACAACTTATTATTAAAATCTATTGTTTGTATTAATACTAAAAGTATATAATAAATGTTAACTAATTACAACTTTTACACCTAACAAAAACTTTGTGCGTGACTAAAAGTATATAATAAATGTTAACTAATTACAACATCAAAGAGAAAGGTTATGATAGCTTTCAACTAAAAGTATATAATAAATGTTAACTAATTACAACTTATGTGTTCTTGTTAAAACATATCTTAACTAAAAGTATATAATAAATGTTAACTAATTACAACCCTTTCGTCTTACCCCCCCAATTTCGGGACTAAAAGTATATAATAAATGTTAACTAATTACAACGTATGTTTTGGATAATTTTTAAATGCGTAACTAAAAGTATATAATAAATGTTAACTAATTACAACCCACGCGCCCAAGTGAGGGAAGATGAAAACTAAAAGTATATAATAAATGTTAACTAATTACAACAGCCCTTCCGTAACTAAATATTCATCAGACTAAAAGTATATAATAAATGTTAACTAATTACAACGTTGAATTCTCAAATTGTCTAAACTCTCTTACTAAAAGTATATAATAAATGTTAACTAATTACAACGCAACTAATCAAATTGAAAATGCAAAGTTTACTAAAAGTATATAATAAATGTTAACTAATTACAAACCTAACGAGTCTCGAACTTGCCTAATTTAAATATACAATATTTTTTTTTAAATGCAATAAAAAAAAGCCTATTCTTCTCAAGGGAGAATAGACTATTTATAGTTTAAAACTTACGACAATAATATTGTCTTATTGTAATATATTAGTTAACTACAATCATTAAAGCATTACCAGTAACGCGATAACTATTATATAATATATTTTAACTAATTACAACTTTATACGCGGGTTTAGTTATCTCAATTTTTTAAGTATATAATAAATGTTAACTAATTACAACTTTGAAGTGTTAGTGGTTGCATTTTTTTTATTTTAATAAACTTACCTGAAATTAAAGTATATAACAACTTTCTTTAAATGCAATAAAAAAGCCTTCTAAAATCAAGTTTTAGAAGACTATTTAGAGTTTATTTAAACTTACGACAACTTTGTTATCTTGTTGTAATATATATTTTTTATTACAACTAAACCATTCAGCCAACCATGCTTATTATTAGTGTATAATAATTAAATTTTATTACAATATCCGCTGCATTAAACCACTCTACCATGAAAACATTTAATTCGGAGGAAACGGTAGGAGTCGAACCTACAACCCTTCAATAATAACTGTCTATGTGCATTTCAACAGCATTATATCCAGTTTTTTTCTTCAACCTCTTGGGTAAAAATAATGATGCACCAATATTTAAACTCGCAGAAGACGTTTCCATAAATTCGGGTGGACAATTTTGGTGGTTAACCAAATAAAAAGCTTTTTTGATATATAATATCGTCTTACTTGTCCGTAAATATATTATCTTATAAGCAAAACTTTCTTTTTAGCTGCACCTGTTTTTGAAACAAAGTTTTTATCACCAGAATTATCCCATGATTCTAATACTTCACCTTTATTTGCAGCATTTAATTCTTTTGCTTCATAAATAGTATGATTACAACCTGTATATTCTTGTACAACTATTTCATGATCTGGATATTTATCTAGTAATATTTTTGCTAAATCTTTACCTTTCATTTTTATTCCTCATAATAATTTGGAGCGGCAGATGAGACTCGAACTCACAACATCTGACTTGGAAGGACAGCGCTCTACCAATTGAGCTACAGCCGCAAATTCGAAAAATATTTCATAACCCTGAATCGAACAGGAATTTTAACTGATCATATTAAATACTAATACTACTTTATTTTTCTCTTTAACTGTATTATTTTAAAATTATAATACAGTTAAATTTGGAGCGTCTAGTCGGATTCGAACCGACACTTGCAGGGTGGAAACCTATCGTGCTAAACCATTGACACTATAGACGCATAAAAGAACATATTAAAATCAAGTTTTAATATATTACTTATAGTTTTTAAAAACTTACGACAATTTAATTGTCTTATTGTAATATATGAATTTAATTCATTACAACCATAAAGTTAGGTACAGTTACTTTAAATTTAAAATTTGGAGCGCCCGTCCAGATTCGAACTGGAGAATAAGGGATTTGCAATCCCCCGCTTTAAACCTCTCAGCCACAGACGCATAATTAAATAGCTTATGGATTCTTTTTACCAAGTTTTGTACAGAAACTCGAATCTCTTGCCTTTAAGCATGGACTTGAAACCTCACCTGTTTTCCTAATCCTCACTGTACAATTTGGAAAAGTATTAGCAAGTTACCGTTTCGCAAAGCTATTTAATATTTGGAGCGGATAGTCGGATTCGAACCGACACTTATAGGGTGGAAACCTATCGTGCTAAACCATTAAAACACTATACCCGCATTAAAGAACATATTAAAATCACGTTTTAATATATTACTTATAGTTTTTTAACTTACGACAATTTAATTGTCTTATTGTAATATAATAATTTTAATTCATTACAATAATAGAGAGAGTCGAACTACTACTCATATTTTTTATTACATAATTTATGTAACACAATCTATGTAATTTTTCTTTAACTCTTTATCTTATGTTTTACATTATGTCATCTCTTTTTATCTTTGTCAACACTTTTTTTAAATTTTTTTCAATTAAATCAATGACTTAAATTAAAATTGAGCATTCCCCTACACTAAAAAAAGTGCATAAAAAAACCTTGAAATTATTACACCTCAAGGTCTTTTTAGGAAAAATGACATTGAGGCTTTCTGCCTCAATATCTAATGTTATCTATCAGGCAGAAGTATACGTACAGCCGAAGCCGCATCCAAATCCACAGTTACCTGAAAACATAACTAATTCTTTCATTTATTTTTCCTCATTTAAGTTACACTTTATTTAATAATTTATACTATACGCTATTTAAAAAATTTTTTCAACTATTTTTTGACATTTTTTTGTTATTCATTTATAATAGCAAAATTCGAAAAAGGTAAATATTCATGGATATAAAAATAATTATTGGTTTAAGAAAAAAAATTAACAATTTAAGTTTCAATTTAAATAATTTCAATATTTTTGAATATGGAATAATGGGAGCTTTTGGGATTTCTTTTTTTATTGCTATTATATCATTTCCTATCTACACTTCAGATATAGTATTAGAAGGCAACACATTTTTGGGTTCTTTAATTTTTGTTGGCGGATTTTTAACTATACCTTTACTTTTTTATTTATCTACTTTTGTAAATAAGTTTTTACTTAGAAAAAAATCTCAATTATTCAAGTTTTTGTTTTCTAATTTGCTTGTAGGAATTAAATTTAATGCTTCTAAATATATTAACAAATTTCTTGAGTCCTTAACCGAAGAAGAAGCAAAACTACTTCTTGAAGTTAGAAATATTCAAAAACATGAAGGAAAATCAATAAATGATATTTTAGAAGAAAAAATTATTACTTACTCAACAACAGCTAATCAAACTGATATTGATTTTGTTTTAGACTCTATTGATGATAAAAAATTACGACATAAAATATTTGAAATTTCTCAAAAAAATAAAAAACAAGAATCAAATATCGTTAAACAAAAAATTATTAAAAGTATATAAAAAGGTAAATATTCATGGATATAAAAACAATTATTAGTTTAAGAAAAAAAATTAACAATTTAAGTTTCAATTTAAATAATTTTAATATTTTTGAAAAGGGAATAATGACTGCTATAGGGATTTCTTTTTTTATTGCTATTTTATTCTTTTCTTTAAACATTTCATTTACATTAGCACAAGACAATATACTTTTGGGTACTTTTATTTTTATTTGCGGATTTTTATCTATACCTTTGTTTATTCATTTTTCTATTTTTATAGGTAAATTTTTACTTAGAAAAAAAACTGCATTATTTAAGTTTTTATTTTCTAATCTACTTGAAGGATTAAGATTTAATGCTCCTAAATATATTAATAAATTTCTTGATTCCTTAACAGAAGAAGAAGAAAGATTACTTTTTGAAATTCAATTTATTAACAAAAAAAATAAAAAATCAATAGATGAGATATTAAATAACAGAATTCTTGCTTTTTCTGTTGAAGCTAATCAAAAAGAACTTGACTTTGTTTTAGATTCTATTGATGATAAAGAATTAAGGCGTGGAATATTAGAAATTTCTCAGTCAAATAGAAAACAAGAATTAAATATCGTTAAACAAAAAATCATTAAAAGTATATAAAAAGGTAAATATACATGGACATAAAAACCATTATTAGTTTAAGAAAAAAAATTAACAATTTAAGTTTTAATTTAAATAATTTCAATTTTATTGAAAATTGTATAATGTTTTTTTTAGCATTTTTATTTGCTGGCACACTCCTTTTGACAATTGTTTTAGGGCTTAAAGATTTATCAAATAATAATTACATTCATGGATTTTTAACTTTATTTTTTACAATAATTTCTGTTCCTTTTTTTAAATGGATTTATCCTTTAATTCATAAAAGAATGCTAAAAAACAAGTCTACTTTATTTCAATTTTTGTTTTCTCATTTATTTGAAGGAATTAGATTTAAATCTTTTAAATATATTGACGAAACTCTTAAATCGTTAACCAAAGAAGAAGAAGCGCTACTTCATGAAATTCGATCTATTAAAAAACAAGAAAAAATTTCAATACACGAAATTTTAGAAAATAAAATTCTTACTTATTCAAAAACAGCTAATCAAAAAGAATTTGATTTTATTTTAGATTCTGTAGAAGATAAACAATTAAGACTTAGTATCTTAGAAAATTCTCAGAAAAATAAAAAACAGGAATCAAATATCGTTAAACAAAAAATAATTAAAAGTATATAGTATCAATGAAAAAATTTCCTTATCAAATTAAAATAGATGAAAACAACAATAATAGCGAATATATTTCAATTGACTATTCTTATCAAGATTATAAAATAGAAATTAGAATTTTTGATGGTTATATTAAAGCGATTGGTATTGATGAACAAAAAATATTTAATTTTTTGAAAAGATTAAATTTTAATGATTTTGAAATATTTAAAAATAAAAATAATATTAATTTATATTTTAAATGTAATAAATTTAATAATTATCATTTAATTTTAAAACAAATTAACAATAAAATATTTTTTAAATTATATAAAAATAATAATTTATTTAAAAAAGCATTTTGTTATATTAATAAAGAAAATAAACAAATATATCAAAATTCGGCTCATATCATTATAAAACATTTATTAAAACATAAAGATTCAACGTTTGATTTTAAAAAGGTTTCTAATAAAAAAATACACGTTATAGATAAAAGCAATAATAATTACTTTTTCTTTTCTATTTTTGATAAAGATATTATTAAAATTGAATATCATTTAGAAGAAGATGAACAAGAAGATAGATATTTGTATACAAATAAATCATTATATAATATAAATTATATAGATCCTGCAAATTTTTTATTAGGCACAATAGATGTTCCAAATGAAGAAATTAATAAAATTAAATTAGAAAGGAAAATGAATGAATTTTGATTATAAAATAAGATTAGACCAATATGGAAACAAATATATTCAGATCCCTTTTTCTTATAAGGATTCTAATATTACAATTGAAATATATCAACATTTTATTACTGCTTCTGGTATTGATGAACAAGCGTTATTTTATTTTTGTAAACATTTAAATCTTGAAAATTTAGATAGAAATAATATTAAATTTAAAATAAAAAATAACAATATTTTCTTATATTTTAAATGCTATATGAATAATGATTTTACAATTTACATTAAACATGTTAAAAACAAGTTATTTTTCAAGCTTTATAAAAATAATATTTTATCAAAAAGATCATTCTGTTATATTAATAAAGAAAATAAAAAAATATACGAAAACTCTGCACATACTGTTTTTAAACATCTATTAAATCATAAAAATAAATCAAAATATGATCTCAAAAAAATTTCAGAAAACGAAATCTATATTATTAATACAATAAATAAAGAAGAAAAATTTTTTGTTTCGATATTTGATAAAGACATTTTAGAAATAAAATATATTTATAATGACAAAAACAAAACTCAATATAAATATACATATGATTCTCTGTACTGTATAAATAACTTTAAATTTTTAGATTTTTTAGTAGGTGTAGAAGAAGTTCCTGTTGAAGAAATAGAGCAAATTAAATTATCAAGAAAACTAAATAAATTTTAATTGATTTTCTTTTTTATAAATGTTATCATCTCTACTATATTATAGGTGCATTATGAAATTTCCTTATGAACTAAAACTAGATATAAATAAAAAAAACTATATTGAAATTCCTTTTTCATATGGAAAATCTGATATTGAAATTAGAATATATAAAGAACAAATTTTAGTAAAAGGCATCGATGAACAAATACTATTCTTCTTTGATGATGTCATAGACTTTAAACATCCAAATATAACATTTAAGACTTCTAAAAATTATATAGATTTATTTTTAGAAAAAGAAGAAATTTATTTGAATATTAACATTAAACATGTTAAAAATAGGCTGTTTTTTAAATTATATAAGAATGAACTATTATTTAAAAGAGCATTCTGTTATATTAATAAAGAAAATAAAAAAATATATCAAAATTCTGCACATATCGTTTTAAAACATCTTTTTAATCATAAAGATGTTAAAAAATACAACGTTATAAAAAAATCAAACGAAGAAATTTACATTGATAATGAAAAAACTAATGAAAAATTTTTAATTAGTATATTTAATGAAAATATAATAAAAATGAGATATTCTATAGATGGTGAAGAAACAATATTATATAATAATACAAAAAACTCACTATATCATATAAATAATTTTGATTTTTTTGATTTTATTCTTGGCACTTATAATGTTAGTAAAAAAGAAATAGAACAAATTAAATTATTAAAAAAATTAAATAAATTTTGATTTAGAGGTATTATGGATTTTCCTTATCAAATAAAAAAAGACAAAAATAATCAGAAATATATTGAAGTTCCCTTTTCATATAAAGATTCTAATATAAAAATAAGAATATATAATGGCAAACTTATAGCAGAAGGTGTTGATGAACAAATATTATTTTATATTTATAAATTTATAAATTTTAAAAATCCTAATATAACATGCAAGATATCAAATAATTATACAGATTTTTTATTTCAAAGTGAAGAAGATTTTTTTAATATTAATATTAAAAATGTTAAAAATAAATTATTTATTAAAGTATATAAAAACAAAATATTGCTTAAAAGAACATTTTGTTATATTGATAAAGAAAATAAATATATATATATAAACTCTGCTTATATTGTTTTAAAACATATTCTAAATCATAAAGAAAAAGATAAATATAATATTATTAAAAATTCAAATAAAGAAATATATATTAATAATAAAAAAGACAATGAAACTTTTTTTATCAAAAAAAAGAGCAAGAACACCCATTCAAATTGCGTAGCAATTAGTGTGGGATGAATTGCGCCAATTAGTTTTGTTTACTTTTTATTGACTTCTTTATTGTTTTCTTTTATAATCGAAGTCATATCTGAGATAAACTATGGCTATTCGTAAAACACATATTAGAGAGTTAAATGATAC
>CEUY01031093.1_pt1 | contig 34522 bp, 31 predicted proteins | sample 361481 | NCBI WGS metagenome assembly CEUY01 (sample SAMEA2622737, study PRJEB7988) | marine metagenome | isolation source: saline water (ENVO:00002010), including | reverse complement strand
CAACCTCCTTCTCAACCACAACTTCTACAGGCACCTCTTTTACCACTTCCTTCTCAACCTCAACCACGACTTCCTCAGCGGCACATGCAGTAAAGACCGCTGTAAGAGCCATCATAGCTAACGCAACTACTACTACAAATTTCTTCATAATATTGATCCGCTCCTGATTCGTACTGTATTTCTACAGACTATTTTTTTTACTATGTCCATACGAAGTTATTTACTAAGTATGTCCTTTTACTACGATATATATTGGAGTCAAGAAGTGTCAATAGCAAAAACGTGATGACTTATATTACGTTGAGAAATAAAAGTGTGAGAGGGGGTTAATTACATCTACTGGAGTTAAAACATCAGCATTTAATTAAATATGGTTCAAGATCGAATCGTAATCAGGAATAATTCCAGGGTGTTCACCCATCCAGCTATAAACCAATATCCCGTCCTGATCTGCAACAAAAACCGCACGATTAGAGCTCCTGTAGTTCGAGAGACCAGCAAGGCCTGTAAAAGAAACTCCAAAAGCATCAATACAATCGAGATTGTAATCGCTAATCAAGTCATAACTTATGCCGTTTTGAGTTGCCCAGGCATTCAATACAAATGGGGAGTCCGAAGAAATCCCAACGACTTTAACGCCAGAGTCATTAAATCTGTTCATCATATTATCGATCTGACATAACTCATCAGTGCAAACATCTGTAAAAGCGCCAGGGAAAAAGGCAAATAGTGTTTTAGTTCCAATAAATTCTTTCGAATTCCTTTCCTTATGATTACTATCAAAAAAAGAGAATTCTGGAATCCTATTTCCTACTTGCAACGGCATCCTATAAAACCTACCTCAGATATGTTTTCAAGTAATTTGATTATAAGACGTTGTAATACCAAAGAATATATATATCAGCTATTGTGCATAGAGTACCGACCAAAACAGAGAGGCCAATAGGCACCAAACTATGGAAACTCTTCTTGTTTGCCATCGAGACAGAGTGACAAACATACAGACATACTGCAATAACACCAAGGCCCCACATGGACCCCGCTACCCACGCTAGAATTTGCGTATTGAAATGAAACCAAGAATGGCCTTCCACAAGGTTATCTCTGTAATAAAGGCATGCATGCAAAAAGATTGAAGATGCGATAAAAGGAAAACAACCAATAAGACCTTTTGTAATCGATTTGTCTTTCACCACTTCGGGAGGAATATTTATCGCAGCACCCTCAATATTCTGTAAATTCTTCTATTTTGAAGCCTAGAAATTTCTGTCCTTTCTTTGGCTGTGTGTTACCTTTTAGTGAGATCACCCTTATTTTTCCAGAAGAGTCACAAAAGTTTGAACTACATCATCATATCAGCCATTTGGGCAATCACATCTTATTTCATTGGGACCGTATCAATTGGAGATTACGTAGCTAAGCTTAAAAAAGTGGATATTCGCTCACGAGGCACAGGTAATCCGGGAGCTTCAAATATATATGCGGAAATGGGACCTCTGTATGGAATATCTGTCTTCTTTATTGATATCGCGAAAGGCTTGATCATTACCCTTCCCATTATTTTGTTGGGATATCCGACCTGGATTGCAACTGTTGGTATTATATTTTTTCTTCTTGGCCATATGGTCATAAATCCCTGGGGGAGGCCTGGCGGAATAGGTATGGCAACTACCATGGGTGCCGGTATAGTTCTTCTTCCCATCGGAGCTTTAATCTCCGTTATCCCTTCGTTCCTGATCCTAGTTATAACTAGGAGGCCATCCTACACTGGAGTTTTCGCATTTATTTCTACAGTCATTGCTGGTTGGTTGGTACACTTAGACCTTGTAGCAACTATTTCTGTACTCATATTAGCGGGGTCTATATTGATTAAATTTCAATTCCAGTATCGAGATTTAGAAACCCACAAATGACATCAAAACCCAAATACTTATTATAAGTTTGAAAGTCCACAGAATGGTTCTAATCCAGTTGGTCTTTATCAATTTTTCTGTATACAAGATTTGATTTTTCGGAAATTCCAACCTCTGGTGATAAGGAATTTGAATAAATGCCGTGGAAACCCAAATTAAACAAACCAGTAAGGTATTGATTACCAAAAGCCCAACTGAGTCACTCGGGGTAAAAATCAATAAAATCAACGCAATACTTGCTTCAAGGGTCATGGCCAAAGCAACTATCGGGGAGATTTTTTTTACATGACGCGAGTGGTATTTCTGGAAATCACCGACATTAACATAAGAAAATAAAGGATACGAAACCAACTGAATGAGCCATATTAACCCGACCATGAAAGAAGAAACCACTAGATTAAAAATCACGGCGATTAAAAATATATGCTCTGGCACATTCCTTCCTAAAGCAATTCTAAAATAATTTCAAACGACGATTTAACTTAACTTAAGCACCAGAATATTTTTCGATTCATTTTGAAAATGACATTAAAGTGTTTACTGATGTCCCTAGTGCCTCGGCTAGTTTGAATAAGGCTGCCATAGTTAAATTTTGTTTACCATTTTCTACCAAACTTATATAGGCTCTATCCACCCCTGCGAGAGTCCCCAGATCACCTTGATTTAAACCCTTAGATTTCCGTACCTCTAAAACCTTACCTCCAATCCCATTTAGCATTTCTTGCAAAGATATATTCCCTGACCTTATACCCATTGCATCATTCAAAACAGTCAACCCAGACGCGGAATTGTCAACGATAGCAGCCCTTCCGACCTGATCATTAAAACCTTTAAAGGCCGGGCCTCCCAAAATGATAAATGGCGGATTTTCTATAGACTCAATGGTATTTACTGAGGCTTTTACATTAGGAATATTTGTAGTCAAAACTACTGACAAGGCAAGCACATCAACCGAGATTTCTGATAGATATTTAGCGAGGTCTTCGCCTGGTGTATTCACCCCAATGTATTCGACATCCCATCCATCTAGAAAAAGCAGATTTGCAAACATTTTTGCCCCCATCCAGTGGTTCTCACCAGAAGTGGAAGTAACAAGAGCACGAAACCCGTTATCAGATAACCTCATGGAGTTTTGAGCTACCATATCTACCAAGCTGTCAACAATTTGGCTGGCGTGATGCTCATGAGCGATAGTAATACGTCCTTCATGCCACAATTCTCCTATCGATACCATAGCGGGAGTGATTATCGAATTATAAATAGTCACTGGAGCGCAGTTGTATCTCAAAGCCTCATCAATTACAGAAACACTGCCAATCCGATCAACAGCAGTCAAATTGTTTAGCAATCTATCCTTGAGGCGATTTAGCAAAACAAAATTATCACCCTTACGAGTCGTCATATCCGCTACCCCCAAAACGCATTTGAATAACTTTTCTTCTATAGGAAAATATCCTTATTAACATATTTTTGATCAAATATTTGTGAACGATTCTTCCTACAAACCAACCAGGTACCTTATAAAAAACCTGGTCTTCCATGCGACAACGTGAATCTCCTTCAGGCACGATGCGATGTTGGTGCCACCAAAGGCTATAAGGTCCCCTTTTTTGGAAATCTATAAACAGGTCATCCGGTGACCACTTCACGATCTCCGTTCTCCACTTCATGGGAAGAAGTCCAAGTTTAATTTTGTATTCAAATTCAGAGCCTTGCATTATCTTAGGGGGCGACTCAGTTATCTGAAATCCCATCCATTTAGGAGTTGCTAATCCTAAATTAAGGGGAGAGGAGAAAAAGTTAAATGCAGTCTCAGAATTAACCCTGAGGCTTACAGAAGTTTCAATTTTATAGTCGGCTTTAAAAAGTTTTCTTGAATATTTGAAGGAACTATCAAAAGATTCTTTGATTGGATCGACTTTAACGACACTTACTTTATCTGGAGTACATTCCTCAATGAGAGCATTTTCCAATTGATCATATATGAATTTGAAGTTTTTTCGCATCAAAACGTCTGGTAAAGCGTTCTGACTGTTGGTGAGTACCTCCTCGCCGTCTGCAAAAACTAATTTCAAGCATATCGATGGAAATCCAATAACAATTTTTGCGCCTAATATCTTAGCTAAACATTTTGAAAAACTCTTACTTCTGACCGGATTGGGAGCCGTGCAATTTAAGGGTCCAAATATACCTTCATCGTTGATAGAAAGTTCAATGATCCTCAAAAGATCAAAATAATGAATCCAAGGAACCCATTGGCGTCCATCTCCAACATAACTACCAATTCCCATTTCAAATGGTAAAGACAACTGATTTAAAAATCCGGCTTCTCTCCCAAGCACTACTCCGAGGCGCAACGTACAGACCCTAGTACCAAAATTTTGAGCTTTCAAAGCTGCCTTTTCCCAAGCATCACACAACTCGGGGAGGTAGCCTCCGCCAATTTCCGATTGCTCAGTGATTTTTTCATCGCCCCTGTCACCATAGTACCCAACAGCACTGGCTGAAATAAGTACAGATGGTGGAGTTTCGCAGTTCTCCATAATCGAAACAATCCGCTCCGTTACACCTACCCTACTTTCATAAAAGTCTTTCTTTTTTGATTTCGACCACCTAACTGGAGCTAATGGGCGCCCAGTCAAATTGACAATGGCATCTGCACGCCCGAAAGCACGTGCCAAATCATCATCAGAATCGCTGAATGCCAACATGTTCACACCCGCGCCCAATTGTTCAGCGGCCTTTTCGGGATTCCTCACCATAGCAGTCACCAAATGCCCTTTACCATGTAGAAATGAAACCAATTCACTACCAATAAATCCTGTAGCACCAGCGATAATCACGTTCATCAACTATAGATTCCTCAATATTTTTCAATATTTTTTACATATAAGAGTGACTTAATACACTTTATATCATATTATTGTATTATAGCACATATATGTGTATGATGGAACATGTGCACTTAGAAAATTTAGGAGGTTTCTCAGGATGACAAATGTCTTAGTATTTTTCCTCGTTAACTTGGCAGGAGGAATTGCTGTACTAGGTTCATACATCGTCGGCCTCTACCTTTATCCTGACTTCAGAAATACTTTGTGGGGAGGAATTAGCGGCAGCACAAAAACCCTTTTCACTGTTTCTATGATTTTTGCCGCGGCAGGATACCTGTGTTTCTGCTATTCGATGGCAATTTCTGAGGCAGCGAACAAATCATCGTTTTTGGGGCAGCACACTTTTGCTGTCCTTGCTGCATTTTTTTTAATTTCGGCCTCAGTCTGGATGCCAGCTACCCTGAAATATCTTTCAACCAGCGACAATTTATGGTGGATAATATCTGTGATATCTCTATGGATTACCGCCATTTCTCTATGTCTTCTTACGGTATCTTTTGGATTATCCAAATATGAGAATGTTGGAACAATACAATTTGCATTTGCATTAGCAGGGATTAGTTGGATAACAATCCATTGCCTTTTATTTGACGCCATTATTTGGGTGGCCAAATTTCATTAGAGTCAAAAAAACCTACAGGAATTACGTGCAATTATGGACTCAACATACAAGTCGAAAATGACAACCTATGTAAACGAGCAAATCCCAAAATTAAAAACTGTGACTAATGATGATCTGGAATCAATGTTTGAAAATTTTTCACCTGACCAAATAGTAGAAACAAGTGGTCTTACAGCAGAAGAAGTCGTGGATTCATTCAGGTTGTCACTAATAACAGAATCACTTACCGAGCAATATTCCGAGACTTACAAACTGGGCGCCAAAATGTTTGACGCGCAATGGCTCAATGACTATGTGGTTGGTTTTTGGGAACCAGATGAAAATGGACATGCAGACCCATTTAAAAATATCCTCTTGGATTTCGGATTAGATCAGAAAGTGATCGCTGATCAAATAGATGAAGCAAAACACACTACAGACTACAAAATACATCATGAGGCTGGATTCTCACCGATAGCTTTAACCACCTACGGGATGATACAGGAATGTATTACCGACTACTGGTATGAATTACAAAGAAATTTTTTCCCAAAGTCCAGCAACACAAACAAAGTAATTAGCAAAGTGAAAGGCAGAGAAGCACTCCACACCGTGCAATTTAGAGATCTAACGGCATTTCAATTAGAAGCGGATCCGTCTCTGTTACCAGAAATCATCCATTCCACAATAAATTTTTCTATGCCTTCAAACCACATCCCAGTTGTCCAGGAAATAGAAGCCAAAACTCAAGAATGGTTACCCAAAATGGACGGGGACGTAACCGAATTATTGAGGCGTATTATATTCCATATAAACGGGTCTCTAAATGATAAAACCCGTCTAGGGCAACTTCTTACAGAATATGCATCTGCCAGTGAAAATAGATTTTTGGCTTTAGTACCAAACCATGTCCTTTCCAGTGCTATATCACACGTCAAAGGAGGTTATGGGTTAGTTGGCGAAATAATTCTCGAACAACTTGGTCTATCTGCTAGCGAACCAGATATGCCTAAAGATTTTAATGAATCACTACAATTCAAAATTAAGTCAATATTGAAACGGTGGGCCATTAGAAGAATGGACTTAGAGGGATTACTTCAATCAGGTAATCCAATGGTTTCACCACAACAAAATGATTGAGGTGACAGAAAGTCTAGGCAAAAAACTATCCCCTTTAATTTTGTCCAGATTTAAGGGCATTGGGGTTTTGATCGAGACGCCTGACGGAGCAGTACATCGTTTGGAAAATCATGAACTAGATAATAGTCAGACTATCACAATAAAAAAATGGAGTTTCTTCTACGATCTACTAGTTGGATACGACCTAGGGTTTGCAGAGTCCTACATAAATGAAAAATGGGAATGCACTAACCTGGCAAGTCTTTTCAAACACCTGTCAAAATCGTCACCTGACAACTCAATTTCTAGGTTAACAAAATATTTACCTAAAAAAATTAAATCAAGAATATCGCAGCAAATCAGGTCATCAAATACCCTTAAATGGGCAAAAAGAAACATAGAGGAGCACTACGACCTAAGCAACGAGTTTTTCAGCTCATTTCTAGACCCATCTATGACATATTCCTCGGCAATATTTAATACCAACGATGAAAACTTATCGGTAGCCCAAAACAGGAAATTAGAAACCCTACTGGGGAACAGTAAAATCAGTGAGAATGACAAAATTTTAGATATTGGATGTGGTTGGGGAAGTCTAATGCTTAAAGCAGCCTCTGACTACAATTGTGAGGTTTCAGGGGTGACCTTATCTAAAAACCAATATAAATATGCTTCAAAACTTTTGCAAGACCACAACCTTACTGATAAAACAGAAATCATGTTGATGGATTACAGAAAGATAGAGAGTAAGTTTGACCATATTTTTTCTGTGGAAATGCTTGAAGCCGTTGGACACAAAGGAATAAATGACTTCTTTAAAAAATGCGCCCAGATATTAAACAAAAATGGCACTATACAGGTCCAAGTAATTACTATTCCTGACGAACATTACGATTCATACAGAAAAAACTGTGATTTCATACAAAAATATATATTCCCAGGAGGTATGCTCCCATCATTGGGAATACTTCAAAAATCTGCCCAAGAAAATGGTTTTGAAATATTAAAAATGAGGTCACTAGGAAGCGATTATGTCAAAACCTTAAGAGCATGGAGAAACAACTTATATTCAAACCGTAAAGACTGGAAGGATATTGGTTTTGACAATTCTGACTACCGAAAATTTGAATATTACTTCAGCTATTGTGAAGGGGGATTTGACTCAGGGCATATTGACAACTTTCAAATTTCATTTAAGCGTCCTTAATTATGTGGTATGAATCTTTAGCTTATAGCGGATTAATACCAGACTTTTTAATAAGAGCTCTTATCCGATACAAATTGAGTAAATATGAAAAATACGTAGAAAATCTTTCTGAAAATTCAATATGCAAGATTAGAGATGAATTTATTAAGATCGCCTCCCAAGGACCAATAGCAATCGAAGCACAAGCAGCGAATTCTCAACACTATGAATTTCCCACTACATTTTATTCGTCAATTCTTGGCCCCTCACTAAAGTACAGTGGGTCTCTGTGGAATTCCAGCGCAAATAATCTGGAATCAGCAGACTTAGAAACTTTGAAAATCTACACCTCACGGGCACAGATACAGAACGGACAATCCGTGCTCGATATCGGGTGCGGATGGGGCTCATTGTCGTTGTATATTGGCAAAACGTTCAATGACTGTAAGGTGACAGCTGTAACAAACTCAACGACACAACAAGAATATTTAAATTCTCAAATACAAAAACACAATCTGGTCAACGTAAGTGTAAACAAAGTTAACATCAACGACTTTCAGCCAGTCGCTAAATACGACCGTGCTATATCTATAGAAATGTTTGAGCACACAAGAAACACAAAATTACTCATGGAAAATATTAATGATTGGCTGAACCAAAAAGGAAAATTGTTTATACAAGTTTTCTCTCATTCTACATACCCACAATTCTTTGATAACTATTCGGATTCTTGGATGTCACGCAATTTTTTTAGTGGCGGTATGATGCCATACTCCGGATTCCATCAAGAAATTTCTGGGCGTTTAAACCTAGTAGAGATGTGGGAAGAATCCGGAACTAATTACCATAAAAGTTTGGAGGCCTGGCTCAGTAATTTGGATTATTCAAAAAATCAATTAATAGAGTCACTAGAAATACCAGATCAATCCACATCGCCCAAAACGGCAATAAACAAATTTCGTATATTTCTTCTATTTTGTTCAGAATTATTCAACCACAATGAGGGTATGTCCTGGAAAATAATGAATTATCTCTTCACCAAACAGGAGACTCAGTAAAGTTGGACATCGGTATTGTTGGGGGTGGTATTTCCGGTATATCAGCCGCCTATCACCTACAAGACCAACATAAAATCACACTTTTTGAAAAGGAAGACAGATTAGGAGGGCATACTAACAGTATCCCTGCCTCAGATGATGAAGGCCGCCAATTCAACATAGATACAGGATTCATAGTATTCAACGACAGAAATTATAAACATTTTTCAAAATTCATAAGGAAGTTGAACATACCCACAGTTAAAACGGACATGTCCTTCTCTTATACAGATTCATCTAAATCGATTGGGTATGCTGGAACTTCCAGTGGTTTGTTTCCTAATGTGAAGTCTTTTTTAAATCCGAAACATACATGGCGTCTGTGGAATATCTATAAATATTCTAAATTATTAGCCACCAGTTCTGATAAATTTAGTGAACCTGGTATATCCATATATGATGCTTTGAAAGAATACAAATGTCCTGACGACGTGATTGATTCATACTTCACACCAATAGCATCCGCTATTTGGTCCTGTAACCAAGAATATTCCCGAAAAATACCTGCTAAAGCATACATAAATTTCTTTCAGAATCATGGTTTATTATCTATATCGGAAAGACCTACTTGGTTCACAATAAAAAACGGTAGCAAACAATACCTAAAAAAATTTGAGGAAACTTTTAATGGAAATATTAAAAAAGGAAACGAAGTAGTTTCTGTTACTGAAAATCCCTCAAAAGTGGAGGTCCGTTGCATAAATGCACGAGCCATTTCATTTGACGCGGTAATCTTAGCCACTCATGCAGATATCTCAGCGAAAATACATACCAATTCTCCTGATTCCAAAATGGAGGTGCTGAATCAATATAAATATTCAGATAATTTTGCAGTTCTTCATAAGGATGTCACCTATATGCCTTCAAATGAAAAAGTATGGGCTTCCTGGAACGTGAAGAGACAAAATCAAGCAAATCAAATGTCCTCTTTTGAAGTCACTTACAATATGAATCGGCTGCAAGGACTTTCATCAAAAACAAACTTTCTTGTCACACTAAACCCAACTCAGCCTCCGGACCCTAGCATGACTTTATATTCTACGAAGTACACACATCCAATTCTTTCTTTTGACTCTTCTAACAACGAAAAACGTTTCGACATACTGAATTCAACAGGTCGGGTTTTGTTCTGTGGCTCATATCTAGGTTATGGCTTTCATGAAGATGGCTTCGTATCTGGTATGAAAGCAGCTCAAACAATCAACCAATTGCCAGGATAATAAATTGAGATCCTATATTGTGTCCGGAATTTTAGATCATCAAAGGTACGGACCCTCTTCAGATTCATTCGCATTTAAACACACTATGTTGATGTTAAACACTAACCAAATGGAAGCTAAAAAAAAATTGTGCTCACTCATTTCTATCGAAAAAACAGGTCTGCTATCGATACATTTTAAAAATTTAATCGATGCAACAAACAAACCCATCAGAGAAAAAATTCAGAGTCTCTTTGAGATACAAGGTAATCAATCTAAATCCCTTAATTTCTTCGTAGTCACGACCCCTTCAGTTCTTGGATACAGCTTCAATCCCGCCTCCTTTTACTTTGTAGTTAGTGATGAAGATAAGATAGAAAATTGTGCAGTAGAAGTTCATAACACTTTCAATGAATCACACTTGTATATATTGAATTCACCCGTTGCACATTCATCTAAATCGAGCAAATATACCCATGAAAAACAATTCCATGTATCACCTTTCATAGGTAGAGAAGGCGATTATGAATTCGAATTTGAGTTAACAAGAACTTATCTGAAGATCGAAATAACCCTTTTGCTCAACGGTGAGCCAATTATATGTACAAGATACCTCGGTGAATTGATACCTTTAACCAAAAAACATCTGTTTTTAAACATTAGACAATTGATATTTACTGTCCTATTAACTGAATCCAGGATACTAAAACAGGCATATAAATTGTATTTTCGAAAAAAACTCCCTTTTTTCAATAAACCAACCCCCGTAGCTATGACAAAAAATGCTCTTTCTAGGGGGTTTATATCTAGGCTGAAGATACCTTTCGTATGAAAGTGAATCTGATGTTAACTACTAAATATCTTTTCATATCTCTAATGGCTATCAGCCTAAGTTCAATATTTATCAAAACTGTATCGGGGCACATACCTTTCATATCGAACGACACCCACAACAGTGCTCAAAATTCTTTAGTGGTTTATGACATAGCCGTATCAAAGGTTATCTACCAAAAGTTAACTCATGATTCACCAGAATCTTGGATATCATTTGAAGCCAATAAAGGTGACATTCTTTATTTCAATTTAGGAATACCTCTTTTAGAAGAACTAAAAAATTTCAGACCCTCTATAGGAATTATCACCCCTTATTCTCAAACGTCCTCTGTAGATTCATTAAGAGAATTTGAAGTATTTCCGACGCTTGATATCACCGACCCCAAAACCTTCTATGAACCTTTCACAAAAACGAACTCATGGACTTTTACGGAACATAAATTCAATATTCCAACAACGGGAAACTATTCTCTAGTTACTTACTCTCCAAAAAAACAAGAGGGGAAAGTATGGGTTTCCATTGGTAAAGAGGAACGTTTTGGCCCCAGCGACTGGATCAGTGTCCCAGCTACGATCCCAGAAATCCGTAAATTCCATTCCTCAAGCATTGAACCGGCGATAGAGGAACCTGAAAGTACCAATGGGTCATACTATTGGGTCTTGCTAACTGGAGGTATAACCATATGTTGCGTACTACTATTTTTATTAAGAAGGCTCTTCATCAGAGTGTTCAGTCTTTTAAAAAAGAGTTAATTTAGCTCAGTACCTCTTCTAAATCTCGCAATCTAAGGCCAGTCGCTCGATAAAAACCCTTCTTTAAATTTTCCTTAGCATGGGCTGAACTGAGAGTTCCAGTCGGGCCAGAAATACCGACACATGATGCATACGGCTGCACCGTTCCAGAACCCTTTTGAGGTACCTGGGAAAGTAACGCCCTATTCATGATTCTGTACTTCACTTTAAAAACAGTTTCATCCACCGATCTCACTAGTTCTTCTCTATATTCAGGCCTAGGGACCTTATCGATTGTTTTGATTGGTAAATATTTAGTCTTACCGCACATCAAGCAAATGATTTCTTCAGCACGAAGAACCATCATACCTCCGCAATGCGAACAGGCAGATTCAATGTCAACTGGTTTAAAATTTTCCTCTATCAAGGCTAAAACTCTACATTTGAGATATTTTAACCTTCGATCAAACTTTTACATATGTCAAAATTATTGTATTAAAATACATATTTGGGTACCTCATCCATCTCAAGGGATTAATTCCAAACTTATATTTGAAATGTTGCTTCCTGCAAAATCGTTAAATAATTAACTCTTTCACTGCAGAGAGTATTTCCCTTGGCACCCGCTCTATGTATGCATGAGCGCCTAAATCAGGGGTAGGAGGGTTGGGGATAGGCTGCAATACAACATATTCGAAATCAATATTAACCTCATGGCACCTCCTCAGTATCCCTACTATTTGATCCACTATCTGTGGAGCATTTCCTCGTAAGCAAAAGGCATTTACATGGCTTTCATCTAAAAAACCCACAACTTTCCCACTTTTTATCAAGTCAGGTGCGTGATGGAAATCAGGCCAAACCTGGCCATCTTTTTTAAGTTCCTCCGGGTCTCGTCCACCCCATCGGAGTCCAATATTCTCAAAAAGCATAGGAGAATACTCATAGTATCCAGCCGCCATTGATTTCCCCATTAGTAGAGATTCCTTATCTTCCTCATGAAATACCGTATGGAAAACTGCGCCAATTTTCACTGAATCTGGTTTCCTACCGGCCTTAATAGCCCCGGATCTTATTTTCTGGACTGATGTCTCAATATTTCTGAAGTCAGTTCCAACTCTTATAAAAACACCATCTGCACATGTCCCAGCCATTTCCAAAGTTTTGGGCCCTCCAGCTGCAAGCCATATCGGAACATCTTGAGGAAACGGTAATCTCGCAGGCTGACCTACCCCTACATCAACAGGAATGCCACTAAGCAAACCTTTAATCATATGCACGCTGGATTCTAATTCCTTTATTCGGGCTGGCCTAAGCCCCGCCAATCTCACAGCCGTATCCCCTATACCCATAGCCAGAATGGTCCTATCAGGAGCTAATTCAGCCACTGTGGCAACGCTAGACGCAGTTACTGATGGGTGACGAGTGATCGGATTGGCAAGTAATGTACCAATGGTAATTTTAGAGGTGGCTTGAGCCGCGGCCGAAAGGAGCACATAGGTGTCTCGGCGACGTAACTGGGAATCTGGTAGAAAGGCACAGTCCCAACCTAAACTTTCAGCCCTTTTAACGTCCTCGGCGAAAGCATACATAGAACTAGTGTCGTGTCTGTTTAAACCAAATTTGGGCATATGAATACCCATTATCAACTCCTCGGAATTAAATCCCGACTCGGATTATAATGTCATCCGGATAAATTTACTTTAAATTTACTATTGGCTGCATCAATTACAATACCAAACATTAGTTGAAAAGGTTAATTAACAACGTGGCAAATCATGGTCTCGCTCTCGATGGGATAAAAGTTCTGGACATAACCAGTGGTTTTGCAGGAGGCTACTGCACCAAAATATTGAGAGATCTAGGAGCCGAGGTAATAAAGGTGGAAATCCCGGAATCGGGTGATTCTTGTCGATCTTTTGGACCTTTCCTTAACGATGACCCCAACATAGAAACTAGCGCACCCTACCTGTATCTTAATGCGGGCAAAAAAAGCATTACTCTGGATGTATGTAGACCAGAATCTAGAGATGTTTTCCACTCACTTTGCTTGGAATCAGACATCCTTGTTGAGAATTATAAACCCGGAAAAATGCACCAGATAGGCCTCGGATATGAGAATTTATCCACTATCAATCCCACACTAATAATGTGTTCATTAACATATTTTGGTCAGTTTGGCCCTTACAGCCAATTTGAAGGTTCAGACATAGTATCGTATGCAATGAGTGGATATATGCATTTAACTGGAGACGAAGACAGAGAACCTCTAAAAGCAGGTGGTAGACAAGCGGAGTACCAATGCGGACTGGCTGGATCTATGTCTATACTCGCTGCACTTCTTAACAGATCCTTAACAGGAACAGGCGATCACATAGATGTATCTGCAACAGAGGCACTAACCAGTACTTTCGACGGAGTAGCATATTTCCAAACATACGATAAAACAGGTGATAATCCAATGAGAGCTGGAACTCGCCTTATAGCCCGAGAACCCACAGGTGCTTATCCTTCGACACTTCTTCCCTGTAAAGATGGGTGGGTTCATGTGCATTATTCTCCCAGCAATCCCGAAGGAATAGGTTTTCTGACGGGAAGCGACCGATTAGCTTCTGACGCAATAATGAAACGGATGAGAGAGCACGCCGATGAAATTGATGAACTTATTACTGAATGGCTACAAAACCATACCCGTAGTGAAGTTCAAACTCTTGCCCAAGAGGTGCGAGTTCCATTCACAATGGTCCAATCGATCGAGGAAACGATTTCAGACCCTCAAAACAAATATAGAAATTATTTTATGCCAATGGAACATGAAATAGCCGGCAAGATGGATTATCCTACCTCGCCATTCCGTTTAAAAACATCTGAATGGACCCCATTGCCAGCACCCCTTTTAGGTCAACATAACGATGAAATATATGTCACCAAACTAAAGATCGATACAAATAATATGGCCAAAATGAAATCCGCAGGTATTATCTAGATGAAAGCTAAAGCGCCTCTATCCGGGGTACGTATCGCCGATCTTACCAACGTTATCGCAGGCCCAGTTGCTACCCGAATGCTAGCTCATATGGGAGCTGAAATACTAAAAATTGAATTGCCCTGGGGAAGAGCTATCGGCAATATCGCCATGCACGGGGATGACGAAGAAGGACGAGCCTATAACAAGGTGGGCACATTCAATGAAGTGAATAGAGCCAAAAAAAGTATGGCCATAGACCTAACACACGAGTCAGGGAAGGAGTTATTTCGAGAGATAGTAAGTATCAGTGACATCGTAATACAAAACTACAGCCCCAGAGTGATGGGGAACTTGAGCCTTGACTATGAAAATCTAAGGAAGATAAAACCAGACATAATAATGGTATCGATGCCGGCTCTAGGGCTGGAAGGTCCGTGGAGCAATTACATATCATTTGGCCCAGGCACAGATGCTTTAGGAGGCCTTTCCTCCATCACAGGCTATAAGGATGGTAATCCTCACAAACCAGGTAACTTCTATGCAGACCATAATTCTGGGTTTCATGTTGCAACGGGTTTAATGGCAGCCCTTTACCACAAAAGCCAAACCGGTGAAGGGCAACATCTAGAAATTGTTCTCAGGGAAGCAACTATGTCTGTTATAGGCGAGCACTTCATAGAATACCAATTAACGGGAAAAGAACCAAAAAGATCCGGTAATGATCATCAAACTTTTTTTCCTCATGGAATATTCCCCTGTAAGGGAAACGATTCATGGGTGGCGATTTCAATAGAATCAGAGCGAGAATGGAAATCACTGTGTGACCTTTTGACCGCTTTTGATTTGAAAGATGATCCCGATTTGTCAGATATTAAAACACGAAGATTGAATTACCAAAAGATAGAGTCAAAAATAACAGAATGGACTAAAAAGAGAACCAACCAACAAGCTATGAATCAAATGCAAAGCAAAGGTATAAGGGCAGGAATAGTTGCAAAAGCCTCCGATATCCTCTCCGATAAACATTTTTCGGAAAGGGGCTATTTAGATACTGTTGATCATCCTGACGCGGGAAAATACACAAGCCCTGGACTCCCTTTTAAATTCTCAAAAGCCGCAACCAATGTCGGAGTAAGAGCTCCAATGTTTTCTGAACACACAATTTCCATACTATCTAACCTTCTATGTAAAGATATAAGGACAATCGATTCACTGATAGAAAAAGGGACAACTCCACTTGAACCAATCGATAGAATCTACTCATAAAAAACAAATCGTGATCAATTATCAATTAAATTGGATACAATCTTCCATATCACCCACAAAAAGGGAACCATCATGCCTCTAATATTTGAAAAAAGAAACAAAATAGCCTACCTAACAATCAACAGGCCAGAAGTCATGAATGCCATGGATCCTGAGACATACAGTCAATTGTCTCAAGCATGGATTGAAGTACGAGACGATCCGAACATCTGGTGCGCAATCATCACAGGGGCAGGAGATAGAGCATTCTCGGCCGGGGCAGATTTAAAGAAAACTATCCCAAGAAATCCTGAAAAATGGGAATTATGGCAAACTCAAGATGAACAAATACTTAATAGGGGTCTGGAAGTTTGGAAACCTGTTATCGCCGCAGTGAACGGGTACTGCCTTGCTGGCGGAATGACACTCCTCATGGCTACAGACATAAGAATAGCATCTGAAAATGCTTCTTTCGGTTTATCAGAAGTAAAAAGAGGTATTCTTCCAGGTAATGGTGGAACTCAGAGAACGGTGAGACAACTACCTTACCCCATAGCCATGTGGCTCCTACTGAGCGGCGAGCGGCTATCAGCAGAGGAGGCACTGCAATATGGTTTGATAAACGAAATAGTCCCCGCCTCGGAACTCATCAATGAAGCCGAAAAAAGGGCATCCTTAATCTGTGAGAACGGTCCTCTAGCTGTAAGGGCCATTAAAGAACTAGCAGTCAAAAGCCAATATATGCAACTCGAACAGGGACTCAGAATGGAAGTGATGATGCAATCTCTTCTGAAAACGACTGAAGATGCTGTAGAAGGACCAAAGGCCTTTGCAGAAAAAAGAAAACCGATATTTAAAGGAATATAAACATAGTAAGGTACCAGACCAACATGACAGAAAGATATGAACTACCAGAGGAATTAAGACTTACAAAAAATTTAGTAAAGGATTTTAATCGGAACGAAATAATACCGCTGGAACAACAAATACCCCACGATTCAATCACCATACCCGAAGATGATTACTTAAGACTTTCAAAGAAAACTAGGGAAATGGGTCTCTGGTGTTTGGGTGTCCCAGAAGAATACGGAGGAGCCGGCCTTTCACTATTTGCAAATTCTGTTATTGCAGAAGAAATGGTTCAGCATGCAGCAGGCCTATATTGTCCTGCATACGGAACGATGGGCGACCCTCCTCCCGAGATTATATGGGCTGGAGATGAATATCAAATAGAAACTTATGGTCTCCCTACCGTAGAACACAAGTTAAAAGGTTGGTTTGCCATAACAGAACCCAGTGGAGGGTCTGACCCTGCTAGGGCCATACAAACACATGCCAAAAGAGATGGTGACGACTGGATTATCAATGGGAGCAAAATTTACATAAGCGGTTCTCCCTGGGGAGATTGGGGAATCGTCTTTGCCCGAACAGACCCTGATAGCAGAAGAGGTATAACAGCTTTTATAGTGGAAAATGACTGGCCAGGCCTCACAGTGGAACCGGTCCCTGTGATGAGAGCATATTACCCAGGACAACTGTTTTTTGATGATTTACGAGTTCCTAGTAGAAATGTCTTAGGAGAGATAGACGGTGGTTGGGACCTATTAGCCAATAAATTGCTGGCCAGAGCAAGGATACCTTATTCAGCCTCAAATTTAGGAGTAGCTGTAGCTGCCCATAATATGGCCATAGAATATTCAAAAACAAGGGAAACCTTTGGCGCGCCTTTGGCATCGCGACAAGCAATACAATGGATGTTAGTAGATAACGAAATCGAGATAAGAGCATGTAGATGGCTCGTATGGGAGGCAGCCTGGCAATTCGATAACGGAGAGGACTTTAGGCAAGCTGCTTCTGTAGCCAAAATACATTCAGCTGAAACCCTAGGTAACGTAGTTGATCGTTCAATCCAGGTACATGGCGGAATGGGTGTAACCGAATGGTTGCCATTGGAACGGTGGTATCGAGAGGCGCGAATTCGCAGGATAGGAGAAGGACCAACTGAAGTTCAAAAAATGGTTATCGCGAGGGAGATTCTGACCCCTGGTGGAGTCCACTAATAATATTACCTTTGAATATATTTTTCGACACAGATTACACAATATTGGGAGTAGATGGATCACTCAGACCGCAAGTGGAACAGCTCTTCCAATACCTAAAAAGCAAAGATCATAACATCTATATATGGTCTGGAAATGGACTTCGTACCAAGGATATGGCAAAGCACGGATTGACCGATTTCATAACCGAATATTTTGAGAAGCCTGTTTACGATTATTGGGAAAATACCTCGAAGTTACCACTGAACCATCGTCCTGACATGGTTATTGATGATAGTTTGGAAATAGTAGCCATTTTAGGTGGTATATGGGTGAACCAATACTACTTCCCTAACAACAGCGACAGAGAAATGGAAAAAGTAAAGGAAATCATAGTGGAGGTTGAATCTTCAGGTAGCTCTGATAATCCACGTTTCAGAAGTCTCAAAATCTTCTAAATTTTTCTATAAATTCAAATGGATTCTTTTTTAGGTACCATATCAATTAATCTCCCGATAACCCACGCTGGAAATATCATAATACCAACGAGCAAAACGTAGAAGGTCGCGTAAAATCATACTTAATCTTTTATATTTCAAGGTTGGTTTGCCTAATAGGTAGATCCTAAATATGCAAGTTTGCAATTACAGAATTAACCTAGCGGCAAGGAGATATTACCGCTTCAGATAACCAATCCATTTTTTCCAATGAGGCATTTAAGTCAGAGGATCTTGTATCCAAGACAATATGGCTGACACCCAGTTTCTCGTATTCCTTTATGTCCGAAACTATCTGCTCCGGATTACCAGAAAACCGACGTCTATTCCCGCCAAAGGAATTTTCTTTGTCATACACCGGAGCCTTTAATACTATAGAAATCTCTGATCTATCCCTGCCAGTTTTATGGCAGTATTCATCCATATAATCAATTTCCACCCTCAACTCAGAAGGCTCAAGTGGCGAGGCGGGATTAGCCCCCACCGGATGCCAAGCATCAGCCATCTTAACTACCCTTCTTATAGCTGCTCTACTCTGCCCACCTACCCAAATAGGAGGCCCTGGTTTCTGAAGCGGTTTGGGTGCAAATTGAAGTGGTTTAAAAGAATAAAACTCACCTTGGTAAGACGGCTCATCACTACTCCATAATTCTTTAAAAATGCTTATATATTCGTCAGTGACTTTGCCACGCCGATTAAATGGCGGAGTATTCAGAGACTCAAATTCTTCTTCTAACCAACCTACTCCAACACCTACAACCAACCTACCCTCGGATAGAACGTCTATAGTAGAAAGCATTTTTGCCGTCAAAACAGGATTTCTGTGAGGAACTATCATCACACTAGTTACCAATTTAGCTTTGCTTGTGACACCTGCCAGAAATGCCAGCTCAGTAAGCATCTCTAAATGTTCACCAGAACTATCCCATGGTACCTCAGAGCCAACAGAGTAAGGATACTGTGACTCTGGGTTTATAGGAGCTATCACATGATCGCCAGCAACCATAGAATCAAATCCAATTTCTTCAGCATGGGATGCGATTCTTAGTATTGGATCCCTCTGAGCGAGTGGTCCATGTGTTGGTAAGTAGAATCCAAATTTCACTTTAATCCCCTTGATCTTGATATAGATTATGAAGGTATATTAGTTTTCAAAAATCTATGTACTAATTCATTAAAGAATTCCGGTCGCTCATAATAAACAGAATGTCCGGCTTCCTCCACCATAACAAACTCTGAGTGGGGTATTAAGGAAGAAGCTATCTCAATAGTTTTTGGATGAACCAATTTATCTTCCTCTCCTACCATAAAAAGAATTGGAATCCCTAATTCACTGAATCTTCCGTCCGTTGAACCGTTGTGATTCGGTCTAGGTGCGAGAAAATCTGGACTATGCCTAGGATTCATTCTCATTATCTGCCTGTACAACAAAGTTTTTTCAGGAAATTTTTCCGAATAATCATTAGACAATGCTTTGATCGCACCTTCTGGCAAGAATGGAGGAGATGCTTTATGTTTTCTTCTAACTTCGCGAGACTCCTCATTATCAGACCCCCCGTTGGTTCCAGAAAAAACCAAAGCCTTCACACGCTCAGGGTTTCTCAAAGAAAAAACCGCTGCTGTCCTCCCTCCCATTGAATGAGCCACTATCGCTACTTTATCTATCCCAAGATAATCTAACAGGCCTTCTAAGTCATCCGCGAAGGCTGTTCGTCCTTTTGGTTCGGGTTCATCAGGTGTCCTACCAAAGGTTCTGTGATCAAAAATGATACATTTATAGAACTTAGAAAAATACGGTATCTGCTGCCACCACGAAATGTGATTTCCGCCAGAACCATGAGCAAAAACGACTGGTACGCCTTCTCCGTGCACTTCGTAGTACATTGATATTCCGTTCACTTCTGCAAATGCCATTACACTCCTCTAAAAATTCATCTCTAGCTTTATTCGCGGACTCCTGTCACTCCTCCATCTATAAGTAGCTCTATGCCAGTGACAAATGAGGATTCATCAGAAGCAAGATATAAAACGCCGTAAGCAACGTCTATCGATTGGCCAATACGGCCAAGGGGAATTGAACCGACTCTAGATTCCGGATCGGATGAATGGGTAACTGACCTGATCATGTCAGTATCGATTGGACCAGGGTGGACCGAATTGCACCTTATGTTTTCAGCAGCAAAACGGCCTGCTGTAGATTTAGTGAGGACTCTAACAGCACCTTTTGACGCCGCGTATGCGGGTGAAGATAATGGCCTACCTACAATACCCGCTATGGAGGAAATATTCACGATAGATCCTCCGCCTGCTCTTCGCATTGCTGGAATAGCGTATTTTGTGCCTAAAAACACACCTTTGGAATTAATTTCCATCGTTCTGTCCCAGTCTTCGGAAGAAACATCTAGATAATCTTGTCGCAACGCTATGCCAGCATTGTTAACTAATATATCCAACTTGCCATATTCAGATTCAGCAAACGCTATAGCTTCTTCCCAATCTTGAGCATTTGTTACATCCAAATGAATATATTTGGCTTTTCCTCCAGAGGCTATGACTTCTTTCTCAACTTCTACGCCTAAGTCATCCAATATATCTCCGAATATAACCTGTGCTCCTTCAGAGGCAAACAAAAGTACCTCTTCCGAACCCTGACCTTTCGCAGCACCGGAAATAAGAGCTACTTTACCGTCTAGTCGATTCATACCTAACCTCCTAATGCATCATTATATGGATTCCCATCGTGTAGCATTGCCGTGCCGATAAACTCTTCCAAAATGTTCCTTTGGATGGAAGTGGCCTGCCGCTAATATCATGCCTTCAGAAACCGACTTTTCCATCAGATATCTTCTACTTTTCTCACTGGCTACCTTGTCGATATCCACTCCAGCACACCAAGATGGTTCATTTATTTGGACTCTGCTGTGGATTGCATCTCCCACAATAGCTGCTTTCTGTCCAGCCGAACTCAAAATGAATGACATATGGCCCGGAGTATGTCCAGGGGTAAGAATGGAAGTGATTTCGTCAGTTACACTAAACCCGTCCCCAAAAAGATCCATTAAAGATAACGCTTCCAGTGGAATAACATTTTCACTGACCCATGGAGCATTAGCCAGGTTATCGGGTTTAGTAAAATGATCCCAATCGATTGATGGCACCAGATATCTCGCGTTAGGAAAAAACGGAATGGGGGGTTCCGAGGAAAGATCCAAATTCCAACCAACATGATCGATATGCAGATGACTGTGCACCACTATATCAATGTCTTCCGGTTTAATATTTTTTCTTTGAAGATCCTTCAATAAATTACCCTTTTTATTACCTCGAGTTGGATGGGGACCCGGTCCTATTCCTGTATCAACCAAGACTATTTTTTGCTTGGATACCACAACAAAACACCCGTAGTAGAGCTGAACCAAACCTTTATCTAAAACTTCCTCTTTGTACGGTTCCCACAAGGCTTGGTCCACATCTGGAAAAAATTGACCTGGAGGTCGAGGCGGAGGAATCATGTCCATAAGGGATATAATTTCTACATTGCCTATTTTTAATTTTTCTTGCATTAAATCCTCACAATTTACTTTCGTTCCAAGTCCCAGTATTACTTCATCCTGTTACACTCACTTCAACATTGTATTCTTTTTATTAAAGGTTTTATTTAGAAACGTAAATAAGGTTATAGAGGTCAAGAGCAAGCATGGAAAAAATTAAAGTAGGGTTTATAGGTCTAGGAAATATGGGAAGTGGTATGTCCTTAAATATAGCCAAAGCTGGTTATGACATGGTTGTCCACGACATTAATAGAGAGGCTGCCACAGATCTCCTTGAATTAGGCACAGAATGGGCAGACACGCCAAAACAACTAGCAGAATCAGCCGATCTCATCTTTACTTCCCTGCCGGGGCCTCCCGAAGTTAATGCAGTGTCTATTGGAGAAGACGGGTTAATTGAAGGGGTATCGTCTGGATCAATTTGGATTGATCTCAGTACAAGCTCTCCTACTCTGATCAGGGAATTATCTAAGAACTTTGAAAAACAAGGAGCATCCGTCTTGGATGCTCCTGTTAGTGGAGGTGTAAAAGGGGCCCAGACAGGTAAATTAGCCATTATGGTAGGAGGTAACGAAAAGATCTTTAACCAGATAAAACCTGTTTTGGATTCGTTTGGTGATAAGGTCAGCTATACAGGTTCTATTGGTTCCGGGAGCATCTGCAAACTCATGCACAACACCATTGGCTATGGGATGCAAATGATCATATCCGAATGTTTAACCTTAGGGGTTAAGTCCGGAGTCGACGCGGAAAGCTTATTGGAATGTATAAAAAATGGGAGTGTGGGAAGAGGCAATTTACTCAATGTCACACTACAAGATACATATCTTCAAGGTAAATTTGACCCTCCAAACTTTGCCCTTAAATTGGCAAGGAAAGATGTGTCATTAGCGCTAGAACTAGGGCGGGAATATGATGTCCCAATGGAAGCAGCAAGTCATGCCTATAACGAACTGACAGCGGCTATGAATAGAGGCTGGGAAAACAAAGACTCTAGAATCAGCCTGCTCCTTCAAGAAGAAAGAGCAGGTAACGTTGAGGTAAGATTGGACCAGTCCAAATAGCTAAAAGACAAAAATTTCTAATCTCCCGAGACCATTTCTGGAGCTGACACCTTGAAAGCGGGCATAACTTCTTCGGAAAATCGTTCCAACTGCTCAATTATCACAGATTTTGGGGTACCAACAGGGTGACTCACCGAAACTCTGTCAAGGCCAGGGTATTTATCTTCCAATGCCTTCAGCTGTTCAATAATTAATTCCGCAGGCCCCGCAAGCACACCTCCGGACTCAACCGCATCTTCGATTGTAGGCAGCCCTGCCTTTACAGCAGTTTCAGGCCTTCCCATTGCATCAATTTGTTCATCACTCAAGGCCTTCACTAGTCTGAGTGGTCCGAACATTTTGAGATTTTCCTCATAGAATTGTCCAACTTCTCTCATAGCTTGCTCTTTGGTCTCAGCAATGTGGAAATGAAATCCGATTGCCAAGTTTTCCCCAAGATCTGTGTCGACACCTATTCTTGAATAAGCCTCCCTAAATCCTTGGACAGCTTGGTCCATTGCGCCGCCTTCAGAACTTCCACCTCCTATAATTCCTTTCATCCCATGCTTTGCCATAAAATCCAATCCCCGAGGTGTGGCACTCTGAATGGGCTGCCAGCATTCAACAGGCCTGTTGATTGGCCGTGGGACAACCGTAATTTCCTTGAGATCATAACCCCTATATGGAACTTCGGGCGGTATGGTGTAATAAGAACCTTTATGTGAAAAAGATCCCTTATTAAATGCCTCAAAAATTATGTCAACCTGCTCCTCAAACAATTCTCTGTTCGCTGATTGATCCAGTAGTGGTGACCCGAAGGTTTCTATTTCTCTAGTGTGATATCCCCTACCCACTCCAAACACCACCCTACCCCCAGTCAAAACGTCAGCAGTTGCATAATCTTCTGCAAGTCTCAGAGGATGCCACATAGGAGCGATATTGAAACCGCATCCCAATCTGACATTTTTAGTAAGGTGTGCTAGATGCAATGCCATCATCACAACATTCGGCAAACATTCATAGCCTTCAGGTTGAAAATGATGCTCCGCCATCCAAAAGGTATCGTAACCACAGCGATCCATTACCTGGGCTATTTCTGTAGCTTTATCGAAAGCTGAGATTAAGTACTCATTACCAAAAGTACGATCATTAACAGGTGTACCTGAATATCCAACATTATCCAGATCTACATGGCCTGCGTAAAGACTGTCGAAATTTGTGATCATTTTTCCCCCTTACATATTTCAGTAAATTCACATAGATTCGGCGAATAATAACAGAGAATCATTTGAACTAACTGGTTCAAAGCAAAGCCCAAACCTTATGTCCATTAAGGTATAGGGAATGGAAAAGCAAAAAAAACATAAACTGAAGTAAAATGTCGATCATTATCGAGACATAAGGTAGCCCTATGACATTTAAAAAAATACTTATCGCTAATAGAGGCGAGATCGCAATACGCATTGCAAGAGCAGCCTCTGACCTGAATATTGAAACAGTTTCAATGTATTCAAATGATGACTCATCATCCCTTCATGTGACCGCCACAGATGAAACCCTGGAGTTGAAAGGGAATGGAGTAGTCGCATATTTAGACATTGATGATGTAATTCGTATTGCTAAGGAATGCCGTGCAGATTCTATACATCCTGGTTACGGATTTTTATCTGAAAATCCTGAATTCGCCAAAAGATGCCAAAAGGAAGGAATAACTTTTATAGGGCCAAGCGTTGAAATGCTAGAACTATTCGGCGACAAAGGAAGAGCTCGACTGGCTGCGGAAGATTCCAACGTGCCGACTCCCGTAGGTCTGGAGGGGCCAATGACAGTTGAATCTGCCACAGAGTTTTTCCAAACCCTTCCGGAAGGTAGTGGAATGATGCTCAAAGCGATAGCAGGAGGAGGAGGAAGAGGAACAAGGGCAGTGACTGACCTGAATGAAATAGAAAGGCTATTTAAACGATGCCAGTCTGAAGCTAGAAGGAGCTTCGGTAATGGAGATTTATACGCTGAACAGCTCATAAAAAACGCACGGCACATCGAAGTGCAAATTATTGGAGACAATTTTGGCAACGTGACGCATTTATGGGAAAGGGAATGCAGCATCCAACGAAGGTATCAAAAATTGATAGAAATTGCCCCGGCGCCTTTTATCACAGAAAGTCTCCGCAACAAAATTATTAAGGCAGCTGTCAAGATTGCCGATAATGTAGGTTATTCCAATTTAGGTACGTTTGAATTTTTGGCCTACCAAAGTGAACAAGAGGAATACGACTCCTTTGTATTCATTGAAGGAAACTCTAGATTACAAGTAGAACATACGGTGACAGAAGAGGTCACAGGAGTAGATATTGTCCAATCACAGATCCTATTGGCAGCCGGAGCCACACTCAGTGATATAGGACTCGATTTGGACAACCCGCCAACAGTCCGAGGTTACGCAATTCAAAACAGAATAAACTGTGAAACTATCTCAGAGTCAGGGCAAATAAAGCCTTCAACAGGAAAAATGACACGATATGAGGCCCCTGGTGGGCCGGGGGTCAGGACTGACGGATTTGGCTACTCCGGATATGAAACCAGCATAGCCTTTGATTCCCTTATCGCAAAACTTATATGCCATTCCAACTCCGACAATTTCCTTGACGCGGTAAATCGGTCAAAAAGAGCCTTGGAAGAATTTTGCATTGACGGAGTTGATACAAATCTTTTATTCCATTTGAAGCTTATGTCTCACCCTGACTTTATATCTGGCAACATAAATACTCATTTTATCGAAGAAAACTTGTCAGAATTGATCCCAAATATACCTCCATGTAAACCTGATAATCCGCCTACTCAGCCTATACATACAGATGAAGGATTGGCAGGGGCCAACCTGAAAACCAAAGACCCTCTAGCTCTTTTTGATTACGACCAACAAATCAAATCCACCTCATCAGAACTGGAGAACAGTTTTGAAGTGCCAAGTGGTCCTGACGGCACTATAAGTGTGGACGCACCAATTCAGGGAACCATAATAAGTATAGACGTTAACTTGAACCAAGAAGTAACCAAAGGACAACAGTTGCTGGTTATGGAAGCAATGAAAATGGAACACATGATTACCAGTAATATCAGTGGGATCATTAGGGGTATCACAATCAACGAAGGGGACACCATACGAGAAGGATATCCACTCTTCCATATTGAGGAGGCTGACGTATCAACGTCATTAACAAATCTGGATCAAGATTTAGACCCAGATTTCATAAGATCTGATTTGGAAGAATTGAACAATCGACGTTCCTATATTTTTGATGAAAATAGGCCTAGTGCGGTTGAAAGACGTCGTAACAAGGGACAGAGAACCGCCAGAGAAAACATAGAGCACCTTTGTGATCCAGATAGTTTTATAGAATTCGGTCCCCTAGCGGTAGCAGCCCAACGATTGCGAAGGGAGGAGGAATGGCTGAGATTAAATACTCCAGCGGATGGCCTGATTTGCGGGGTAGGTACAGTAAATGGCAACTTATTCGATGATAAGGATTCCAGGTGCTTGGCCGTTTCATATGACTACACTGTTTTTGCCGGAACACAAGGAAATAGAAACCACTATAAGCAAGATAGAGTATATGAATTAGCCCATAGATTCAGATTGCCGGTCGTCCTTTTCGGCGAAGGAGGAGGAGGGAGACCCGGGGATACCGACAAGATGGGTGGCATAGGTATGGACACTACCACCTTTACTACCTGGTCACGCTTAAGTGGACTTGTACCAATGGTAGGGGTTGTTTCAGGACGCTGTTTCGCAGGAAACACCGCCTTAGTAGCCTGTTGTGACGTTATTATAGCTGCTGAAGACACCACGATTGCCATGGGCGGGCCGGCCATGATAGAAGGCGGCGGTCTTGGCGTGTATACACCTGAGGAAGTCGGCCCACTCTCTTTCCAGGTGCCAAACGGGGTCATTGATATCCTGGTAAAAGATGAAGCAGAGGGAGTAGAGGTAGCAAAAAAATACATCTCTTACTTCCAAGGTTCTATCGAGGACTGGGAAGAAAATGATCAGAGAGTTCTAAGGCACGCCGTCCCTGAAAATAGGAAACGTATCTATGACATGCGGTCCATTATTGAAACTATTGCGGATAAAGATTCAGTTTTAGAAATACGCAAAGATTTTGGTATAGGAATCTTCACAGCATTGATAAGAGTTGAAGGAAAGCCAATGGGCCTAATCGCAAATAATCCCCATCATTTAGCAGGGGCAATTGATAGTGATGCTGCCGACAAGGCCGCTAGATTCTTACAACTTTGTGACGGATTCGATTTGCCTGTGGTCAGCCTTATGGACTGTCCAGGATTAATGGTTGGGCCCGAAGTTGAAAAAACTGCCTTGGTTCGCCATTGCGGACGATTGTTCAATACGGGGGCCAATTTGACAGTGCCTATGTTTGGAGTGATTGTAAGAAAAGCATATGGGCTTGGAGTACAGGCAATGTGTGGAGGAGGATCCCTAGTACCCTTTTTTACAATAGCCTGGCCTACAGCAGAGTTTGCTGGAATGAATATTGAAGGGGCCGTAAAACTTGGTTACCGGAAAGAACTTGAAGCAATCGAGGACCCCGAAAAACGTATAAAAGAATACGAGCGAATGGTAGAGGAAAGTTATGATCGGGCTAAAGCCGTAAATGCTGGAAGCAATTTTGGGATAGATGACGTTATTGATCCAGCAAATACACGGAAATGGCTCGTCACAGGGTTGAAAAGCTTACCTCCAACCCCAGTCAGAACGGAAAAGAAACGACAGTACATCGATACTTGGTAAGCACGACATTGTCTAGCAAATGCCCGGATACAACCCAGGATCAAGTTCTATGCGGGGTAAAGATTATAGATTTAACTTCTCCCGCCGGTTTCTACTGTAGTAAATTACTCGCTGACTTAGGTGCAGACGTAATTCGGATTGAAGACTCCTCAACTGCTGAAATTGAAAATTACGGACCATTTTATGAAAGTAAAAAACATATAGATAATAGCTTATATAGATGGCATTTCCATACCAATAAACGCAGCGTGGAATTGAATCTCTCATCAAAAAACGGAGAGGAAATATTCCTTGATTTACTTGGAGTTGCTGATGTATTAATTACCACTGAACCCGAGTCCAAAATAGCTCATCTCAAAATAGGAAAATCTGAAATCCGAGCCAAACATCCTAAGCTCATCCATACGTCTATTCGGGCTTTCTCTTCTCAAAGCATTTATTCAAAATATAAAGCCACCGATATAGTTGCGTTAGCAATGAGTGGACTTATGGCAATCACGGGTTTCCCTGAAGACCCACCCAATCAAATGGGAGGCGAGCAAGCCTATCATATGACCTCAATGCACGCAGCTACAGGAACACTCATTGCACTCCTAAACCGAGATTTTACTGGACTGGGAAAAGATGTAGAGGTGTCTATGCAAGAATGCACCTCGCTGGCAACTCTTCAAACCGCAAATCTGAATTACTACACATGGCAGAACGTGAGCAGAGAACGAACCGGTTTGAACCATCCGTTTAGCGTTCCTAGATCCGATGAATCCTCTTCAAATTATCCAAGAACTTTATACCAATGCAAGGACGGTTGGGTATCCTACTCAGCTCATCTAGCACCCCCAGGAGCATGGGAAAGGTTTTTAAAATGGCTGGAAGATCACGACAGCCAACAAGACTTGATGGATTCTAAATACCTGGACCCCGAAACAAGGCAATCAAATCAAACGCATATAGACGAGGTGATGGCCAATCATTGTTTAAAATTGCCAGCTCAAGAGCTATACCATTCAGCTCAAAGATATAGGCTACTATGCGTCCCCGTACAAGATATTGGCGATCTTTTCATTGATGAGCAACTAAATGAGAGAAGTTTTTTCACGCGTGTAAAACATGAAGATAGATCAAACTCTTTCACTTATCCTGGAGCTCCATACAAATTGTCAGAGACACCGTGGAGAATACAAAATAGTGCCCCTAAAATCGGGCAACATACCGAAGAAGTCTTAGAAGAATGGCTCCATAACCACGCAGGAGATGTATTCACCACGGATGCTTAATCTACCTTTATCAAACATAAGAATAGCTGATTTCGGATGGATGATAGCCGGCCCTCTTGCTACAAGAGTTTTTGCCAATTTTGGAGCTCAAGTAATAAGGATTGAATCCACCTCGCGAATAGACGAGATAAGGGTTGTTGGAGCTAAGCCAGATGGGATCGATAGCCCAAACGTTGCCGGAGTGTTTAACGATATAAACACATCTAAATTAAGTATGACCTTAGATTTAAATACAGAATTAGGCCTTTCATTAGCTAAACACCTGATAGAAATTAGTGATGTCGTTACCAATAATTTTCGCGGGGACAGAATGAGTAAATGGGGACTGGATTACGGTCAACTCAAGAAAATTAAACCCGACATAATAGCTCTAAGTATGCCGATGATGGGAAGTGACGGCCCTCATCAACATTACGGTGGGAATGGCATAAATATAATAGCCGGTGCTGGCATTAGCGGTATAACAGGCTACCCACATAGAGCACCAGTAGGCACCGGATCCCTGTATCCTGACTTCAGCGGCAACCCAAATCACGCAGCGATAGCGTTGCTTGCAGCAATCAGATATAGAAACAGAACTGGCAAAGGTCAATTCATAGACTTAGCTCAATATGAATCAACAATATCTTTATTGGGGACCAGCGTACTAGAATACACCGCTAATAATAAGATACCCGATCGTCCTGGCAACAAATCTCCTAATATGGCACCCCACAGCGTATACCCCTGCAAAGGAACTGATCGCTGGTGTGCAATCGCAGTAAGTAATGAACAGGAATGGTCCAATTTCACAAAAGCTATTGGAAAACCGGAATGGGCAAGTCAGTCAAAATATTCCACAATGGAACAACGAAAAAAACACGAGGAAGAATTAGATAAAAAAATTAGTAGTTGGACGTCAAGCCGGGACGCTTATAAGATCATGGATTTACTCCAAAATCATGGAGTCCCTGCAGGGGTCGTACAAGACACAAAGGATTTACTGACCCGAGATCCTAGTTATACAAAAACCCATGTTGTAGATATGGCTCATCCTGAAGTCGATTCGATGAAAATACATGGCGAGACTATTTCCATTTCAGATGTAGAATCAAAATTTGATAGAGCACCCTTGTTGGGCGAACACAATGACTTCGTTTTAGGGGAAATTTTAGGCATAGATGAATCAAAAATAGACGACTTGTATGTTTCTGGAGTACTTAGATAAACAGGAAATAAAGGAGATATATATGGGAATCAAATTGAAAGGTGACGTTGCTGTCGTAACAGGTGGCAACAGTGGAATAGGAGAAGCAACTGCTCATTTATTTGCCAAAGAAGGAGCTAAAGTTGCCCTGCTAGCTAGGCGTGAGAAAGAAGGAAAAGAAGTGGAATCCGCTATAAGAGTCTCCGGAGGAGAAGCTACTTTTTTTCAATGCGACGTGGCTGACAGAAGTAATGTTGATGAGACAATCAACAACGTAGTATCGACATACGGAAAAATAAGCGTTCTATTTAACAATGCAGGAGGAGGTGACAAAGGAAATTTCCCCGACGAAACCGACGAAGGATGGGAGAGGGTCATTTCGGTCAATTTGAATGGAACATTCTATGTATGCCGTGCCGTCTGGCCACATTTAATTGAATCTAAAGAAGGCCGAATTGTTAATATGTCATCGCTGGCCGCCCAAAGAGGTTTTAGCAAAAACATGTATGACCTTGTGGGTCGTGGACCTTCGTCATCTTATTACGCAGCAAAAGCTGGAGTAGACGCATTTACAAGATATGCTGCTGGTATGGGAGGTCAACATAATATTAGGGTGAATGGCGTAAGACCAGGGCAAATTATCACTCCTTTAACCGATGTTGGTGGTGGAAACCATTCCTTAAAAAGCGCCTTTGATTTCATCCAAATCTTGGATGGGCCAGGCTATCCAGATGACGTAGCCAATGCGGTCTTATTCCTGGTGTCAAACGACTCCAGGTTTATTACAGGGGAAATAATAAATGTGGATGGCGGTATGCCAGGAAAATTGTAGTTTGAATAATCAAAAAATATTCGTATCAAATGCCTTTATTTACTTTGTATAGTAGGATTCGCAACAAAATAATTCACACTCTATGAACATAGGTATATATGGAATACACATTTACTGAAAAAGAAGAATCCTTTAGAACGGAACTTCTAGAATTTCTAGAAAGTGAATTACCTGAAAATTGGAATTCTCTTTCTTCCAAAAGTCATTTTTCTCAGGAAAATTTCCCCTTTACCAAATCAATGGCAAAAAAACTTTCAGAGAAAGGTTGGCTGACCATGGCCTGGCCAGAAGAGTACGGAGGGCAAGGCCGATCAATAATGGAGCAATTAATATATCGGGAAGAAATGACTTACCAAGATGTGCCAGGCACTGATCTTGGTACAGGTGCAATTAGCTGGGTGGGGCCTACCTTGATGATCGCTGGCACTCATGAACAAAGGAACGAACATCTACCTCCCATCGGAAATGGGGACTCCTATTGGTGCACTCTTTACAGTGAACCTGGATCAGGATCAGACCTCGCATCTCTTCAAACTCAGGCAAAAAAAGACGGTGACGACTATGTTATAAACGGATCAAAAATATGGACCAGTTCTGCTCATATTGCAGACTTCGGTTGGCTTGCAGCCCGAACTGATCCAGAAGCGCCAAAACATAGAGGAATTAGTTTGTTTATGGTAGACATGACATCACCTGGGGTAACCGTCAGGCCGATCTATAACATGGCGGGATCCCATGAATTCAATGAAGTCTTTTTTGAAGACGTCCGAATTCCGTCAAAAAATTTGGTTGGAGAAGAACACCGAGGCTGGTACACCCTCGCAGTGGCTTTAGATTTTGAAAGGTCGGGAGTTGGTTATTCAGCAAATGCAAGAAGGATACTAGAATCTCTCACAGGATATGTGAAATCAGCAAGCAAAAACGGTAAACCTTTGTCTGAAAACCAATTAGTGCGAAACAGACTAGCAGCACGACACATAGAAACCGAAGTTTCACGATCCATGTCATATAAAGTGGCTTGGATGCAAAGCAATGGAATGGTTCCAAATGCCGAGGCGTCCATGTCAAAATTATTTGGAACTGAGCTAACACAAAGAGTAGCAGACACGGCCATGAACATAATAGATATGAAAGGCCTACTTTCCCATGAATCAGATCTTTCCCCTATGGAAGGCGCGATTCAAAAAATGTATTTGAACTCTTTTTCTTCGACCATTGCGGCCGGCACTTCAGAAATCCAAAGAAACATCATTGCAGACAGAGGATTAGGGTTACCGAGGGCCTAATTGACCATATATACATATACTCGGGGAGGGCCTCCAACTAAATGGAATCTTTAAATCCTCCCAACCAAGACACCCTCCTCCCCTACACCATTTTAGATTTATCGGAGGGTGGGCATAATCTCTGCGGCCGCTTATTAGGAGATATGGGGGCAAAAGTGATTAGAATAGAACCTCCAGGCGGCAGTCAAACCCGGCTTCGAGGACCATTTACACCTGATTCCAATGGTAATGACAAAAGTCTGTATTGGGCAGCCTACAATTCCAACAAAAAGGGAATTTCACTTTCTCTCGATACCGAGGCTGGGAGGCAAATTTTACTTAGCTTAGTGGAACAAAGCGATGCAATCCTAGAGTCATTTCAACCTGGATATATGGACTCACTAAATATTGGCTTTGGGACTTTGATTAAACTCAATCCCAAACTGGTCCATACGTCCATAACCCCCTTTGGATCCACTGGACCGTATGCTGGTTTTGTATCTACTGATCTCGTTACATCTTCCATGGGCGGCATGCCATTTGTTAGTGGCGATCCAGATCGTCCACCGGTAAGGATTAGTTTCCCGCAGGCCGAATTGGTAGCCGGCTCCCAAGCATTTGCAGCAACGGTATCAGCTTTAAGACATAGCAGAAATAGCAAAAATGGCCAGCACGTAGATGTCACTGAACAAATTTCCGTGATATGGACTTTAATGAATGCCACTCCATTCCCGAAGCTACACGGCACTGATGTAAAGAGAGCAGGGGCATTTAGAAAAAAAGGTTCCATTGATGCAAGACATGTATTCAAATGCGCTGATGGTCATGTAAGCATGATGTCACAAGCCAAAACATTAAACGGATTTATTGTATGGATGCTAGAAGAAACTGAGGTGGATGAAGAGATCCTAAGCTTCGATATTGATAATTGGGATATAAAAATTGATAGTGACCCAGATGGCAAAGATGCCACTGAGTTCACAAGACTTGAAGCAGCTATTGAAAATTTCCTTTCAAAAAAAACTAAAACGGAAATTTTTGAAAGGGCGCTGTCAGCAGGGCTTTTGGTGGCGCCTTGTAATACTGTGGAAGATATTAGACAAAGTCCTCAGTTGGAGGCGAGATCATTCTGGATTGATGTTTATCATCCCGAATTTGGTAGGGATATAACTCATCTCGGGTCATATTTGAAAATGTCTGAAACTCCCCTGAAAGTTTATTTTCCATCTCCCGCCGTTGGTTCTGATAACGAAGAAATATTCAAAAGTTTAGGTATTAGTAAATCCAAAATTGATACTTTAAAAAAACAGGGAGTTGTATAGTGGGTGCAGACACCAAGGAAAGTCTTTTTGATGGTCTGAAAATTTTAGATTTTACATGGGTTGGGGTAGGACCTATCACGACCAAATACTTTGCGGACCACGGAGCAAACGTAATTAAAATAGAGTCTGTAAGTAGACTTGACATCTTAAGGGATGCAGCACCATTCAAGGACGGAATACCAGGCATCAACCGAAGTCAATTCAGTGGAAATTACAATTCAAATAAAAGAAATCTAGGACTCAATTTATCGCTCCCTAAGACCCTAGAATTAGTCAAAAATATCATATGCGAATGGCAACCTGATGTGATATCGGAAAGCTTTACACCGCGAGTCATGAAATCATGGGGTCTTGACTACCTGTCTGTAAAAAATATGCTCCCTGATGTGATTTACTTTAGTACCTGCTTAATGGGTCAATATGGACCACATAACAACTATGCAGGCTTCGGAAACCTCGCCGGAGCAATGGCTGGATTTTATGAAATCACGGGTTGGCCCGATAGAGGGCCGGCCGGGCCATATGGTGCATATTCAGATTTCGTTAACCCTCCCATTGCTTTTGGATCTATAGTGGCGGCACTTGATTATCGAGAGCGCCATGGAATTGGGCAACACATCGACCTTTCACAATACGAAGGAGCGATGCATTTCTTGGCCCCACATATCATGAAATATAACGAAGATGGCTCAATTCTAGGTAGAAAAGGAAACGAAGATGATCGGATGTACCCACATGGCATATTTCCATGTTTGAACAAAAAAAGATCTCTAACCAGTACAAAAGAATCATGGGTGGCGATAGCCATAGAATTTGAATATCAATGGGAAGAATTCTCAAAAATATTAAGGTTACCTGCATCCATCATGAGTCAGAATTTAGCGGAGAGAAAATCGAATAGAGATCAAATCGATCTCT
>CEUY01022335.1_pt1 | contig 34737 bp, 29 predicted proteins | sample 361481 | NCBI WGS metagenome assembly CEUY01 (sample SAMEA2622737, study PRJEB7988) | marine metagenome | isolation source: saline water (ENVO:00002010), including | reverse complement strand
TCTGCTGATTTAACAGGTAAAGCCTTTACTAAAAGTGTTTTTGGTGATTATGGTCAGTATATCGTTGCTTTCGGTCTTTTATTATTTGCCTTTTCTACTGTTATTGCTTGGTCTTATTATGGAGATCGTGCTACAGCACATCTATTTGGAGAAGGTTGGATACTTTATTACAGAATTGTGTATGTTGGTGCCTTCTTTATAGCGGCAGTAGTAGATACAAAGATAATTTGGGATATAGCTACTGTTATAGGCCCCATAGCTACTATTCCTAATCTAATAGCCTTAATTCTTTTGAGAAAAGAAATAAAGAAAATAGATAAGGAGTATGACGTGGTTAAAAGCCCTCACAATTAAAAAACAAAGTCACTTTTATTAGATCTAATTTTAAAAAGGGGTCTTTCAGACATTGTTTTATATAAAATAAATAAATACAAGGAAGTTTTATATATCTCAATTAAACCTATATATATGGGCTGAATTCATATCCTATACAACATAAGGTATATAAAGGTTCGTATAATATATATTATGTTAAATTAAGGAATAGACCAAATAAGACCACAACCCTTCTTTGCGCATTTATCTGCTAATGTAGATATAACTGTGGTATTTAGCTGTAAAGATATTTCATGTTCGAAGACAGTTTCTTTTGTTTGGCCAGTAATTCCAATAATTTTACAGTTGGTTTGCGGTTTGTATAATTGAATAAAATCATTATATGAAACTAAATCCCTTGAATTATTTTTTGAATATAGTTTAGAAGCTTGTGCAAAAATCTTAATGAAATAATTTTTGTTATGAGTATCTACATTATTAAAAAAGATTATTTTGTTATTACATTCAGGCGTATGTGATTTAACTATTAAGTCCTGAATATTTGTATATGGTATCTGACTTCTAGGTCCATAAAAAAATAATACAGAGAGCATACAGACCAAAACTATTAAAATCTTATTAAAATGGCTGTTATTACTACTCTTATGAACTAATATCAGGTAAATAACTATAATAGGAACAAAGGGCATAAAATACCTAGCTTGATATATTGGAATAGCAATAATTGAATAAATAAAGATAATAGTTAATGAAATGATAGAAGGTAATATTAATTTGCTTTCCTTAATCAAGTATTTAAATGAAACCTTAATTTCTGAAATTAATACCATTAAAGAGAATATAAAAATAGGAATTATAAAACCGCCTGTATTTAATATATGTGACAAGGACAATTGAAGGTGTAAATCATCAATAGCTCTATTAGAATAAAAGTAAACTAATGCTATAGGAATAAAACTACCTGAAAACAATAGAATCCTATTCCTACTTTCTTCTGAAAAAAATAAAACAAAGTAACTTGTTACAACTAAAAGTCCGCAAAAAGGGTGTATAAGCGAAAGAAGACTTCCCACAATTAGTAAAGAGTATATCTGCCCTACTCCTTTCTTTTTTTCTTCTAAGTAAAGAAAATATAAAACAGAAAAAGCTGTTGAGAGAGATAATATTAATCCGCTAGATTTGAGTTCAAAGAATATTCTTATAAAGAACTCACTGCTAATTAGTAGGCTTAAAAAGACGACCATATTGTCAAAGCCAATTTTTCTTCTTAAGAGGTGGGCTGAAAAGATAATAATTATTAAATTAAGTAAGTTAATCCAAACTAGTTTAGTAGGATCTGAGACATTGAATAATTCTGAAAAGAACTTAAAGAATATTATGCTAAATGGAAAGTTAGGGTCATTTAGATATCCAGGGTTAAATAAATCTATATAGCTAGAGTTGATGTAATGAACTAGCCAAAGTTCATCTCCCCATAAGGAGAGTTCATTTAAACTTACTATGTATAAAGAACATGAGAAAAGTAATAGGACAAATAAGCAATAGTAAAGAAAAGAAGTTATTGGCAAATTAAATATTTTCATCTATTCAGAATATATTTATTTATATTATGGATGATTCTTGCTTAAATCACCCAAGTTTTCGTATTTTTTAAAAATAGAATTCGTATGAAACCCCTTGAAGGACTAAAAATTTTGGACCTGACACACATGCTAGCTGGTCCTTATGCAGGCATGGTTATGGCTGATTTAGGAGCTGAAGTAATAAAAGTTGAACCTTTAGGTACAGGAGAGATGACAAGAAGCTTGCTATCTGCTGATCCTAATTACTCTTTTAAAGGTTTTGGAGCATATTTCTTAACTTTAAATAGGAATAAAAAAAGCGTAACAGTTGATCTAAAGAATCCTAAAGGATTAAAAGTATTTTATGATTTAGTAAAAGCTGCAGATGTTGTATTAAATAATTTTAGTGCGGGCGTAGTTGATAAGTTAAAAATAGATTATAAGAGTTTAAGTAAAATTAATTCAAATATCATTACCTGTTCAATCACTGGTTTTGGAGAAACTGGAGAACACTCTAATAGACCTGCATATGATCAAATAGTCCAAGCTTATAGTGGAGGAATGTCTATAACTGGACCAAATTCATCGACTCCTACTAGAGCAGGTATTCCTATAGGAGACTTAGGGTCTGGTCTGTTTGCAGTAATTGGAATTCTTTCAGCTCTAATTTCGCGTGGTAAAACCGGAAAAGGACAACACTTAGATCTTTCTCTGCTAGATGTACAAATATCTCTTTTAACATACATGGCCACTATGCAGACATTGTCTGGTATAGATCCAGAACCTATCGGAAATGCTCATTTTGTTCATGTTCCCTATAATAGCTTTACAACAAAAGATGGATTTGTAGTTATTGCTGTTATAACTGATGCTTTCTGGGAAGAATTATTAAATATTGTTGATTTAGATTGTTTAAGAAAAAAAGAATTTAAAAGCTCCACTGGTAGACTAAAAGGTCAGAACTTTATTGAATCAGAATTAAACAAGAAGCTTTCAACAAAAAATTCAGACTACTGGATTAATGCTTTGAATTCAGCAAAAGTTCCTTGTGCACCAATAAACTCTTTTAGCAGAGCACTGTCAGATGAACAAGTAATACATAGAAATATGATTGTTGAAGTTGAGCATCCTGATGGAGGTATAGTAAGAATGCCTGGCAATCCCATTAAACTTTCTGATGCCGATAAAGATTCTTTTTCTTCCCCTCCTCATTTAGGAGCACATACTGAAGAGACTCTTAAAGAATGGTGTAATTATTCTAAGAAGCAGATAGAAGAATTAATTAAAGGCAAGATCATTGCTAATTAATGTAATATGATTCTATCAATTAAAAAACTTGAGAAAGCTATGATAGCTATAATTAGAAATAGAGAAAAAAGGAGTTTCCAGAATTTAAATTGTTTTTCTTTCATATTCAAGTTTTGATTAATTAAAGTTACTAAGGCAAAATCTATTATATATGGCAAAGCAAGACTTAATTGAAATGGAAGGTGAAGTAATTGAAACTCTTCCTAATACTACTTTTAGAGTTAAATTAGAAAATGAACATATAGTTACAGCTCATATCTCAGGTAGGATGAGAAAGAATTATATTAGGATTCTTACAGGAGATAAGGTTAAGGTTGAAATTACTCCTTATGATCTTTCAAAGGGAAGAATAATTTTTAGAGAAAGATAGATTAAGTTACTTTATTAGTTTTCTTTATCGGCTTAAAGCTTAAACTGAGACTATCATTCTTCAAATCAACCAGGACTATACCTCCTTTCGCCTGAAGTTCACCAAACAAAATTTCATCAGCTAATGGTTTTTTAATATTTTCTTGGATTACTCTTTGCATAGGTCTTGCTCCCATGGTTTTATCGTAACCTTTTATAGCTATCCATTCTCTAGCTTCATCAGATACTTCTAATTGAACTTTCTTGTCATCTAATTGAGCTTGGAGTTCAACAAGAAATTTATCAACTATTGTTTTAATTACCTTAATATCTAAAGGATTAAATGAAATTATTGCATCTAGTCTATTTCTAAATTCAGGTGAAAATGTTTTCTTTATGATCTCTAAACCATCTTTAGTATGATCTTGGGTTTGAAATCCCATTGAAGCTCTACTCATATCCTGTGCACCTGCATTGGAAGTCATTATGAGTACTACATTCCTGAAGTCCGCTTTACGTCCATTATTATCAGTTAGAGTTCCATGATCCATAACTTGTAAAAGAATATTAAAAACTTCTGGGTGTGCCTTTTCAATTTCATCCAGCAATATTATTGAATGGGGATGCTTAGAGACTGACTCTGTTAATAAACCACCTTGATCATAACCCACATAACCTGGAGGTGCACCAATTAGTCTTGATACAGTATGTCTTTCCATATATTCCGACATATCAAATCTAATAAACTCTACTCCTAATATTAATGCTAACTGCTTAGATACTTCAGTTTTTCCTACTCCCGTAGGGCCCGAGAAAAGAAAAGAGCCTACTGGTTTTTCTACAATACCTAGCCCTGCCCTCGATAATTTAATAGAAGAAGCTAGATTTTCTATTGCTTCATCTTGACCAAAAATTACTCTTTTTAGATTTTCTTCAAGCTTTCCTAAAGAAACTTTATCAGATGATGAAACTGTTTTTTCAGGTACTCTTGCAATTGAAGCTACTATCTTTTCAACATCTATATCAGAAATAGTTTTCTTTCTTTTTGATTTTGGTAAGAGTTTTTGTCTTGCTCCTGCTTCATCAACAACATCTATAGCCTTATCTGGAAGAAATCTATCATTAATATATTTTGAAGATAGTTCTGCAGCAGCTTTAAGAGAAGATTCCGTATATTTAATTTCGTGATGATCTTCAAATCTTGACTTTAAACCTTTAAGAATTTTTATAGTCTCATCTGTACTCGGTTCTAATACCTCTATCTTTTGAAAACGTCTTGATAGCGCTCTATCTTTTTCAAAAATTCCTCTAAATTCTTTAAAAGTTGTTGAGCCTATAAATCTTAGTTCATTTTTAGCTAAAGCAGGTTTTAAGAGATTAGAAGCATCCATAACACCACCTGAGGTAGCACCTGCCCCTATGATTGTATGAATTTCATCAATAAAAAGAATTGAATTTTCAGTTTCTCCAAGTTCTTTTAGTACTAACTTAAGCCTTTTTTCAAAGTCACCTCTGTATTTCGTTCCTGCCAATAAAGACCCCATGTCCAAAGAATATATTGTGCTAGTTGAAATAATCTCAGGAACTTTATTTTCAACTATTAATTTAGCTATACCTTCAGCTATGGCTGTCTTCCCTACTCCAGATTCACCTACAAGTAATGGATTATTTTTATTTCTTCTTGCTAGAATTTGTATAACCCTTTCTACTTCACTTTTTCTTCCTATTAAAGGATCAATCTTATCTTCAGTAGCTTCTTTATTAAGGTTTAGTGTAAAAGACTCCAAAGCTGAACTGCTTTCATTAGTAAATTTTTCAGTAGAATTCACTTTTTTTTCTTCTAATGTCTCTTCTTCTTCATCTCCATGACTTATAAAGCTCACAATATCCAATCTGGTTATTCCCTCTTGATTAAGAAGATAAACACTATGACTTTCTTTTTCGCTGAATATAGCTACTAATAAATTAGCTCCATTTACTTCTTTTTTTCCTGAAGATTGGACATGGAAAACAGCTCTTTGGAGTACTCTTTGAAATCCCAAAGTAGGTTGAATTTCCTTATCTTCTTCTTCCTCAATTGTGGGAGTTGTTTTAGAAATAAAGGATTCTAAATTAGATTGAAGTGATTCGATATTTGCCCCACAAGAATTCAAGACCTTAAGTGCTTTTGTGTTCTCTAATAGAGAAAGGAACAAATGCTCAACAGTTACAAATTCATGTTGTTTCTTATGTGCTAATTTAAATGCGTTATTTAAATTTTTTTCTAATTCTTCATCTAACATTAATCTTCATCTACTGGTTCAATTTCACTTATAAGAGGATGTTCATTTTCTCTAGCAAAATTATTTACTTGAGATGACTTTGTTTCAGCAACCTCTTTTGTAAATATACCGCAAACACCCCTACCTTGGGTATGCACCGCTAGCATAATTTGAGTTGCTTTGTCTCTATCGTATCCAAAAAAACTTTGAAGAACATAAACGACAAACTCCATAGGAGTATAGTCGTCGTTAAAAATTAAAACTCTATAAAGAGGGGGCTTCTTTAATTTAGGCTTTTCAGCCAAGGATATGGTTGAAGTATCTTGATCTTCTTGATCTTCTATATTCAAAACAATTTTAGATAAAACATCCTGAATAAACATTAGTCCATATTGTCAATAATTGCTTCAGCAAACTCTGAACACTTTACTAAACTAGCACCGCTCATAAGTCTTTCGAAATCATAAGTGACTGTTTTATTTTTGATAGTATCAGAAAGACCTTTTATAACTAGATCTGCAGCCTCTGTCCAACCCATATATCTTAACATCATCTCTGCTGAGAGAATTAAGGAACCAGGATTTACTTTATCTAAGCCTGTATATTTAGGAGCTGTTCCATGAGTAGCTTCAAACAAGGCAACTTTATCTCCTAAATTTGCTCCAGGAGCAATTCCAATGCCGCCTACTTCTGCTGCTAGTGCATCTGATATATAGTCTCCATTTAAATTAAGTGTAGCTATAACATCATACTCATCCGGTCTTGTTAATATTTGTTGCAGAAAAGCATCAGCTATAACGTCTTTAATAATTATTTCTTTTTTTGTTATTGGATTTATCAACGAATGCCATGGACCCCCATCTATTTCTTTTGCCTCATATTTCTCTGCTGCTAACTGATAACCCCAATCTTTAAAGGATCCTTCCGTAAATTTCATTATGTTTCCTTTATGCACGAGAGTTACAGAACTTCTATCATTTGAAATTGCATAATTAATTGCTCTATCTACTAGTCTTTGGGTTCCTTGTTTTGATACAGGCTTGATTCCAATACCACATTCTTCATCAAATCTTATTTTTGTTACACCCATCTCTTTTGTTAGAAAGTTAACTACTTTTATTGCTTCATCTGAACCTGCTTCCCACTCAATGCCGGCATAAATATCTTCTGAGTTTTCTCTAAAAATAACCATATCTGTCTTTTCTGGACTAACTACAGGACTAGGTACGCCCTCAAAATATCTAATTGGTCTTTGGCATACATATAGATCTAGCTCTTGTCTTAGGGCAACATTAAGAGATCTAATTCCTCCGCCAACTGGAGTAGTTAAAGGTCCTTTTATACCTATAAGGAAAGTTTCTAATGCAGTTAAGGTTTCTGTAGGTAACCAATTTCCATCTCCATATACTTCTACTGATTTCTCACCACAAAAAATTTCCATCCATGAAATTTTCTTTTTATCTTTATAGGCCTTTGATACTGAACTATCTACAACATTTATCATTGCTGGAGTTATGTCTGAACCTATACCGTCACCTTCAATAAAAGGAATAATGGGGTTGTTAGGTATTACTAGTTCATTAGAGGAATTAAAGTTAATTTTTTCACCTTCCTCTGGTACCACGATATGCTTAAAATCCATAAATAATTACTTAATTTTTGTTAGTGGGGGCGGAATTATATAGCATATGGCTTATAAAATTAATTTTCTAGCAATAAATGGAAAAAGGAAGCGTTTTATTAGGTTTATCTGGAGGTGTAGATTCTTCAGTAGCTGCCTTATTATTAAAAAAACAAGGATACGAGGTAGAGGCTTTATTTATGAGAAATTGGGAAGATGATGACGGTTCTCCTTATTGCAGCATCAAAGAAGATTTTATGGATGCTGTTTTCGTATCAAACCAATTAGACATTAAATTAACAGAAAAGAATTTTTCCAAAGACTATAGAAATAAAGTCTTTAAATATTTCCTTAAAGAGCTAAATGAAGGTCGTACCCCTAATCCTGATATTTTATGCAATAAAGAAATAAAATTTAATAGTTTCTATGAGTATGCAATGAATAGAGGTTTTGATTTTATTTCAACTGGACATTATGTTCGTAACACACATGAAAAAGGGAAAGTTTACCTAAAAAAAGGAAGTGATTACCTTAAAGATCAAAGTTACTTCTTACATTCAATTAGTAATGAATCTATCTCTAAATCATTATTTCCTCTCGGTATAATTACAAAAAAAGAAGTAAGAGATATAGCAAGAAAAGAAAAATTAATAACAAGTAATAAAAAGGACAGTACAGGTATTTGTTTTATAGGAGAAAGACCTTTCCCTGATTTTTTAGAGAGGTATATTCCAAAAAATCCAGGACCTATATTTGATGAAAATTTAAAAGAAATCGGCAAACATGTTGGTCTCCCTTTTTATACCCTTGGACAAAGGCAAGGCTTGGGTATAGGGGGAATTAAAAATAGTAAAAATACGCCCTGGTATGTAGTAAATAAAGATTTAAAAAATAATAGTCTGACGGTAGTTCAGGGAAATGACCACCCATTATTAATGTCTAAAAAGTTAACTGCAAAAAATTTAAGTCTAATAAATCCTTTAAGCAAGAAAGAGTTCTTTTGTAAAACAAAAATTAGATACAGACAAGAAGATCAGGACTGCTTTATTAAAATTTTAGACAATAATATAGAAGTAAATTTTAGTGAGCCGCAAAGAGCTATTACACCAGGACAATCAATAGTGCTTTATGATGAAGATGTGTGCTTAGGGGGGGCTGAAATAAGTAGCATCTCTTACGGTGATTTATAAACCTTTCCTCCTTTCATCACAAAGTCTACTTCTTCTAAAACACTAATATCTTCAATTGGGTTACCACTAACAGCTATGATGTCTGCTTTTTTCCCTTTGGTTATAGTACCTATAACATCTTGTAGACCCAAGAGTTTTGAAGCTTCTAGTGTTGCTGCTTGAATTGCTTTTATAGGAGGCATACCAGCTTCAACCATATGTCTAAATTCTTCAGCATTTTTACCATGTTCAGAAACTCCTGTATCTGTTCCATATGCTATTTTCACACCAGCCTGATAGGCTTTAGCAAATGTTCCTTTTATTTTTGGACCTATTTCAGCAGCTTTAGGTCTTACTAGTTCCGGAAAAAAATCAGGTTCTTGCGCTTTTTCTGCTACCCATAATCCTGCAATAATAGTAGGCACATAATAGGTACCCTTTTCTCTCATCAGCTTCATAGCCTCTGAATCCATTAAAGTTCCATGTTCTATTGAGTGAACGCCTGCCCTAACTGCTCTCTTTATTCCTTCAGCTCCGTGCGCGTGAGCAGCAACTTTAAAACCATAGTCTTTAGCAATAGTTACTATCCTTTCTATTTCTTCTTGAGTAAATTGAGGGTTCTCACCACTTTTTGCATTACTTAGAACTCCACCAGTAGCTGTGATCTTTATTAAATCAGCTCCCTCTTTGTAACGATGCCTAACTGCTTTCGAGGCGTCATCTAGGCTATTAACAATGCCGTGTTGTGGCCCAGGATCTGATGTCAGCGATTTATTTAAAGAATTAGTAGAATCACCATGACCTCCTGATGAGGCTATAGTTGTACCAGATGAAAATATTCTAGGTCCTGATACTATCCCTTTTGAAATTGCATTTCTTAAACTAATGCTAACTCCATCAGTGTCTCCTAAATTTCTAACTGTAGTAAATCCCGCTAGTAGAGTTTTTTCAGCATTCCTTACTGCTCTTATGGCGTAGTCAGAAGAATTTAATGTAATTTTTTCTTGGTATGAATTTTTACTGTATTCAGAAGAGAGATGAACGTGCATGTCCATTAATCCAGGTAAAACGGTATATCCACTAAGATCTATATATTCATCATCGGATTGAGGTGTTATGTATCCAACTTGCACAGAAGATATTTCATCACCTTCTATAGTAATAGACATTTCTGGAGATGAATTAGAAGAATCACCATCTATTAAGTATCCTGCATGTATTATTGTTGCAGAGCTAAGAAGACTAGAAAAAAATAAAGTTAGAAAATTTAGAAGTAGATAAGAAGTACGCATTAATATAGTTTGCTTCTTAGAACAACATAACGCAAGTATTCTTAGTCTTGATATATAATTCTTTTTTAAAATATGAGTATAAACAATTTATACAGCATCTCTCCAGTTGATGGCAGATATTCATCAGCAGTTAAAGACCTTAACTCTTTATTCAGCGAATATGGATTAATAAAATTTAGGCTTCTTGTAGAAATAGAATGGTTTTTACATCTATCAAATGAAAAATCTATTACTAATTTTTCACCCGTATCTAATATAAATAAAAAGAAATTAAGAGATATTTATAAAAATTTAACACTAAAAGATTCTAATAAAATCAAGAATATAGAAAAAAAAACTAATCATGATGTTAAAGCTATTGAGTATTATTTAAAAGAAGAAATATCAAAAATTCCTCGACTAAAAAAAGACTTAGTTTTTATTCATTTTGCTTGTACTTCAGAAGATATAAATAATCTTGCTTATTCTTTAATGATAAAAGAAGCATCTTCAAAAATAATTTTACCTAAAGTAAGAAAGTTGATAGAAAAAATTAAGAAACTTTCTAGAAAGTTTTCTTCTGTTGCTATGATTTCTTATACACATGGCCAGCCCGCCTCTCCTACCACAATGGGTAAAGAGTTAGCTAATTTTGCTGCTCGTCTAGAAGACACATCTTATTACTATGAGGGTATTAAATTTTCAGGAAAATTAAATGGTGCAGTTGGTAATTACAATGCACATATGATTGCTTACCCTAACTCAAACTGGGAAAGGATTTCAAAAAACTTTGTAGAAAATCTAGACCTAACATGGAATCCTTATACAACTCAAATAGAACCTAAAGATAATTTAGCATCTTTATTTCATATGTTTATAAGACTAAATAATATTTTATTAGATTTTTCTAAAGATATATGGTTTTACATTTCTCTTAAGTATTTTTCTCAAAAGGTTAAAAAGGATGAGATTGGATCATCAACCATGCCTCATAAAGTTAACCCAATAGACTTTGAAAATGCAGAAGGCAATCTTGGCTTATCTGTTATTAATTTACAACATTTCGCTAACAAACTAACTATTTCAAGGCTACAACGTGATTTATCTGATTCCACTGTTATGAGAAATATCGGAGTTACCTTTAGTCACATGCTTATAGGCTTAGGATCTTTAAATAAAGGAATAGATAAACTGCAAATTGATAAAGAAGTAATCACAAAAGATCTCAAAAACTCTTGGGAAATTTTAACAGAGGCAATACAAACGGTACTAAGAAAGAATAAAGTGGCAGGTGGTTATGAGCTAATGAAAGAAATGTCGAGAGGCAGAAAATTTAATAAAGAAGATTATTTAAAATTAATATCTAAATTACCAGTAAGTAACGAAGATAAAACTAAACTTTCTAAATTAACTCCTTTAAAATACCTCGGTCTTGCAAAGAAGTTAGCAAAAGAAATTTAAAAAAATTATAAGTTAGGTAAAACATGCTTGAATACAACAAAACTATTGAACACTATAAAAAACTAAAAGACTCAAATAGCAGGCTATATTCCAATATTGATCCAGAAAATGCTGCAAGAATGAGACTTCAAAACAGATTTAGATCTGGCCTGGAGATTGCAAAATATACTGCTGATATTATGCATAAAGATATGAAGGATTATGACAAAGATCCTTCTAACTATACTCAATCATTAGGTTGTTGGCATGGCTTTACTGCTCAACAGATGATGATGGAAATAAAAAAATCTAGAAATACAACGGCAAAATCTTATGTTTATTTAAGTGGCTGGATGGTTGCAGCTCTTAGATCACAATTTGGACCTCTTCCTGATCAAAGTATGCATGAAAAGACTACAGTGCCGTCATTAATTAAGGAGATTTATACGTTTTTAAAGAGAGCAGACTCTATACAGTTACAACATTTATTTAATGATCTTGATGAGGTAAAAAATGAGGGCAAGGATGTTAGTAAAATTATTCAAGAAATTGATAATTTTGAAACTCATGTTGTTCCGATTATTGCTGATATTGATGCTGGTTTTGGAAATGAAGAAGCCACATATCTTTTGGCAAGAAAAATGATTGAGTCAGGTGCTTGTGCTATTCAGATAGAAAATCAAGTTTCAGATGAAAAACAATGTGGGCACCAAGATGGAAAAGTTACAGTTCCTCATGAGGATTTTTTATCTAAAGTAAATGCTGTTAGATACGCATTCTTAGAATTAGGTATAGATAATGGCATTATTGTTGCAAGAACTGATTCTTTAGGTGCAGGTTTAACTCAGAAAGTACCAGTTTCACAAGAAGAAGGAGATTTAGCAGATAAATATAACTCTTTTTTAGAATCTGAGCAGGTAACTGATTTAAGTGAATTAAAAGAAAATGATATAACCATTCATCAAAATGGAGTTTTGGTTAAGCCCGTAAGGCTTCCTAATGGACTATACCAGTTTAAAAAGGATACAGGGTTTGATCGAGTTATACTTGATTGCATTACAAGTCTTGAAAATGGTGCTGACTTACTTTGGATAGAAACAGAAAGACCAAATGTTCAGCAAATATCTGATATGGTATCTGCAGTAAGAGACAAAATCCCTAATGCAAAACTTGTATACAATAATTCTCCCTCTTTTAATTGGACACTAGCTTTTAGAGAACAAGTTTATGAAGAATGGACTGCATCAGGAAAAGATGTTTCAGAATATCCTGACCCCAAGAAAGATCCAAAAGGTTTAATGGATATCGCCCTCGATGAAACAGAGTTAGCTAAAGAAGCAGATAATCTGATAAAGAATTTTCAAAAAGATGCTTCTAAAGAGGCAGGTATCTTTCATCATCTAATTACTCTACCTACTTACCATGAGACTGCATTAGGTACATCGATACTTTCAGAAGGTTATTTTGGAGACTCAGGAATGCTAGCTTATGTAAAAGAAATACAAAGGAAAGAGATAAGAAGAGATATGTCCTCTGTTAAACACCAAGACTTAGCAGGTTCTACAGTTGGTGATACCCATAAGGAATATTTCTCTGGTGAATTAGCCCTTAAAGCAGGTGGAAAAGATAATACTATGAACCAATTTTAATTGGTCCTATTTACATTTAGAAGGATTGCCTCCGCAAATCTCACAATTACTTAATCCTGAAGAGTTTAAACCCCCGCAACTTCCAGAGATAGGCTTTCTTCCAAAGATAACACCTATGGACATTGCAAGAATAACACAGGATAAAAAAGCAAAAGTTATAAGAAAAGTAGTCATTAATAAATTTTAATACTTATTAAAAGAATTTAGAAGTTTTATAGCTAACACTTTCATCTTCTTTATTTATATAAATAACTTTTAATTTATTTCTATTAGCAAATTCCAGGCCTTTAATCTCACCCATTACATTTAAAGCTGTTGCTAAAGCATCAGCTTCTGTAGCGTTATTAGAAATAACACTTACAGAGAGATGATCTTTCTTGATAGGTTTTAAGGTATCAGGGTCAATTGTATGAGAAAGAAGGATATCATTTATTTTTCTTTGATTTCTATATTCGCCTGAGGTAGCTAAGGAAAAGTTATTGTAGTTTGAAGCTTCTAAAATGATTAGAGGAAGATTTTTATTTGTAGGATCTTCTATTGCTACTTTCCAGGTTTCATTCTTTCTCTTAAATCCTTTTGTTCTGATTTCACCTCCTAATTCAATTAAAAAAGATTCTATTGATTTTGATTCTAGGAATTCACTTAATTTATCAATAGCAAATCCTTTCGCTATTCCGGACATATCTAAATAAACTTCATTCAATCGTCTTATTTTTAAATTTGCTAAGTCAACCTCATAAGAATTACATTTAATTTCTGTTAAAAATTTATCCTTCTCTTCTTCATAATCTATATCTAGAAAATCTTTTTTTGGTCCAAAACCATAATAATTAACTAAATGACCTACACTGATATTAAATGAACCGAAAGTATCTATGCATATTTTTTGGGATAAAATAGCAAGATTTCCAAAATCTTTTGAGACTTTTACCCATTTATTTAAATCACTTCTGTTGATTTTTGAAATAGTAGAACTATTAGAATATGTAGACATCTCTTGGTTAACCGCATCTAAAACTTTAAATATATCTTTCTCTAAATTAATTCTTTCTTGAGATTTAGCTATAACTTTATATGTAGTGCCCATGATTTCACCAGAATAACTAGTTAATATTTCTCTTTCATAGGTAATGAAAGTTAATAAAAAAATTAAAAAAATTGCACTAAGAAGTACCTTATAGTAAAGGTTATTAAATTTACGAAAAAATAATTTAAGAGCCAAAATCATCGAACTTAATAGCTTCAGGTTCAACACCTAGACTATCAAGCATTCCAAAAACGGCAGACATCATGGGAGGTGGTCCGCATAGATAATATTCACAGTCTTCTGGTGAAGGGTGCTCATTTAGGTACTCATCAAGTATAACCTGGTGAATAAAACCTTTAGGACCATCCCAATTATCTTCAGGTAAAGGGTTATCTAAAGCTAAAGTCCATGAAAAATTATCAAATCTTTCAGCTAGATCATCATATTCTTCTTTATAAAAAACCTCTTTAAGGCTTCTTGCACCATAGTAAAAAGTAATTTTTCTTTTACTATCAAGTCTTAGGAGTTGATCAAAGATATGTGATCTCATAGGAGCCATCCCTGCCCCTCCTCCAATAAATATCATTTCAGCTTCTGTTTCGTTAGCAAAGAATTCACCAAATGGTCCAAAAATTGTAAGTCTATCTCCAGGTTTTAAATTAAAAATATAAGAGGTCATTTCTCCAGGAGGAAAGTCTGTTCCAGGAGGTGGAAGTTCAATTCTTACATTGAATTTCATAATCCCCTTTTCTTCTGGATAATTTGCCATTGAATATGCTCTAACAACTGGTTCAGATATTAAAATTGAGTTATCCCAGAAGTTAAATCTTTCTAGGTCGTCATGATATTTCTTGTCTATATCAAAATCTTTAAAATTTATTTCTGAAGGAGGTATTTCCATCTGTACATATCCTCCTGCTTTAAAAGCTACTTCTTCTCCTTCAGGTAACTTGAGTATTAGTTCTTTAATGAAAGTAGCAACATTTTCATTAGATATCACTTCACATTCCCATTTGCGCGCTCCAAAAACATCTTCAGGTACTTTAATTTTTAGATTATCTTTTACTGGAACTTGGCAAGAAAGTCTCCAACCCTCTCTCTTTTCTTTATTTGTAAAATGAGTTTCTTCTGTAGGAAGAATTGCTCCACCTCCTTCGACTATTAAGCATTTACATTGAGCACAAGTACCCTTTCCTCCGCAAGCTGAAGAAAGAAACATGTTTTCGCTAGCTAGAGTCTGTAGTAACTTGCCTCCAGCAGGAACACTTAAAGTCCTGTCAGGGTCTTCATTCATTTCTATTTCTATATTTCCTGAAGCTACTAAAAATTTTCTAGAAGCGAGTATAAATAGAATCATTAAATTAACAGCTAACGTAAAGGTAATAACCCCTAAGAAAATATCGTTTTGAAATAAATTAATCATATTTACAAACTAATACCTCCAAATGACATGAAACCAAAACACATTAAGCCAACGGTTATAAAAGTTATTCCTAAGCCTTCTAAGCCTCCAGGAATATCTGCATACTTAAGTCTTTCTCTAATTCCTGCTAAGGCTAATATTGCTAAAGCCCATCCAGCTCCTGCTCCAAATCCGTAAACTACACTTTCTACAAAAAGGTAGCTTCTTTCTACCATAAAAAGAGATGCTCCTAATATTGCACAATTAACTGTTATCAGAGGAAGAAAACTACCTAAAGCGTTATATAAAGCAGGAACAAATTTATCTAAGAACATTTCTAAAATTTGTACAACAGCTGCAATAATCCCAATGTAAGTTATTAAACCTACAAATTCTAAATCAGAATTAGGTAGTCCTATCCACTCAAGAGCCCCAGCTTTTAAGAATTTAGAATAAATAAAATTATTAATTGGTACAGTTATGGTCAAGACAACAATAACCGCTAAACCTAATCCTCCAGCTGCCTTTACATTCTTAGAAATAGCTAAGAAAGTACACATCCCCAAAAAGTAAGCTAAAGCAATATTTTCTACAAAAACTGCAGTTATAAAGAGGTTTAAATAATATTCAAACATTAGATTCTAGTACCTGCTTCTTTTGTTTCTAAATTATTTCTAGCTACCTTAAATTCAGGATCTTCGATTTGATCTGTTTTCCAACTTCTTAATGCCCAAATAAAAAGTCCAATGATGATAAATGAGCTACCAGATAATAACGCAAAATTATTACCTACATACCAACCTCCATTTTGAACTAAAGGCAATATTTCATAACTAAATAAACTCCCTGCTCCAAAGAATTCTCTTATAGTTGCAACAACAATTAAAATTAAACTGTACCCCAAACCATTACCTAAGCCATCTAAGAAGCTCATCCAAGGAGAGTTTTGCATTGCAAAAGCTTCGGCTCTACCCATAACAATACAATTTGTAATTATTAGGCCAACGAATACCCCTATAGTTTTGCTATTCTCGTAGTCATAGGCTTTTAATAGCTCGTCTACAAGAACTACCAGAGAAGCTATGATTGTGATTTGCACTATCATTCTTACATTTGTAGGAATATGGTTTCTGATCAAAGAAACTAATAGGTTTGAAAGACACAAAACAGAAGTCAAAGCAAAACACATTAATAAAGTTGGGTATAAATTTGAAGTTACAGCTAAAGCTGAACAAATTCCAAGAATTTGTAATGTTATTGGATTGTCATTAAAGATAGGGTTTAAAAGAATCTTACTTGATTTAGACATTTTTTTTCTGAGCCTCCTCAATTTCCTCTTTTAACTTAGATAAAAACTTCTTATATCCCAAGTCACCTAACCAAAAAGAAAGCATTTTACTAACCCCTTTGCTTGTTATTGTAGCTCCTGACAGGCCATCTACCTGGTAATTAATTTCTGATGAGCTTCTATCAGCAATACCTTTAATCACAGTTATTTTTATATTGCCTTCGTTAGAATGTATTTTTTTACCTTTCCACAAAGCTTTCCATCTGGGGTTATTTACTTCTGCACCTAGACCTGGAGTTTCTTTATGAGAATAATACTCCAATCCTATTATTGTATTTAAGTCTGATTCAATTGCTAAGTATCCGTACATAGTTCCCCATAAGCCTAGACCCCTAATTGGAAGGATAATAGCCTTTATAGTTTCATCTTCTTTGTACAAGTAAACCTTTGTAAAATTTTCACGTCTTTTTAAAGAACTTATATCTTCCTTGGAACTCAATGCAATAGAAGTAGATAAGTTCTTAGAGTAGTCTTCCGATTCAAAATTCTTACCACTAAAGGTATTAGGATTTAATGAGTAGTTGAATTCACCAGTTGTAATATCTATAACTCTTTCTTCTATAGACTTAAATTGTTCTTTAATATCTTTTTCAGGCGTTAAAAGGCCTGCTGATGATAGAATTTTAGATTGTTGGTCTTGAAGTTTAAGAGAAGCTTGTTTCTCTCTTAATTCAACAGCTACTGTAGAGATAATTATCGAACAGAAAAGGCAAAGACAAATACCTACAATTAATGTTTTTATTAAAGTATCGTTTTTATTCATTGCCTTCTATGTATTTCATTCTTTTCTTAATATTTGATTCTTTAACATAATGGTCAATTAGTGGTGCAAAAAGATTAGCAAATATAATTGCTAGCATCATTCCTTCAGGAAATGCAGGATTAATTACTCTAATAAGTACAACCATTATTCCTATTAAAATACCGTAGATCCATCTTCCAGGATTGGTGTGTGAACCTGATACAGGCTCTACAGCCATAAATACTAACCCAAAAGCATAGCCGCCAATAACTATGTGCCAAAGAAATGTAATCCCAAACATGGTATTTGTTTCAGATCCAATAAAATTAAAAAGATAGGCGGTCAGGAAAGTTCCCAATAACACTCCTGCTACTATCCTCCAAGAAGCCACTTTGGTATACAAGAGAATTAATAGGCCTAGTAGAATAAATAATGTTGATGTTTCTCCTGCTGATCCAGGAATGCTTCCAATAAAAGCTTCTATCCAAGAATAGTTCGCTTGTATACCATTTAATCCTTCTTGGGAACCAATTCCTAGAATAGTAGGAGAACTAAAACCATCCAAGGCTACCCATACTGCATCTCCAGACCAGTAGGTTGGATAAGCAAAATAAAGAAAAACACGTCCAGTTAAAGCAGGGTTTAAGAAATTTTTTCCAGTTCCACCAAAAATTTCTTTTCCTATAACAATACCAAAGCTTATTCCCATTGCAACTTGCCAAAGAGGTACATCGGGTGGGCAACAAAGAGCAAAAAGAATGGTCGTTACAAAAGCCCCTTCACTAATTTCATGATTTCTAACTACAGCAAAAATCATTTCCCATAGTATTCCAACTATAAATGTAACTGCATATATAGGAATAAAATAACAAGCACCAAACCACAAACAATCAAAGATACTATTTGGATCATAGTTACAAAATATATTTATAAAAAAGAAATGCCAATCATTAGTAAATTCTCCAGATCCATTTGCTACTCCTGATAAAGCTTGAAAGCCTATGTTATACATTCCATAAAAAGTTGCAGGTAAAGCAGCTACCATTACTGTTACCATAACTCTTTGGACATCAGAAGCATCTCTTATGTGTAAGGATCCAAATGTCCTTCGGATTGAGGAATAAAAGAAGTTTTCTACTACGTCAAAAATAACCCACCATTTTTCATATTTTCCGCCTATAGAGAAATGAGGCTTTAGATCATCAAATGCTTTTCTTAATCTATCCATTTTTAGCCTTCAATCTCAATAGAATTTAATCTCTCTCTAAGCAAGTAACCAAAGTCATACTTTGAAGGACAGACAAAGCTGCACAAAGCTAGATCTTCTTCATCTAATTCCAGTATTCCCAATGCTTGAAGTTCCTCTGTATCACCTATAGCTAGTTGTCTTAATAATAAAGAAATTAATAAATTTAATGGAAATACTTGTTCATAAACTCCTATGGGCAAGATAGATCTATCAGGTCCATACATTCTCGCTTTTATGGGAAATTTTTTGTTTTTAAAAAGACTTGAGATAAATATTCTTAATTTAGAATACCTATTAAATCCAGGTACTCCCCAATCAAATAGTTCTCTATCAGAGGATGTTGGTTCTTCGATGATGCTTATTTGATTGTGATATTTACCTAAGTAAGAATATGGTCCTATAGCTTCTCTTCCGTTAATAACTGAACCACTTATTAGTCTACTATTTGAATGTATCACTTCACCTGCAGTAATTTCCTCAATACAAGCTCCAACTCTTGTAGAAATAATTCTAGGATTTTCTACCTGAGGTCCTGATAAAGAGATATATTTTTTGGTTGAAATTTTTTTCTTTAAAAAAAGATATCCTATGGAAATTATGTCTGCATAATCTATATGCCAGTTAATTCTTTTAGTGCTAGCTGGAGAAATAAAATGCATATGTGTACCAACTAACCCTGCAGGATGTGGACCTGAAAATTCATGGATATATAGGCTCTCTTCTTCTAGATTTAAAAGGGATTCTTCTTTAACACATATATGTATTGGGCATTTTATGAAAGACTTAATCACTTCTATACCTTGATCAAAGAATTCTTTATTCTCTAGAATTATATTTTCAGGTTCAAGTGACATTGGCGAAGTATCCATGCAGTTTATAAACATAGAGTTTGGTGAGTCATTTAATCTAGGTATTTTGCTGAAAGGTCTTGTTCTAAAACAAGTCCAGAGGCCAGATTTAACTAGAACCCCTTTAATTGCATCTGGAGAAAGTTGACTTATATCTTCAGTAGGAAAAACAATCTCTTTTTCATCTTGATCAAGCTCAATAACTACTGATTGTAAAGATCTTCTTTCTCCCCTATTAATAGATTCAACCTTTCCTCCTCCTGGAGAAGTAAAAAAAATACCTGGGTTTTTTTTATCTGTAAAAATAGGTTGGCCTAATTTAACCTCTTCTCCCTCTGAAACTAACATAGAGGGCTTTAGACCGTGATAATCAGACCCTAATAAAGCAACAGATCGTGGTTTTTTGAAGTCAGATATATTGTCTTCGGGCGAACCGGATATTGGTATATCTAAGCCTTTCTTTATTTTTACCATTCCCTCAATCTAATTTTTGGGATCAATCAAACTTAAAGCACAGTTAAATCCGCGCGTATTATAGTGTTGAAGCGCTCTATTTACTAGAAAGATTATTGATAAGAAGGGTATCTTTTGTAGGTCAAACCAACCATCTCTTTAGCAAGACCAAGTAATTGAACAGTATAGCCGAACTCATTATCGTACCAAACATAGAGAATTGCTTGAGATCCATTACAAATAGTGGCAGCAGAATCTATTATTCCAGCATATCTATTGCCAACAAAATCTGCAGATACAACTTCACTTGAATTTGTAAAATCTATCTGGTCCTTATATTTAGAATGAAAAGCTGTTTGCCTTAAGAAATCATTTAAATCTATTGTTTTAATATTAGAACTCAAATCAAGTTTCATAATAGCCAAAGATACATTCGGCGTAGGCACTCTAATTGCATTTGCAGTTAATTTCCCTTTCAGCTCAGGTAAAACTTCACCTACAGCTTTCCCTGCACCTGTTTCCGTAATAACTAGATTTAAAGCAGCACTCCTGCCTCTTCTAAATTTTTTATGGAAGTTATCAATTAAATTTTGGTCATTGGTATAGGCGTGGATCGTTTCTATGTGACCTGAGCGTATTTTATATTCTTCATTCAATACTTTTAAAACAGGTACAATTGCATTTGTTGTACAAGACGCAGCACCCAAGATTTTATCTCTTTTATTTGCTGTTTGATTATTAATACCATGGACTATATTTTTAACACCTCCTTTTGCAGGAGCTGTTAAAAGAACTTTTTTTACTCCTTTACATTTTAAGTGTTTTTCTAGATCGCTTTTTTCTCTCCATACGCCTGTATTATCTATCAATAAAGCCTCTTTAATACCATATCTCGTATAATCAATTTTACTAGGGTCATCAGAATAAATTACTTGAACCTCACTACCGTTTATTATTAACATCTCATTTTTTTGATTTACTCTAACTGTTCCTTTAAATGGACCATGAACTGAATCAGTTCTAAGTAAATTAGCTCTTTTTATTAAATCTTCTTTACTTGATCTTCTAACAACTATAGCTCTTAATCTAAGATTATCGCCTCCACCTGAATCTTCAACTATTAACCTTGTTAATAGTCTTCCTATTCTTCCAAAACCATAAAGAACTACGTCTTGCGCTTTCTCAAGTACAGAACCTTTTTTACCTATTAGGTCTTCCACTGAGTCTTGTACAAATTCTTCTAATGATTTTTTATTATTATCAAACAAAAAGGCAGCAGCAATTATGCCTATGTCAATCTCTGCAGCTCCCAGTTCTAGTGAATTTAATGAATTAATAACTTGGTAAGTTTCAAATTCACTTAATTCATTATTTTCTGTTTCTCTAACGAATCTATGCGCTTGCATAATTTCTGAAACAGAAAGATTAACTAGCAATTTACCGTAAAGCATTAAATGAACATTTTGTCTGTATAACCTTCCTATCATAGGAAGCATTTCTTCAGCTAAGGCTTGCCTATATTGAAAATCGCCAAAAGTGTCACTTGGAAGATTAGATCTTTTTCTTTTATCAGGTTGGTCAGAAGGCATTGAAAAGTTTTATAGGTTAGAGTATTTATTTAAGTGATAATCAGTATTCCCAAATATTGTAGTAATAGTAGTTAATCTTTTAAAGAAATGACCAACATTTAATTCTTCAGTTACTCCCATACCACCATGAAGTTGGACAGCCTGTTGACCTATAAATCTAGCAGCTTTTCCTACCTGATATTTTAATCCAGAAATAGATTTTTTTGCGTCTTCAGCATTTTCAACATTTTTAACTGTTGCCATGTATAGAAGAGATTTACATTGTTCATATTCCATAAACATATCTACCATTCTATGTTGCAAGACTTGAAATTTGCCTATTGGTTGACCAAATTGCTCTCTGGTTTTTGAATATTCAACAGTAGTTTTATAAAGAACTTCCATTGCGCCTACTGCTTCAGCGCAAATCGCTAGAGTTGCTTCATCAATAGATTTTTCTAGTAAATTTAAAGAGCTGCCCTCTTCTCCTAATAAATTATCAGAAGAAACTGAAACATTTTCAAATGTTATTTCTGAAGCTCTTCTTCCATCAACTGTCGGATAATTTCTTAAAGAAATACCTGGTGTTTTAGGGTCTACTAAAAATATTGAAATCCCTTCTTTATCTAATTGTTTTCCAGAAGTTCTTGCAACAACCAATAAACTATTTGCGTTAGGTCCATTCATTACTACTGATTTAAAACCATTAATCTTATAAGTATCCCCATCTTTTCTTGCTTCTGTTGTTACATCGTGTAGATTAAATCTACTTTGAGGTTCAGTAAAAGCAAGTGCTAGATGAAGATCACCAGAGATAACTTTTTCTAAAAGCTCTTTCTTTTGCTCTTTATTTGCAGAAATGTCTAAAAGACCTCCGCATAAAACTACTGTTTCAAGAAAAGGCTCAACAACAAGACCTTTACCAAATTCTTCCATAATAATCATTGATTCCAGTGCTGATCCTCCAAACCCACCAGATTCCTCTGATAGAGATATTCCTAGCCAGCCAAGTTCAGCAAAAGTATTCCAATTGTCTTGACTAAAACCTAAGTCTGAATCAACTAAGGCCTGTCTCTTTTCCCATTCGTAGTCACGTTGAATAAATTGAGATACTTGATTTTGGATAAGTGTTTGCTCTTCGTTAAAATTAAAATCCATATTTATAATCCTAAAATTGCTTTTGAAATAACGTTTCTTTGAATTTCATTACTTCCACCATATATTGAAACCTTCCTAAAATTTAAGTAATGAGGCATGGCAGGACCGGCGTAATCAGGACCTATTGATTCATTTGAACCTAATTCTGTCTCATTGAAGAAAGGATGTGAGTAGTAGCCCAACATCTCTATAAAAAGCTCACTAATATTTTGTTGTAATTCAGTTCCCTTAATCTTAAGAATTGATGATTCAGGCCCCGGAGAACCACCAGAAGAGATTTGAGATAAAGTTCTTAGTTCAGTAAATTCAGTTGCAGTGAGTTCAATTTCAGTAGCTTCTAATTTATTTCTAAAGTTACTATCTTCTAGTAGAGTCCCATCACCTACAACTAAATTAGCCGATATCTCTTTCAATCTTTTTAGTTCTCTTTTAAGTGCAGATATTCCAGCTATACCTGTTCTTTCATGCATTAGTAAAAATTTTGCTATATTCCAGCCTTGACCCTCTTCTCCAATTAAATTTTCCTTAGGTACTTCTACATTATCAAAATAGACCATATTTACTTCATGAGAACCATCAATGGTAATTATAGGTTTTACTTCTATACCAGGAGTTTTCATATCAATTAATAAAAAACTAATACCTTCTTGTTTAATATCTGTTGTTTCTGTTCTAACTAAACAAAAAATCCAATCAGCATGTTGAGCCATAGTAGTCCAAGTTTTAGTTCCATTTACTAGATATTTATCACCTTTTACTTCCGCTTTGGTTTGTAAAGAAGCCAAATCAGATCCTGATCCAGGTTCTGAGTATCCCTGACACCACCAAATATCACTATTTAAAATACCAGGTAGATGTTGTTTCTTTTGGTGATCTGTTCCAAAAGTATAAACTACAGGGCCACACATATTTACACCAAATGGAATTAAAACAGGGGTATTTGCAGCAGCCAATTCATTCTGAAGTATATATTTTTGTGTGGGTGTTAAATCTATACCCCCATATTCTTCTGGCCAATTAACTGCAAACCAACCCTTGGAATTTAAAATCTTTTGCCAAGATATGATATCTTCCTTAGCCAAAGGTAATCGCTTATCTTGTTTTTCTTTTATTAGGTTTGGGTATTCTGATGAAATAAAGGACTGCACTTCTTCTTGAAAGTCCAAGTCTTGTTGAGAAAATGTTAAATCCATAAGAATATTACGACTAAAATAAGTCGGTATTATACACACAGCTCATAGAGACAAGATAGATAGCAATATATAAATGAAAGTAAAAACTTCAAATAAATCTGGTAATAAAAATTTTTCTATTTTTATGAATACTAAAGGTAAAAATGTTGTTTTGACTTCAAAAGTTTCTGATGCAGAAAACTTATTTTTAGAATTAAAAGAAAAAAAACTAGATACTTATCTAGTTTTTATGCCACATACTGAAACCTTACCATATGATTTCTTCTCCCCTTCGAAGGAGACAAAGAATAAAAGAATTCAAGCTATTTCAGACATTCAATCTAAAAGAAAATTTTTATTAATTTGCTCCATTCAGGCATTTATGAATCCTTGTTCTGGGTTAGGTCACATTCTACCCATTAATTCATTTAAGGTTGGTCAAGATTTTAATAGAGAAGAATTTATTAAAGATATTATTAATTCAGGCTATGAAAGAACAGAAGTAGTAGGTGGAACTGGTAGCTATTCTTTAAGAGGCTCTATTATTGATATTTACCCCTCTTCCTCTAATTTTCCGATAAGAATAGAGCTTTTAAATGAAAAAATAGAATCTTTAAGAACTTTTAACCCTAATTCTCAATTAACTATAGAGAGAATTGACTCTTTTTCTACTCTCCCTGCAAATGAATATCCTATAAATGATGAAGGCATAAAGCTTTTTAAAAAGAATTGGCGTCAAAAGTTTGATGTTCATGAAGATGATAGTGAAATTTTTACAGCAGTTTCTAAAGGAAAGAGACATGAAGGTATAGAGATATATCTGCCCTTATTTTTCAATGCAAAAACCTGTCTACATGATTATCTTTCTAATGTAGACCAATTCTTTTTAGATGAGGGGATATTAGATGAAATAGATATTTATGAAAACTTAATTAAAGAACGATATGAAGAATATAGATATGATGTAACTAGACCTTTAATTAAACCTGAAGAACTATATCTAACAAAAACGGAATTTCTAGATAATACTAAAAAGAAAAAAATTAAAACCTTTTCGTTAGAAAAAACACCAATAATAACTAAAGATAAAGCTCATAAAGCAGAAGATATAAATAATAGAGGTTTACCAACTCAAACTCCAATTATAGGTGATTTAGTTGTACACCTGTTTCATGGAATAGGAATTTATAAAGGTTTAAAAAATATCACCTCTAGAAATATTACAACTGAGTGTTTAGAAATAGAATATAGAGATACAAGTAAGGTTTTTGTACCTATAGATTCGATGCATTTAGTGTCAAAGTACTTTGGTCCGGAGGATATAAATTTAGATGTACTAGGATCTCAAAAATGGATAAAGAAAAAGAATTTAGCACTAAAAAAGACTTTTGATACAGCAGCTGAGCTTTTAAAAATAGAAGCAAAAAGAAATTTAAAATTCATTGAAGAATTCCAAATTCCTAGAAAGGAATATAGTGAATTTGTAGATAAATTTTCATTTACAGAAACACCTGATCAAATTAAAACAATAAAAAATATTGAAATAGATCTAATGTCATCTAAGCCTATGGATAGGATTGTATGCGGTGAAGTAGGTTTTGGAAAAACAGAAGTTGCTATGCGCGCATCATTTATTACCGCTTTTAATAACCAGCAAGTCTGCTTATTAGTCCCAACTACAGTTCTAGCACAACAACACTACGAGTCTTTTAAGCAGAGATTTATTTCTACGGCAATTAATATTAAAAAAATAAGTAGAGATGTAAATAAGTCTCAAAAAAATGAAACTTTAAAGGAATTAAAAGAAGGAAAGATAGATATAATCATTGGAACCCATTCCCTTCTACAAAAGAATATAGATTTTAAAAATCTTGGTTTATTAATAATAGATGAAGAACATAGATTTGGTGTAAGGCAAAAAGAAAAGATAAAAACACTTAAAGAAAACTTAAATATCTTATACCTAACAGCAACACCTATACCCAGGTCCCTTAACTTTGCATTAAGTGAATTAAAAGACTTATCAATTATTGCAACTGCCCCAGAAGATAGATTGTCTGTTAAGACTTTTATTTATAGATTTAATAGGAATTTAATAAAAGAAAGTATTCAAAGAGAAGTTCTAAGAAGTGGACAGATCTATTATCTTTGTAATGATCTTAGGTTAATAGATAACAGAAAAGAAATACTTCAAGAACAATTTCCAGATTTAAATATAGAAGTTGTGCATGGAAGGCTAAAAGGAGCTGAGATTCAAAAAAGAATGCTTAGATTTCAAGAAGGTGTAATAGATATATTGGTTTGTTCAACAATCATAGAAAGTGGCTTAGATATTAGTAATGCTAATACATTGATAGTTGAAGAAGCTGATAGACTTGGCTTAGCTCAACTTCATCAACTAAGAGGTAGAGTGGGCAGAGGGAGCAAGCAGGCATATGCATATTTTTTAAAATCAACAAGAATAATTAACAGGAAAAAGTCAGAAGCAAGACTTGAGGCATTAAAAAGTACTGATTCTCTTTCAGCAGGATTCCTCCTTTCATTAAAGGATATGGAGATTAGAGGAGCAGGAGAAATTTTAGGCGAAAATCAAAGCGGGGTAATGGAATCCATTGGAATAGATCTTTATTTAAAGCTTTTAAAGAAAGCAACTAAGCAAATAAAAGAAGGAAAAATAGAAAATATTGAAATAGAAAAAATAACTATCATAAATCTAAATACATCTTCATATATACCGTCAAATTATTTACCTGATATAAATCAAAGATTAATCATGTACAGCAGAATTTCAGCTATTAATTCATTAAATGAATTAAAGGATATACAGATGGAAATGATAAATAGATTTGGCTTATTTCCACGAGAACTTACGTCTTTATTCTTAATGACAGAAATAAACTTATTAGCTTTAAAGAATGGAATTAATGAAATATCTATTGTAAAAGATAATATTGAGATAAATTATTCATCTTCAATAAAAAATAAAAGGATTAATTTAAAAACGAACTTCGAAGAAAATGCAAAAAATATTCTTAACACTATTTCTTAGACTATTATATAAATGAAAAAATTTTCTTTAATTCTTTTATTGTTCTCTACTCTTTGTTTAGGAAAAGAGTCTATTCCTGAGAAACTAATTCTTTCTGCTAACCAAATTTTAGACAATCCTTTAGATTACCCAGCATACAGAATTGAATTAATCCTATTTACACATCTAATGAGAGAACCAAAAGATCTTGAAGAAGATTTTTATAATTTAAATGAATTCCAATATTCAAATGATTTAATAAAGCTTATTGAGTCCCCTTCACTTTTAGTTAATCAAAAATCTATAGAACAAGGATTGGTAGAAAATAAACAAGTGATTAAAAACATTATTCACTTGCCAACAGATAGCCCAAAAATAAATATTATTGATGAGGAGACTGAAAAAGCAAATAATAATCTCCTGCCTTACGGATATTTTGAACTTGTCGATAGTAAAGATTTACTAGAATTAAGCAAAAGACTAAATAAAAACAAGGACTATGAAGTTCTGTTTAATGGGAGTTGGTTTCAGCCCATCTTTAATGAATCTTTAGCAAGTCCTGTTTATATTCAATCAGATAACAAGGAAATTGCTTTGCATGGTGAATTATTGCTTTATAAGGAAAGATTTTTGCATTCTTTCTTAAATCTACGATTATCCAAAAAATATAACAGCAATCAAGATTTTAAAACTATTTACGTTCATGATTTCAATAAGTTATTGAATTTATCTAAAGCAGAAAATAGGTTCTTTAATTTCTTTAAATCTATAGGTGAAGGAATGATATCGTTTTCTAGTTGGGTGATAAGAAGCAAGGAATTTTCACCTATTACAGAAAAAGATGAAGACTTATTAATTATTAACAGAGGGTTTAAAGATCAATATGAAATTAAAAGGCGAACAAAAATGAAAGAAAATGAGTTTTACTATGTTGACCATCCTTATTTTGGGGCTGTTATAAGAATAAGTCTCTGGAATTAATTAAAGGCGCATTTTTCTTAATTTTTTATCTAACTCTACTAGAATTTCTTTTTTTTCATCATCTTCTTCTTTTTCTAGTAAATTAGTTATTTTCTCTAGTGTCTTTTCAAGATTAAGCCAAGGACCTTCATCGTTTAAACGCTGTCTTAGAAAAGAAGTATATTTTTTTAATGATGTCTCATTAAGTTGTTTTGGAGAATTAGCAAAAATGAGTCTTTCTGCTAATTCCCTATATCTTGAATCCTCAAACCCTTCTATTAGTTTAGATCTTTCTTCCCAAGGAGTGGAATGAAATCTTTCCATCCATAATTCATCTTCATTAGTAGGGAAGCCTTGATAGACAGCTTGCTCTATATGCTTAGGTGGTGGGTATTGAAATTGATTATTAGCCATCAGCTCACTTACTCGTAATTGTAAGTTTGTATTGTTTCTAATTTTGCGTGCCCTCTCTTCAAGTTGCTCATAAGGTATGTCAAGATGATTTTGTATATTCGGAACATTTTCACTATTTATAACAGGTAAGCTTTTATTAATTCTTACTTTCCTGATAGCGGTTCCACCTCCTGAGATCTGTTCTAGGAGTTCTGTATCTGAAAGTTCATTAAGCGTATCAGGATCGAAATATAAATCAGCCACTGCTACTTCATTTTGCATTTTTTGATTTTGGCCACAGAAAGTAACTGGAAAAGTAAATTTTTGTTTTCTAATTACTTCTCCAATCATTGCAAATGGTTCAGATTGTAATAATCTCAAATTACCATCTTTTGATGAACCAATTAAAGAACCACTCCATGCATCACCTGCATTATTGGCAATTAGTCTTGCTAAGTTAACCATCAAATAACAATCAGCAAGGGCATCATGTGCATTAAGAGAAGAGATATTATTGGCATCAGCCCAGTCTGTAAGCTTTAGACTGACTTCATCGTCTTCATTTTTTGGGACCTTTAGTGCTTCAGGAAAAAAGTTTGCTACTATTTGAAACGTAAACATAAGGTCAAGTCTAGTTGCTCCTCCAGTATTGGTAATATATGGAGGCAATAAACACCAATAGAACTGTCTTCTAAATAATTCTTCATCAAACCTATGGCCATTGTATGTTATGTAAACTGGGTTCCTTTCTGACGACCATTTCATCCAATCTTCTCTAAGAGATCTCATCATTTCGTAATGAGAAGGACTTTGTTCATCTAAAGACTCAGTCTTCCTATGAACTAAGAAAGCTTCTGGACTAGGAACAATCCATGGTAGTAACTTTGAAAAAAGATTATGTTCTTCCTCTACTTGAAGATCTTCATTAGTCATTAAAGAGCCCACTTGGACTATTTGAGAAAAATTAATATCTAAACCAGTAGTTTCTGTATCAGTAAAGATAAAACACTTATCAGCATTAAGTTTAGTCAAAATTATTAATTTCCCTTGGCAGTTAAAGAATTAATTAGAGTAGAAGGAAGTAGAAGATATAAAAACTTGTTAAAGGAAAAATAAGGGCTAAGTGAACTATTTATAATAAGCATTCTCTCTAAAACTATGATCTGTTATGTCCGTAACTTTTTTAAGTTCAGGAATATTTTCAAGCAGAGTCTTTTCAACTCCATCTTTTAGAGTAAGGTCAACCATGCCACAACCCTGACAACCTCCTCCAAACTGTAATATAGCCGTATCTTCATTTATTATCTCCATTAAAGAAACTTCGCCACCATGTGAAGCTAAACTAGGATTTATTTCACTATATAAAACATAGTTTACTCTTTCCTCTAGAGAAGCATCTTTAGAGATACTAGGAATCTTTGCATTAGGAGCTTTAATAGTAAGAGTTCCACCAAATTTATCTGGGGAATAATCTACTACTGCATCTTCTATATATGACAGAGAGTCATTTTCTAAATAGAGATCAAACTTTAGATCTTCTCTAGATTTAAAATTATTAAGATCGTCTTCTTTTTTACAATAAGCTATACAAGTTTCAGCACGAGGGGTACCTGGTTCGCTAACAAAAACCTTAACACCAATAGTGTCAGGGTCTTGCTTTTGAAGTAATTCCAGTAGGTATTCTTCAGCAGATTTCGTTATCTCTATATGCGACATATCTATATTTTATAGCTAAAAGACTTACAATTCCTATTAATAAGTAAATTTAACTTTAATTGAATAACTCTACTAGTAAATATATTAATCAGTTTAATAAGAAGAAAAAAAAGTTTGATCAATTTTTTTTAACTTTTACTAAAGATATTAAATATTTTAAATCTCCAGAATATAATTTCAGGACAAGGGCAGATTTAGGTATTTATTATGATAATTCCATAGAATTTACCATGATAAATAATGGTAAAAAGTATTACGTAGAAAAATTAGAAATCTGTGACATCAAGATTAATGACGTACTTCAACAAATAAAAGAAGAACTAAATTTAAACACTTTATTAAGAAAAAAAATTTTTCAACTTAATATACAAGTATCTAGATTAAAACAAATCCTAGTTTCAATGATTTATCATAAACAATTAGATTCAAATTGGATTAAGGAAGCTAAAAAAATCAGTAAAAAATTAAATATCTCAATTGTAGGTAGAAGTAGAAAGCAAAAAATAGTAATTGGAAGTGATTGTATAAATGAAATATATAGAACCAAAAAAAATGAAGTAAATATTGATCTTTATGAACAATGCTTTAGTCAACCGAATCCTTACATTTGCGATGAAATGTTATCTTGGGTTGAAACATGTATAGAATCTCAAAGTAATATAACTGAATTACATTCTGGACAAGGAACATTTACTATTTTACTTTCTAAATTATTTGCTAATGTTCTTTCTACTGAGAACAGTAGACCCAGCGTTGTTGCATTAAAGAAAAACTTAGAAAGAAACCTGATTAAGAACGTAAGTTTTGCAAGAATGTCCGGTCTGGATACTCTTGAAGGTCTTTTAAATAAGAGACAATTCAGAAGACTAAAGAGTGTAAATCTAAGCCTTTTTCAAAGAGACTTTTTATTTCTTGACCCTCCTAGATCTGGAATTGATCTTGATTCTTTAAAGCTCATTAACAAGAACAAATTTAAGAAAATAATTTATATATCTTGTGGCTTTGATTCTTTATTATCTAATCTTAAATATCTGTCTAGTAATTATGTAATCAAACGAGCAGCGATGTTTGATCAATTCCCTTATACAGATCACATTGAAAGCGGCGTTCTACTAGAACTTAAATCTACAATTTAGCTTCTAATTCTGGCAGAGCTTCAAATAAATCTGAAACTAGACCATAATCTGCAACCTGAAAAATTGGTGCTTCCTCGTCTTTATTAATAGCTACAATTACTTTACTATCTTTCATTCCGGCTAAATGCTGAATCGCACCTGAGATTCCTACTGCAATATACAAATTAGGTGCAACTATTTTTCCAGTTTGACCAACTTGCATATCATTGGGAACAAATCCTGAATCTACAGCTGCTCGAGATGCACCAATTGCAGCTCCCAGTTTATCTGCAATGCCTTCCAGTAGAGAGAAATTTTCTCCGTTCTGCATTCCCCTTCCTCCTGATATAACTATGTCTGCAGAAGTAAGTTCAGGTCTGTCAGATTCAGCTAGTTCCTCACTAATGAATGAAGAAATTTCTAAGTCATTGTCATCATCTATCAACTCTTTAGTAGCAGAGCCACCTTCCGTTGCACATTCATCAAATGCTGTTGTTCTAACAGTTATTACTTTAATAGGATCAGAAGTTTTTACTGTTGCAATACAATTGCCAGCATATATTGGTCTTTCAAAGGTATCATCTGAAATGACAGATATAATTTCTGATATCTGTGCCGAATCTAATAAAGCAGCTACTCTAGGCATATAGTTCTTCCCATTACTTGTAGCTGGTGCAAGTATATGAGTATAACCTTCTCCAATTTTAGAGATAAGAAGTCCCATATTTTCGGCTAAAAAGTCTTTGTATGAATTTTTATCTGCTACCAATACTTTTGCTATATCAGGCAACTTACAAGCATTATCTGCTACTTCGTTACAGTTAGAGCCTGCTATAAGTAGATCTATATTTGAATCTATTTTTTTTGCAGCTTCAATAGTATTAAGAGTGGATTTCTTTAGTTCTTGGTTATCGTGTTCTGCTACTACTAAAATACTCATGTAATTACCTTTGCTTCATTTTTTAATTTATCAATTAGTTCATCTACACTTTCTACCACAACTCCAGCAGCTCTTTCAGGTGGAGGAGATACTTTTAGTGTTTCTATCCTAGGAGTTGGATCGACATTTAACTCTTCAGGAGTAAGTGTATCCAAAGGCTTCTTTTTTGCTTTCATTATGTTAGGAAGAGAGGCATATCTTGGTTCATTGAGCCTTAGATCAGTAGTAACGACTGCAGGCAGGTTCAATGACACTGTTTGTAGACCTCCATCTACTTCTCTAACCACACTTATCTTTCCTTCTTCTAATTTAATTTCAGAAGCAAAAGTACCCTGAGGAAACGAAAGCAAGGAGGCTAACATTTGTCCAGTTTGATTTGAATCATCATCTATAGCCTGTTTTCCAAGAATTATAAGGTCAGGCTTTTCTTTATCTACAACTGATTTTAGTAACTTGGCTACTGATAAGGGTTCTGTTTCTATATCTGTTTCTACTAAAACAGCTCTATCCGCTCCTAATGCTAATGCAGTTCTTAATTGTTCTTGTGTTGCCGAACTTCCTATAGATACAGCTATAACCTCTTCAGCTTTTCCTGACTCTTTTAATCTTACTGCTTCTTCAACAGCTATTTCACAAAAGGGGTTAATAGCCATCTTTACATTAGCTAAATCTGGACCTGTTTCATCTGATTTAGCTCGGACTTTTACGTTGTAATCGACTACTCTTTTTATTGGTACTAGAACCTTCATTTTAATAAATCCTTTATAATAGTAAAAAATTGAGCGGGTATTCTATATCTGGATCATTTTGCACACAAATAAAAGATAACTATGGAAGAAATACAAAGAGAATCGATGGAGTATGATGTGGTTGTTGTAGGTGCAGGCCCTTCAGGCTTGTCTACTGCAATTAAAATTAAGCAATTAGCCAATAAAGAAAGTAAAGATATATCAGTCTGCATAGTTGAAAAAGGATCAGAAGTAGGTGCTCATATTCTTTCAGGTAATGTAATTGACCCTAAGGCTTTAAATGAACTATTGCCTAATTGGAAAGAAGATGGAGCTCCTTTAAAAACAGAAGTAAAAACAGATTCTGTAAGGTATTTACTAAATGAAAAAATTACTATACCGACTCCCCTTCTATTTGTGCCAACTTTCAAGAATCACGGAAATTATATTATTAGTCTAGGAAATTTATGCAGATGGCTAGCAGAACAGGCTGAAAAGCTTGAAGTAGATATTTTTGCAGGTTTTCCTGCTTCTAAACTAATTTATGAAAACGATGAAGTTGCAGGGATAATTACAGGAGATATGGGTATTTCAGAAAATGGTGAAAAGAAAGACTCATTTGAGCCAGGTGTTGAGTTGAGAGCCAAATATACTGTCTTGGCTGAAGGATGTAGGGGACACTTAGGTAAGCAAATAATAGATAAATATAAACTTGATAAAAATAAAGACCCGCAACATTATGGTATAGGCTTCAAAGAAGTTTGGGACTTAGATCCTGAATTACATGAAGAAGGTTTAGTGATTCACACCCTTGGATGGCCTTCTAAAGGAACTGTGTCTGGGTCATATTTTTATCATGGAGAAAACAATCAAGCATATATTGGATATGTTGTTCCTCTTGATTACAAGAACCCTCATCTCAGTCCATATGATGAATTTCAACAATGGAAGCATCAGTCCTCTATATCTAAATACCTGAAAGGAGGAAAAAGAATTTCTTATGGAGCTAGAGCATTAATTAAAGGAGGTTATCAATCTAGACCCAAGATGGATTTTCCTGGAGGAATACTGGTTGGAGATAATGCTGGAACTTTAAACTTCCCAAAAATAAAAGGAACACATACTGCTATGAAGTCTGGAATGTTAGCTGCAGAGTGTATTTTTGCTTCAATAACAAATGAAAGTACAAATAACCTTTCTGGATATGAAGAAATATTTAATAACTCTTGGGTAAATACTGAATTATACAAATCAAGAAACTGGAATCCTTTCTTGCATAAATTTGGGCCGTACCTAGGTGTTCTTTTAGCTGGAATTGATCAATTTATGTTTAGAGGCAAACTACCTTTTACCTTAAATGCAGAAGAGCCCGATCATGCTTGTTTAAAAGAAGCTAATAAAATGCCAAAAATTGATTATCCAAAACCTGATGGAGTAATTTCTTTTGATAAACTTTCGTCAGTATTTTTATCAAATACCAATCATGAAGAAGATCAACCTTGTCATTTAGTTTTAAAAGATGCATCAATACCTATTAATAAGAACCTACCTATTTATGACGAACCTGCTCAACGATATTGCCCAGCTGGGGTATATGAGGTTATAGATGAAGAAGGAGAAAAAAAATTCCAAATAAATTCTCAAAATTGTGTTCATTGTAAAACTTGTGATATTAAAGATCCTGCTCAAAATATTGAATGGATAACGCCTGAAGGAACAGGCGGACCAAACTATCCAAATATGTAAAAAAAGTATCTTTTTTATGTAAAAAAATAGATAAAAAGAGTTGTTTTTTTAAGTCAAAAATGTAAAATAAACATACTAATTTTTCCGACCTAGAAACAACTCGAGACGGTAGAAAGGAGAGAGAGATTAGCAAGAGAACGAAAGGTGAAAGCTCTAAAAGTAAAAGCTAGCAAAAAAAA
>CEUY01004477.1_pt1 | contig 34754 bp, 35 predicted proteins | sample 361481 | NCBI WGS metagenome assembly CEUY01 (sample SAMEA2622737, study PRJEB7988) | marine metagenome | isolation source: saline water (ENVO:00002010), including | reverse complement strand
ATTTTGTGCGCTTTATGTTTTGGGTTAGGAATCTTATTTTTATTGTCTAGTTTTATAAAAGAGGTGGCTTCGTCAAAGCTTGTTCTGATTGGGGTAACGGTATCCAGTGCATCGCTTCTGCTGTCATTTATCATTAACGAGATTGGTTTTTCTGGAAGTCCTCCGATACCTGTATGGGTTGGGATTGCCCTAGCTTGCGCACTCAGTCTGTATGGGCGCTTTAGGGTAAACAGAATTTAGAAATTGATGTGATACATGTACAAATATCACCAAGTTCTTGGTGATATTTGTACTGAACTCAGGGAACTACATTCAAACGGTCGGTTCCTTGATACTGATGCTGTATACCCCTCTGTAGCTTTCTGGCAATAAGATTGAAACTCTTTCCATGATTAAGTCGGTCATGGATTTTAAAATAGGGCTATCTATTGGCCCTTCTATTTTTGGCAAGGAAAATGGACTGCCTATATTCACTTTAATGGTACCCGTAGGATTAACTACTCTCAAAACATTACCTATGTGTTCTGTACCTGTGATACCGATAGGCAAAATCGTTGCATCAGACATTTGGACTAATCTCGCTACGCCAGATTTGGCTTTTATCATTGAACCCCTACTTCTTGTACCTTCAGGGAATATTGAGATGACACCATCTTTGTGGAGATGGTTGACAGCCCACTTGAACGAACTTACATCCACACGATCCCTATGCAGAGGGTGGGCACCGTACCATTTTAATAGACTGCTTATAAATGGACCAGTAAATAGGCTGCTTTTAGCAAGGAATTTCAATCTCCTTGGCACTGACACTGCCAAAATAGATGGGTCTATATTGCTGAGGTGGTTTGAAACCACTATTAGAGGACCTACCGGCGGAACGTTTTCTTTGCCGTACACCTCATAATTGGAAAAAGAATTCAGAGTTATTTTTTGAAGGAAATTGCAAGTAGAGTAGAGCATTAAAAATTGTCTTTGCAAATGTCAGTAATCATCGTGACCACTTCTGTTAGAGCCATCGACGATGTGTCAAGAACTGTGTAGAAATCATGAATCTCTAAGGGAGAATCATCTCGCTCTCTATCGATTCTATCTCTTTGTTCAAGGTCCATTTTGATTTGTTCCAAAGACATTTTGGTTTTGAAACTCGATTGCTCTCTGTACCGTCTCTGTGCCCTCACTTCAACCCTCGCATCTAAGTATAATCGGACAGCTGCGTTTGGTAGGACCACGCTCCCTATGTCTCTTCCCACCATTACTATAGGCCCACGGTTAGCGATAGCTCTTTGTTGATTCACCAGTTCCTTCCTGACAGCGGGGATTTTTGAAATAATTGATACGGTCCTGTCAATTTCAGGTGTTCTTAAAGTATCGGTTTTGTCGCTACCATTTATTAGAATCTTTTCCGAGTCTGCTGAATCGTCTAACTCAATGGTGGTTCTTTTTAGTGCGTCTATTATTCGAGGATTATTATTTAGTGATAACCCTAAATCTAAAACAATTCTAGTCGCAGCTCGATACATTACACCTGTGTCTAGGAATTTCCATTTTAAGTCTTGGCTAACAGCTCTACCCACCACAGTTTTGCCTGAAGCCACAGGCCCATCTATTGCTACTTGAGATTTCATTTATTTCCTGTACCCATTTTAGAAACCGTCTTTGCTAGGTGTCAAAATAGGATTTTATTGTAGATTTGAAGTTAGGATCATAGGAATATATTGAACCTTCATTTGCCTTATCTTCTCTCGAAACCGTAATTTTCTTTGCAACGATGTCTAATTTCTCTGAAATTGCCCCCTGATCTTGGAGTTTTTGATATAACTCATTACTTAGTCCTAGGTAATTCTTCAGAACGGTTTCGTTATGTTGCCCGAAAGAAGGCGCTGGCTCCATAGTACCTTGAGAAGCACTGGACATTTTCCAAGGTTTACCTGGATAGGGAAGTTGTGGAATCTGGCTTTGCGGTTGGTGCGGTACTATTTCAAAAAAGTTTCGTTCAAACAAATGTTTGTTGAATAAAAGCTCCTTGCCGTTTAAAACGGCCCCTGCGGTTACTCCTTGTCCCTGTAACACTTCCATCAATTCCAAACTATCCCATTTCTCAGTTCTCAGAGAGATTAATTTATCTAGTTCTTTTCGGTTAATGATGCGAGATTCATTTGAATCAAATTTACTGTTAGTCGCAATTTCTGGGAATAATAAGTTCACTAGTGAAATCCATTCTTTCTCCGATTGGGCAGCAATTGTTATCCATTTGTCTCTGCCTTTGCACGGATAGCAACCATGAGGAGATATTTCAAGATGAGAGTTACCAATTCTTGCAGGTACATTTTTATTGGCTGTGTAGTCAAGTATTATTTCAGGTATCGTGGAAGTGACACATTCTGCCTGAGAAATTTCAATGAATTGGCCTTCACCCGTTTTAGAACGGTGTATTATCGCTGCCATAATAGCGAAAACCGTATGCTCTGCTGCTGTATAATCGGGATAAGGGATCTCTGGTTGAGCTGGAGGGCCATTTTCGTACCCCGTTGCTGATGATAGGCCAGATGCCGCTTCTGTTCCAAATCCTATTGCTCCGAAACTAGACCATGGTCCTGAGTGCCCATATCCGGTCGATGATACAACAATTATGTCGGGTCTTATGGTTTTAAGATTGTCATATTCCAGGCCAAACTTTTTCATTACTCTCGGAGTGAAATTGCACGCGAAAACATCACTGATGCTTAAAAGGTCATAGAGTTGGTTCAAAGCGTTTTTGTTATCTAATTCTAGGGAGAGGCCTAATTTGTTTCTGTTTTGCTCATTGAAATTTATCGCCCGATTCCAATAATCTCCGTCCAATCTTTCATCGTAGAAGTCAGAAAGTCTATAGGCGTCCGGTCTTTTCGCCGATTCTAACCTAATGATCTCGGCACCCATATCTGACATTAGTTTTGTGGCGTAAGGTATCGCAATAAGTTGACTTAATTCCACGACACGGATTCCACTTAATATTGCTTTATTTTGCATCATCGCACTCTGTATCTATCGGATCCCCTGTGGATAGTTTTAATTTTCTTACAAGTATCTCGTTATTGTGTTGTCCCAGTCTGGGCGCAGCAGAACGTATTTTCCAAGGAGTTTTCGACAAATGGAAAGGTCTTCCAGGGAAATAGGTTTCACTATCGCTACTATCGTCCATTTTTTGGAAATATCCGTCATGTTTGTATTGAGGGTTTTCCAATAGATCTGCCGCGTTTTGTACCAATCCGTATACCAACTCTCTATGAGTATGAGCACCATAGAACAACTCATGCTTACCCTTCTCGCTAAAAGCTGTTCTCACTAATTTTTCAAATTCTTCTGAATTTTCACGACGCCCTTCAGGGGTTGAAAATTTCGGATGATATAGCTTGTCATCTTCCAATAAATCTGCTGTTTTGCTCCAATCGCTGGTACCAAATGTTATTGGAACGATATATCCATCCTTAACCTTCATGGGGGTTCGAGGGATCTCTCCATTCATGGATCCTTGACGCGTTCTAACCACTCCAGATGTTGCATAGCTAGTGGTTGTGTCACGAACTGATGCCGTGATGCTTTCTTGGATTGAAATGTCTATGTACTCCCCACGACCAGATGTAAATGCATTGTAGTAGGCCATCAAAGCGGCTGATGCGGCATTAGTCCCGGCCTTGAATTGGGCTTGTCTGAAGGCATGTTTAATCGGAGCCTTATCAGTGGAACCGAAAATGTACATTAACCCACCGAGCGCATAAAAAATTAAGTCATTGGCCCTGAAGTCACTGTAAGGTCCAGTTTTACCAAAATTGCTTATAGAAACAACCACCAATGTGGGATTTATCGATCTTAATTTTTCTTTTGTTAACCCAAAAGAATTCAAGACGCCAGGTCGAAAATTTTCGACTAATATGTCTGCGTCCACAACCAATTGTTCTATGGCCTTCCGACCATAATTGGATTTTAAGTCAAGTTCCACACTCTTTTTATTGGTGTTTAAATATTTAAATAATAGACTGGTTCGATGGCCCTGGCTGGATTTTTCAAAGGGGGGTAGTCTTCTACCTGGGTCCCCTTTAGTGGGCGGTTCTATTTTTACGACATCAGCTCCATAATCGGCTAATAATTTGGTGCAATAGGGTCCAGATACGTAATGAGTAAAGTCTAGTACTTTTACATCTTTTAAAGCTTTGGAATTCACCTATATATCCTTATTTCGTATGAATGACTCAGCCGCATTATAAACTTATGACTCTTTCAGTTGAGGGGATTAGATTAACTACATATAATCACAAGCATAAAATTATTTCATTACCAAGGGGGTATATTAACAGTATGAATGATCAAGTCGTGTTTTGGGCTCCTGATGATTCAGGACTGGAAGTTTTGAAAAATGCCATGCCCGAGGGTATGGGAATAGATTGGATTGACTCTTCTGGATCTTTAGAGGTTTCTTCTGAGGCCTTGAAAAATACAAAGGCTGTTATATTGGGAGGGGCAGTGCGATTTGATGTTCAACTTGCTGCTAAATGTCCCGAACTACGATTAATTCAAAGTACCAGTGCTGGAACCAATCAGCTAGATAAAACGGCTCTTGGCGAACTTGGTATCAAAGTGTCCAACAATGGTGGTGGAAATGCGGTGGCCGTTGCTGAACATACCATAGCTTTGATGGTTGGGGTATATAGAAAACTTCAATTGCAATTTAAGAGTGTTCAGGATGGTAAATGGATGTCAGACATTCGGGATACTTGGGTTTCGCAGGCTCATGAACTAACTGGTAAGACGGTTGGAATTGTAGGAGTAGGGAGAATAGGTTCCAGGGTCGCCAAACGATTGCAGGGGTGGGAATGTGAATTGATTTACCATGATATTGTCGATCCGAGGGCGGAATTGATAGATGAATTGGAGATGAAAAAAGTAGGGTTCGATGAACTGTTACGTGAATCGGATATAGTCACCCTTCATGTTCCTCTGAACAGAAAAACAACGGGAATGATAAGTGATCGAGAATTCGATTTGATGAAGCCTACGGCAATATTGATTAATGCCTGTAGGGGGCCGGTGATTGATGAAAAGGCTTTTATACGAGCCATTAAGGAAGAAAAAATAATGGCAGCAGGTGTGGATGTTCTGGAAGTCGAGCCTACACCTGAAGACAATCCCCTTATCGAGATGGATAATGTGTTAATTACGCCACATCTCGCAGCTTTTACCCAAGAAGCATTTGAAAAAAGTAGAGCTTTCGCTGCCTACAACGCCACTAAAGTCGCTAATGGAGGAGAGGCGGAATCCGTTGTTCTTCCCGACGATTAGATCACCGGTTACTAATTTTTCTTATTAACGTTAGAGGAGATTGTTTTAGTACAGTCTCCTTTTCTTCTTTGTTCAGACCTGATCCTTCCGCTATTTTCTCAGCATAATCTTGAGTCATGAGATCATCAGGTTCATGGGCGTCAGAATCTAAAATCAGTGTTGCTCCACTTTCACGTGCTATTTTAGCAACATGTCCATTGGCCAATCCGTGACCTTTCCTACCTGAAATCTCCAAAAACACTCCGTTTTCTGCAGCCATTGATGCTTCGTCCATAGTGATCAACCCAGGGTGAGCCAAAATATCAACATGTTTGGAAGAAACCGCTGCCATATTGGTTCCATCAATAACCGGTTCCATTATGGTTTCCCCATGTACATTCACTACTTGGGCACCTAAAGCCCGTGCCTCTTTCGCTAGTAGATCTATATCTTCTACGGGAGTGTGAGTTATTTCGACCCCAGTAAATACTTTTATATCCCATCTTTTTTCGGCCATTGCACAATCTTTTTTTAGTGTAGATAAAACATATTCGAGATTGCCTGGTCCGACATGGTCTGTTATTGCCATCGTCTGATATCCAATTACAATCGCTCTCCTTATGAGTTCAATTGGCGAAAGTACGCCGTCACTTAAAAAAGTGTGGGTGTGAAAGTCATACATAGATTAGGTGCCTGAAATAACCTTGGATAATTTTTCCATAGCATTTTTCGTCGACCCAATGAAAGGTTCTCCGGAATAATCAGGATGACTTACTTTGACTGAGACGAAGATAGGTCCATCTTCGTTTAATACGTCCGGAAGCTCACTAACTAGTGTTTCAAGATCTTCAAATTCATAGGAGTTTTTGTAACCGGCATCTTGTGCCATGGCAGATAGATTGAATTTGCCATTTCCCGGGATAGGCTGGCCCCCAGTAGTCCAATATGCTCCATCCTCAAAGACAAAATGTACGAAATTAGCTGGTTCCATTCCCGCGATTGTAACTAAAGAACCAAGATTCATTAGTAAACTGCCATCTCCATCCAAAACGATAATCTGTTTTTGAGGTTGAGATAAGGCGAGACCTAATGCGACAGATGAGGCTTTTCCCATTGCTCCAAATATTGGTAAATCCAGGTCCTTATTATCTGATACTGTTTCCCAATACCTGTTTGCTGTCATAGTAGCTACAACTACCTGTCCGTGCCTTACGTCATTTATAGCTTTTACCGCTTCTATTGCCGAGATCATGATATTCCCTTATTAGCGTTTGCTAGGTGGTATTTTATATTTGCAATGGGAGGTAATACAACAAATTTAGACGACCGGACCTTTATATTGCATTTCCTCGGGAAGTTGCTCGGTAAGCCCAAGAGCATTTAAAACTTTCTGGGCTGTAAATGCAGCGGATTCATTGAGGGTATTTACAGGCAAATAGTAAGGCGGGTCTGGAGGTAAAATGGTTACGCCCAAAATCGATAGGTCTCTCATGTTGCCCAAATGGATTGCATTGAGAGGCGATTCCCTTGGGACGATTACCAGGGGTCGCCTTTCTTTTAGGCAAACGTCGGCTGACCGTCGAATCAGATTATCAGATAGACCTTTTGAAACCGCAGATATCGTGGCCATGCTAGAAGGGACTATAACCATGCCATTTGTAGGGTATGTTCCACTGGCTATAGGTGCTTTGAAATCCCCAATGGCAAAATGTTCAAAATTGTTGTTATATGACCATTCCTCTATGCTTTCCCCATATGAGATGTCCATTTCATGCTGCCAGACCATTCTGGCTGGATTTGATGCGACCAGGGATACTCCCACTTTGTGATCCAATAGGGCTTCAATAGTTTTGGCAGCCAAAAGAGATCCGCTAGCTCCCGATATACCTACGACGATGCGCATTCTGTGTCTCTCGTTTTCATCTTATTAATGATCCAATTGTACCTAACAACATTGAACATGATACTAGGGCATTGATTCTCATAAAACTCATTCCCATTTTGGACAGATCATTCGGATTTACCAAGCTGTATTTGTAAATCAAAAACCCTCCAGATAATCCGCAGCCGCAGAAGTAAAAAATTCCTAGTTCCATCCATACTCCCAATGCACCTAGACAGATAACAGCCATGAGGTCCATGCTTCGAGCGATTTTGAAAGCTAAAGGAATACCAAAGCGAGTAGCAATTGAATGCAAATTTTCTTTTTTCTGAAATACAACGTCTTGCGTGTGATAAATGATGTCAAAACTGCCGGCCCATAAGGCAACTGCAGTTGAAAGTAAAACTGGTTGCCAGTCCAAATTTCCAACCATGCCAATCCAAGCGGCTGATGGGGCTATAGCGAGTGCCCATCCTAGTAGTAGGTTGGCTGCCCAAGTGAATCTTTTTGTGAGCGGATACGTAATCAAATACAACAATGCCAATGGCGCCAATATAAAGGCCATAGTATTAAGCATGTAAGCGCATGCTATAAAAAATATAGCAGCTAGTACCCCTGGGATTAAGAGGTCAGTAACGGAAAGGATTCCCTGTGGTAAATGTCGCTGCGCTGCACGCGGGTTCTTGGAATCTATATGTCTATCTATAACTCGATTTGCGATCATGCCTACTGTTCTCGCAGATACCATTGCCAAAGTTATCCATATAAATTTTTCTAAACTAGGGATATTTTGTATTGAGAGAAGCATTCCTATATATGCAAAAGGAAGAGCAAAAATCGATTCTTGAAATTTGATCGCATCGAAAAAGTTGGGTATTTTGGACAAAATGGATTTATTAGACATTATTATCAGAAACCGTATTGTGCCCAACGATTGCTTACTTGGGATTTCATTTCTTCAGACATTACCACGTCCGGGGGCCAAATTCTTTTTCTCCCGTCCAGTTCAGTTTTTCGGGTGGCGTCAATACCGAGTTTGCTTCCATATTTTGGAGTAGGACTTGAGTGATCGAGGTCGTCAACAGGTCCTTCCGTAATAACCAGGTCTGTGTTGGGATTTATATTACTGCTAACCCGCCAAGCTACCTCGGATAAATCTTGAACATTTACGTTTTCATCCACAATTATGATGCCTTTAGCCAGCATCATTAATCCAAGGCCCCAAATTGCATTCATTACTTTTCTTGTGTGGCCAGGATATTCCTTTTTCATGGATACAATTACCAAATTATGGAAGACTCCTTCTGCTGGCATATTTATATCCACAACTTCCGGTAATGTTAACTGTAATGCCGGAAGCATTAATCTTTCTACGGCTTTGCCCATAAAAAAATCTTCTGAAGGCGGCCTGCCTACTACGGTGGCTGGGTAAATAGGGTCCTTTTTATGAGTTATGGCAGTTAAATGAAAAACTGGGTAATCATCTTCGAGTGAGTAGTAACCTGTGTGGTCTCCGAACGGTCCTTCCTCTCTGAGTTCACCGGGGACGACATAACCTTCCAGAATCATCTCAGCATGGGCTGGCACTTCTAGATCTATGGTTTTACACTTAACCATCTGTACCGAGGAGTTACTGATGACGCCTGAGACAGCTATTTCATCCATATCAGGAGGGAGAGGGAGAGCTCCTGTCCACATAGTGGTGGGATCAGCCCCTAAAGCTACTGCCACTTCCAATTTTTCCAGGTTCTGTAATTCTCCTGTTCGGTAATGGCTTGCTCCTACCTTATGAGATTGCCAGTGCATACCTGCAGTGTGGGAGTCATAGACTTGCATTCGATAGGTGCCAACGTTGCGTTTACCCGATTTAGGATCTCGGGAAATTACTAAAGGTAGAGTAATAAACCGCCCTCCGTCATCTGGCCAGCATTTCAGGTGAGGTAATGAATTTAAATCCGCCTCAAGACCCATTTTGACTACTTCTTGGCATGGTCCAGAAGAGATTGTTTTTGGCTGAGTTTTGGCCAGATCCGCCATATCTTTTAGAATTTTTAATTTATCGAATAGTGACTCTGGGGGAGTTTTTACTATTCCAAGAATGTCTCTGACCTTTTGAGTCAGCTCCTCACTACTTTCCACTCCTAGCGCCCAAGCCATTCTTTGGTGTGTACCAAATAGGTTTGTGACTATAGGTATTGAGAACCCTTCCACGTTTCGGAAGTATAGTGCCGGGCCCCCAGATTTAACAGCTCTGTCTGTGATTTCAGAGATTTCAAGATCTCTATTTACAGAGACGTCAATGTAGTGTAATTCATTTTGCGACTCTAAAAAATCTATAAATTCTCTTAGGTTTCGATAACCCATATCGTTGCTATCCGGTCTCGTTTTTGCGTAATTCGGTTGAAGATAAATCTATCCTAAATTGGTTTTCTGGTATCGATCTGAACATAGACGTAAAATTTTCAGGTATATCCACATCTAATACGGTTCTAAAATCTTTGTCTTGAAGCCGTCCGGCAACGAGGAAATCACACTTATTTTCCTGTATGTTTTTTAGCGATTCGTTCATTGTTTTGATACTGTCTTTATAGTATTTCGGATCCACAAGTCTGGCTGCCGTGTCATTACCAATTATGAAGGTAGAATTTTTAAAAATTTCAGACTTCTCAGAGAACAAAGGCGCGCTGGTAAGAAAAATGGTTTCGTTTTTGTTAAATTGAGATATTCTTGTACAGACCTCCTCAGAATCTAAAGGGTCTTTGTCGACATTAGTGACTGAAATTTCAAAAACAGTCTGGCAATTCAAAATTTCTGGGCCGAGTTTAGCTAAGCCTATATGCCCTTGGTGTATGGGGTTAAATGAACCAGATAGAATCCCTCCGCTAAACCCTTGGTCTAATGCAATTAATTTTTGACCTTTTAGTACGATGGACTTGATGTGCTTGTTGACTAGAGCATCTAAGTTCGAAGTGAATTCGGTATTGACGACAGTAGATGATTCGGATTCGGTCAGTTCCAATTTTAATCCACTGGCACCTAGGGCTTTTTCTTCTATCGACTTTATGATGAATGAACTGATAAGCTCTTCCTCTTCTCTTCGAGTCCTTACACCTTTGTTAATAAGGACGTGATGAACATATTTTAGTGTTGGGCTCCACATTGCGATAAAGGCTTGGTTTTCTCCTCTTCTTTCACGGTTTGTGGATATCGCTCCAGTGCAAGAAATTCCGACAATTTCAGAAAAATTATTGTGATATTTCAGGCCTCTAAAATAGGCAGACTTTGCCATTGAAAGGGCAGTGGATTCTGAAACGTATTGTTCTGGTATCTCTCCAATATAGTGATTCAAAGATTCATTGGAATATGGGATGGTGGCCTCTAGAAGAGTTTTAGATGCTCCCGGAACGGCTAATAGCCAATTGGCTGATTGTGAACCAACACCAGAAATGGCCATGACCAATCTTGTCTTTGAACCATGTATTCTGCTAATTGACTTTTCTAATGTTGAATTCATATATCCAGTGTACCCAACTTAGTAGCATTAATGTACGAACCGATGTCCCTAAATGTTAAGCTGTTTCATGAAGACTGTGCTACTTAAAACACGAAGATAATAACTTGTAAAGGAAGAGTTAATAACTAGACTATAGTAGGTTTACCATTCTGTCACGCAGTGCGATTCTGACGATCGAAAGTAAAAGAGCACTCACCAATATAAATGATATTGATGACCAATCGACACCGACACTTGATTGACAGCATTGAATTACTAATCCTAGAGAGGTCCCAGCTGCAGGGGGATGTTCAGTGTTGGTAACCACCATCACAAAAATTCCCACACCGACTGATAGAGCGGCTGCCATATCAAGAATGTACCGCTTTTCCAAAACGATTTCGATTAAGAATGGAGATTGTAATAATAGGGCAATTATTGTTCCTATTAAGGCGGCTAATAAGTGCCCACCGATAACCTTGCGAGGTGTGGCCGCCACGCTATTAGGCACAACAAATATTGTGAAGGCAGAAGAGGCTATTCCTACTACTATTGCTGTCTTCAAAGTATCTCCAATGAGAAGTAAAAGAATTAAGAAGGCTGAAGCAAGGCAGCATTGCAAGAAGTAATGATTCCATCTGGAATGAATATATTGATCCAATAAATGAGGTAAAAAGCCATGAGGTTTCGGCAAATGGGGTAGATGTATGTCAGGATGCGGTAAGTGAAACCCTTTCGGTGCCCTCAAGTTTGTCCACTCCGGATGATTTTGGAAAAAATTGTCAGTTAAGAATAAAATTGATCCGAAGTTTTAAACAAGCAAATTCTAACTGTATTTATAAGGAACTTACATGGATTCATGCGCCAGGAAATCCATATTGTGACTGACTGGTATAATTGTAGGCTAATTTCCAAAGGTGAATTAAGATTTTTATTATTGATCTACACCCCGCATAGAACAATTAAATGAATACTAGGTTTAATAAACGTCTCGGAGACATATTTGTAAATAAACCAAGGCGTTCTGAAATATCTCCTGTCACGTTTAACGTGGACGGGAGAAGCATAAATAATCGTACCTTTTCGTCACCGCTTATTTTGGTCGGTGTGTTTCTGATATTGATATTAATTGGTGCTGCTTTTCTTTCTGCTCCATTTGCGCACCATGGAGGAGGGTGGGGAGATCCAATCTTGTCCTTGTTTACAGCCACTTCTGCGGTTACTGTGACGGGGTTAGTGGTCGTGGACACAGCAACACATTGGACATCTATAGGCCACGGAATCATATTAGTACTTATGTTTGTGGGTGGGTTAGGTTTTATGACGTTGGCCGCATTCCTACTTGCTGTTTTGGGACAAAGAGTTTCGATGGCTCAAAGATTACTCATTAGGGAGACTTTAGGTAGTCAAAATATGGGCGGGATTCAGCGATTGAGTGTGACTATCGTTGTGGTAGCCGTAGCAATTCAGATATTGGGGTTCTTAGCTTTATTGGCGAGGTTTCTATTTTTAGAATCCCCTGGTGAGGCTGCCTGGCAAGCAATTTTTCATACAGTATCAGGCTTCAATAATGCGGGGTTTATTATTTTGAATCACGCAGATGGGTTACGTTCATTCAGAGAGGATTACGTAGTTTTAAGTATAATCGGATGGTTGATAGTCCTTGGTTCTTTGAGCTTTTGGGTCGTTGCTGATTTAGCCACTAAAAATTCTTTCAGAACTTTTTCTCTGGTGAGTAAAATAGTCCTCCTTATGACTGTGAGTTTGATAATTGTAGGAGCTCTTTTTTTCTTTTTTGCAGAAAGTAACAATCCTGAAACTATTGGTGGTTTGCCTATAAACTCCCAAATAGGGATTTCTATTTTCGAAGGTATAAGCGGTAGAACCGCCGGCTTTTCAACAATTGACTATGGGTATACCAGGCCTGCCACTGACGTGTTTATGTCGTTGTTGATGTTCATTGGGGGAGCGACGGGTTCAGTAGCTGGAGGTATAAAGGTGACGACTTTTTTCATCATCATCCTTAGTGTGGTGGCTTTGATTAGAGAGAGAGCGCATGTGACCGCATTTGGGAGAGAGATAGCGCCAGATACAGTAAGAAGGTCCTATGCAGTTACGTTAATATGTTTGGGTTTTGTATTTCTATGTACTTTGTTTCTGGCTTTGACCAATAGTCACATTCTCGTGCGTGATCTAGCCTTCGAGTCTTTTTCAGCATTTGGGACAGTCGGTTTAAGCACTGGTGCGACATCACACTTAAACTCTTTTGGGCAAGTGATAGTAATCATTACTATGTTTATTGGCAGGGTTGGCCCAATAATAGTAGGGCTCAGGATGGTTCCTAATAGAGAAGCTAGCCCATATCGATATGCGACAGAACCGGTTACAATTGGCTAGTTCCTAAAATGGACGTGGAAGGTTATTCATATGGCTAACAAACAAGTTGCAGTGATAGGTTTGGGTAGGTTTGGTGTGAGCACCACTCGTACCCTCTATAACCTAGGCCATGACGTCCTAGCGATAGATAAGGATGAGGAGAGAGTCCAGGCGGTCTTAGGACAATGTACGTATGCAGTTTCAGCCGAATGCACCAATGAAAATGCGCTCAGGGATCTTGGTATCCAGGATTATGACGTAGCAATTATCACGATAGAAACCAACATCGCCGATAGCGTCATGGCCTGTGTGTTACTTAAAACCATTGGAGTAAACACGATAGTGGCCCGAGCCAAAGATTCCTTGCACGCCAACACACTGAGACGGATCGGGGTTGACAGAGTTATTCAACCAGAAGAAGAGATGGGAACCAGGCTTGGGCATAGCTTGTTTAATGCCAGTGTCGAAGAATATTTGGAGATAACAAATAATTATGGGGTTAGCAGGTATCGAGTGCCAGAAAAATTGACGGGCATTACCCTGCAAGAAATTGGTTTCACTAATAGCCGGGACAGTTATGGGATTACTGCAGTTGCATTGTGCAAAGGAAGAAAAGTTACTTTGAATCCACCCGTAAACTCAAAGGTAGATGCAGGTGATTTCGTGATAGTTGCTGCCTTAGACAGTGACCTAGAGACTTTAGATGATTCCGCAGATGACCTTCCGGAACAGATATAATTTTATTGATAATCCGACCAAAGAGAAAGAGCTATGATACTTGCAATAATAACTGGTTCGACTGCGGATCAGTATGTAGCAACAACAGGGTCGCGCTTAGCCAAGCAAATGAAAACGGAACTTAGTTTACTTTATGTAATCGAAGTACCTAGAAATTATCCCATCGATATGGAAGTTCCTATAGAAACAGAAAAAGGTGAAAAAGCTTTATCTGATATTGAAGAGATAGTTAATAGATTTAAAATTAAATCAAAAGGAGAAATTCTCCAAGCAAGGTTTTCTGGTAGTGCTATCCTGAGCCAGTCAGAAAACATTGGAGCGGATACAATAATCCTTGGTTATAGCAAAAAGATTTCCGATAACTTGTATGACAACGTTTGGGAATATGTGACTGAATATTCGAAGTGTGATGTAGTCATGTGTTCAAATATAGATTGATCAGGTTTTAAGGTATGGCGCAAATTTCTGAAGATAATGCGAATTCCGGTATACAGCGCCTTAAAAGGGTCGCCATTATAGGTTGCGGTTCATTTGGGGCGCAAATAGCTGTAGAACTGTGCAAGTCCGGAAACTTAGTAATAATGATTGATAGAGACCCCGAAGCATTTTCGCTATTGCCCTCCGATTTGATCGAAAACTCTCGAATCGTTACATCAGTGGGAGACGGTACTTTAGAGACTTCTCTTAGGCAAGCCGGAGTACAGGATGTAGATCTCTTGATAGCTACCACCAAGACGCCTTCAATAAATCTTATGAGTGCCCAATTAGCACGTCATGTTATGCGAATACCAGAGGTGGTGTGTCTAGTTAACGACTCCCAATTAATTCCAATTTATAAAGGACTTGGTATCACAGTTATCAATCCTGATGGACTGCTTATGGATGTTATTAGAGAAGGATTAGCCTAATGAGAGGTGTACTTTGTACGCGATAGTCCTTGGATGCGGGAGTACAGGTGTAAAAATTTCTGAATGGCTGATGGCCTCAGGGGCAGAAGTTACAGTGATTGAAAAAGATCCAGAGAGACAAAGATTTGTAGATAATTTATTTGGGTCGGTAGTAACGTTAGGCGACGGAACTGTTGTTGAAACCTTGGAAGCGGCAGGCGCTCAGAGGGCTGATCTTTTTATCGCTACTTTGGGATCTGATGAAGATAATATGCTTGCCTGCCAAATCGCTAAGCACAATTTTAAAGTGGATACAACATTGGCACTTAGTGGCAATCCAGATAAAGCACATTTACTTGGTATTCTAGGAATAGATATTGTTGTGGATTTGACTGATTTAATTACAGAAGAAATACAAAGGATTGTTGCCCCTATGTTGGTGGAAGATCTGTGAATTCAGTAGGAAGAAAAATAGCCTATCTAGGGCCCCCTGGTACCTACAGTGAGCAAGCCGCAGAGCAGTGGAATAATGTGGATGAACTTCTGCCGCTTGAATCGATTCCGGCGGTGGCAAGATCAGTAGAAAATGGTGAAGCATTTCAAGGAGTTCTGCCAATAGAAAATAGTATAGAGGGCGGGGTCACTTTCACATTGGATTTACTAATTCATGATTCATCATTGGCTATTTGTGGTGAGGTAATAGTCCCTATCAATCACTATCTTATGGCCCATAAAGACATCGATCTTGATGAAGTAAGAACGGTATATTCTCACCCACAATCATTGGGTCAGTGCAGGCAATTTTTGTTAAATAATTTGCCTCAGGCTACGCTAGTGGCTTCTTTAAGCAATGCTAAAGCTGTGGAAGAAATGCTATCCGCAAATCCCGGTGCAGCAGCAATCTCAAGTGAGAGGTCGGCTCATCTATACGGGGCTACAATACTTCAGAAAAATGTGGAAGATAATCCTAGCAACGAAACTAGATTCGTAATTTTGTCACATGAAGATCACGAAATAACATCCAATGACAAAACTTCGCTTTGTTTCGAATTTGATGGGGATGAACCGGGTATACTTAGCGAATCTTTGAGAGAATTCGCATCTAGAAATATCAATTTAGTAAAGATTGAATCTAGACCCAACAAAAGAAGATTGGGACGCTATGTGTTCCTGGTAGATATAGACGGACATAGGAAAATTGATAAGGTCAAACAGGCCCTGGCTGCATTAGAACAAAAAGTTTCTATGCTAAAAATATTTGGATCGTACCCCAAGTATGAGATGTAAATTCTTCTCCTGATTTTAGGTTGATTTCGTAGAATCTGATTTGAGAGTAGGTTCCTCAGTTTCTTGCTGATCCGCCATATCAGGTTCCGGGTTTATAAATCGTGAGTTAACTTGTTCTATCAAGGGGTCCACCCTAGAACGCATATTTTCTAGAGTCGGCGGAACATTCTCCCTAACCGTCTCAATGGTTGGACCCAATCTTTCCACCACAAGTTCTGAGAGCTTCTCAGCTTTTTCACGCCAATAATCACTTTTTTCCAGAAGTTCTGATCTTGTTTCAGACCCTGGTTTAGGGGCCATTAAGATCCCAGCAACGGTCCCAATTATTGCTCCTAATATGAGTCCAGTGGAAAAGCCTCCTCCTGTTTCTTTGGCCATTAATCATCTCCTTTGTGGTTTCTTATTCTAGTAATTCCAGTTGCTATACTCACTAGTTTCATCAAGGTATTGAGAGCTCCCTTCCCACCGGAAAAAGTATCTGCAAAACTATCTGTTATATTTTCCATGTTTTCAGAATTTTTTGTGAGTGAATTCAAGAGGCGATTGATTTTTTTGATCGTTAGAAATAAACAAACACAAATTATGGGAAGACAAACAATAAACGCGATGTCTCGTATCATTCCGATTATGTTAAAAATATTTGATTCCATAACTTTATTTTATCGTAGCACAATAAAAAAACACCCAACAAAATAAATTGTAGAGTGTTTTTTGTTGGATTACGCCGAGGGTCTAAGGTTTTATTAGCATCCTTAAGGAACCTTCCTTATCTTTCCTTTGTGTCACAATGTCATGATTGTTTTTTTCTGCCCACATAATTAGATCGTATGTGTTTAGCACATCCGGTATTATCACTTCTACAAATGAGGATGAATCTACGCTTATCTGATTACTTAAGGCCGCTATGATTCCGGCGCAGGTTTTTCCTGTGCCATCTATGATTATCCAGCCGTCTGAATCTCGGTCTTCTGTTGACACTCCATTTTCTTCGTATACGTTTATCTCTCCAGTCTGCCTTAGGTCCAATTGATGTTTAAATTCAGCAACTGATTCCCAATGAACTCGGGAATCTCGGTCGCCTTTCTGGCATACAGCTCCCCTCACCCCAACTATGTCGGGGTTAACTCGGGATAATTCATCCAAGTCACTCATTTTCAGATGACCAGACAATGCTGTGCTCATCCCAAGCTCTTTGCCTTCTAAAACCATTTCCTTAAGTCGTAACTCAGGAACGAAGTCAAATAGATTTCTTCCGTCCTTTACCAGTGTATCAATCAAGAATCCGTCGCACTGACCTTCTTTTGCTAGCCTGACCATTAAATCTGGATCAATGCCTCCCTCATATAGCAAATTGTCTGCGAAAAGCGATCCGATTAGTTTGGTCTGTGTTCCGATGAGGGCCTCTTTGGCAGCCAACAATGTTTCCAAGGCCACATTGTAATCACTGACCATAAACCCTACCTTTACAGAGGTGGCGTCTAGGACTCCTGCGGCATAAACGGCCATTGAAACCGTGCCAATTTGGTCTGGCACGACTCCTAGTGTCACACTAGCATGGTGGGCACTAGGGACCTCATCTCTTATTTGCTTCACAACATTTGGATGAGCTGAACCTACCAGAGCTTCTTGCAAGTTTTTAACGTCTACTATGTCCGCACCGCCTTTCAAAGCCTGTTTCGCTTCGTAAAGATCTTGGACACTTACCATTAGAATCATTTGTCAATTTCCTTGTGGTTCTTTTGCTACGCTATTATTACCGGTTATTTATTTGATGCAGTTTCAATATCGTTTCGTAGTTGTTTTTTTTCATCGTCGGTCAGGTCAGTTAGAGGAGCTCTTACGTGTCCTCCCGACATTCCCATTATTTCTCCCCAATATTTGCATAATGAGGCAGGTAATGCTCCCCCCATTTTTTGTACAGTGTACTTCCACCACTTGTCTGACACCTCTTTGATCGGTTTGACTTTCGAATCATAAAAATCATTGTCAAGATTCCCTTCCATTACCTTGTTTATGTATTGGACGTAATAGTTGGCGTCTGGAGTGTCAAACCTCCAGTCAGAAGTGTTGGCGAACATTACCTGTTGTTCGAAACCTAATTCTTGTCCTTTTTGGAATATCCATTCATCCGGGGTGCTGATAATTGCTTTTGTCCCTATTTTCAAATGGGTGTTCACAGAAAGTTCAGGGTCGAAACTAGCTTCCTTTACGCCGACCACATTCGGGATATCACAGACACGGTCTAAACCATCTGCGTTGAGTACCATACCGAATTGAGGAGAGTTGTAGTACATGATTGCGAGATTTGTGTTTTCTGCCAATTGATCTACCCATTGGACGACTTGATCCTCAGTTCTCGTGGCGAAGTAAGGGGCTGCCACGATTAGAAGATCGAATCCAATATTTTCAGCATAGCTAGCCAGATCAAGCATTTCTTTCATAGAAGTGTGAGATACATGAGCACCTACGGCCCAGTCTGCCCCGGCCTCATCGCTGACGATGTCATAGACCCTCAGTCTTTCATCTTTAGTTAGAGTCCAGAATTCCCCCATACCCCATGTACACCCAGCCCCTTTGGTACCAAGGGCCTTCACGTGCCTAATATCCCGTCTTAAACCATCTTCATCTATTTCGTCACTTTCTGTGAAAGGAGTCATTAGAGTAGACCATTGGCCGCGAAGGTTCTCTCTGGCCCAATCCATTGCCTCGGTTTTACTGTATTCAGCCATACAAATTAACCTCTATATCGTGAATTTATTGTTAAGCGCGTTCCACATACATTTCTAACCATAATGATAGTAATCCGTGACAATTGGTGTCAACGCAGCCGGGGAGCCAATAAATGTGAGTCAATAGTTTGTATGTTCAGAGCTTAGTCTTTCATTGCCATTTTATATTGCGTTCTAAGGCATCGGGTGCACAAATTGACTTTTTTCATCTGGCCATTAATTTCTATTGTAGTCTTCTGGATATTCGGATTCCAGGTCCTACGTGTTCGGCGTTTTGAATGACTGACGTTATTGCCTGTTCGTACCTGAGTTTTACAATTGGGAGCTTCGCATGTAGCCATTTTTCGCCTTTTGACAGTTTTCTTAAAGCCTTGGTATACAGTTATTTATTACGGATTTGCAGCAACTTATTTTCTACGAAACGAGAACAAATCCACGTTAAAAAATACCATATCCGTTATTATACTTCCAGCATATTTTTCTTGTGGAACTTTATCTATGGACTCTAACACTACAACAGCAGATATATTTTGGGGGATGTTTAGGTCCGCTGTGATTTTTTTTAGACGACATGTAGATGCCATAAATTCACTCAATGTTTTTCCGGTGCCAGACGGTGATACTGGAACCAATATGTATGGAACATTGGAAGGAATTCAGTCAAGGGTAATGTCAGTAGAATACACCGATCTACAAGAACTCACAGATCTCATTTCGCGTGCAGCCTTGTATGAGGGTAGAGGCAATAGTGGGATCATTCTGTCTCAGATATTTAGAGGTCTGTCTGATTATATATCTCTACAAACATCCGAAATAAATTTTGGAATCATATATGGAGCCATTGAAAATGCTAAGGTCAAGGCATTTGATTCTGTTGCTGAACCGATTGAAGGGACAATGCTTACAGTGCTTTCTGATGTTGTAAACAAGGCTAACTCTCTCAAAGAGAAAAATTTATCAGTAAGAAGTCTATTCAAATCACTTGCGGAAGAAGCTGAAAGGTCTGTTGATAGGACTCCAGAATTACTTCCACTACTTAAAGAGAGCGGTGTGGTGGATTCTGGGGGCTATGGGATTGAAGTTATATTGAAAGGCATGCTTCTTTATCTGGATGATATGCCACCTGACACGTTTCCGATCGTGTTACGGAAACCAGCAGGTGACGGAAGCGGTGTTGGGAATCTTATAGCCGATCATTTTGAGTCGGAAGATGAGTTTGGATATTGTACTCAATTTATATTGGATACTGATCGAGACTCAAAAACGGTAGAAGCAAATTTTGAAGGTTTGGGAACTTCTGTCGTAATAATAGGAGAGTTACCTACATATAGAATCCATCTCCATGCCGAGGATCCAGGAGCGATCCTGACTAAAGCGGTGGAATTAGGAATTGTAGGCTCAGTTTCAGTAGAGAATATGGAGATCCAGTCAAAAGAAACACTAAGAACTTTGGAAAAATCAAATCAAGTGTCCAAAATTGATTTGAAAGGCAAGACAGCTCTGATTTCCATAGTAAATGGATCTGGAATTTTGGAAATAAGTAGAAATTTAGGCGTTGATCTGGTAATCGAAGGTGGGATTGATATGAATCCAAGTGTTGCCGATATAGTTTCAGCAGTAGACCAGATAGAATCTGATTCCATTCTTCTTTTGACCAATGATAAAAATGTGATTCCTGCGGCTAATCAAGCCGCCGCACTGGTGGCCTCAGATGTTGTGGTTTTACCAACTGAGACCCAGGTTGAAGGTTTGGAATGCATTGTGGATTTTGACCCATACCAATCTGCTTTGAAAAACAAAGAAATTATGGCCGAATTGATACCTCAGATCAAAACCATCACTATATTCCGATCATCGAGGGCTGTTCGTATAAACGGTTCAAAGATTAAACACATGCAGCCTATTGCTATGATAAATGGAAACATGTATAGCTATTCGGATAATTTGGATGACCTTTTGGTGGAAGTGGTAAGGAATGAGTTCAACAAAAACCCAGAGCACATAATGGTCCTGCTCGGAAATGGATTACACAATTCAGACGTCGCTAGGATAGAAAAACTACTCAATAACAATGTGCTAGATTTGGATGAAGATATCATTGAAATTCATCTGGGAGAACAGCCCCACTTTGACTATATGATTTCTGTTTTGGCAAATTAATTCTTCATGGTGTTATGAACAAGTTGGATGAACATAAGGGGAAGAAAGAATCTCTGACTAGAATTCTTAGGCAAGAATCGGCCTCTGGGTTTGATGATTCTACCGTGATCGGAGGGATAGAGGCTTTTGTGGAATCTAATAAACAGTGGTTCCGCAAAGGTACTTTGGATCCTATAAAAAAATATTCTACTTTGAATACAAAAGAAAGAACCTTAGCCGTATCAAAAGTCATGAATAGTATCACGCCAGCCTTGAAAGTTAAGTCTCATAAAACTATTCAGAAGCCGATATTTTTGGCTGATTCCATCGCCTCCTTGAAAAAGAGTAGTAGAGGATGGCCGGTTGAAAAAATATCTGAAATGTTGGGATTGAAAACTGTTAAAGATTTAATTCTATATTTTCCTGAGCGGCACGATGATTTCAGCAGCGTAAAAGAAATCGCTAATTTATCTGACGGAGATAGCCAGTCATCAATATTGTCAGTTAAATCTGTAGAGGTTAAAGCGATTCAAAACCGGAAAAGGGTTGAAGTGTTGTTTTCGGATTCAACAGGATTGATAAAGGTTATCTTTTTTGGGCAGCCCTGGGTGGCAACTGATCTTAAAGTGGGCGATAAAGTAATTTTGAGTGGTAGGGTGGCATATGAAAAAGGCAAACCGGTATATAAAAGCCCAATATACGAGCATATTGTAGATGGCGTTACAAGATTGCATACTGGAAGACTTGTGCCTGTATATGCTCTTTCTCAAGGAATAAATATTAAACCCCTTAGGAGACAAATATACGGCGCACTCAGGGCTTCAGTAGATCAACTGACTGAGTATATGCCGCAGTCGATACTTCAAAGAACCGGTTTATATTCATTGAAAAAAGCCGTTTCCAGATATCACTTTCCCAGGGATATACAGGATCTCAGCAGAGCTCGTAGGAGAATAGCATTTGACGAATTGTTTTTCATTCAACTTCTTATGCGGAAGAAGAAACTTGATTGGAAAAATAAAATTGCAGGAATAGCATTAGAGCGAAATCAGGTCCTACTGGAGGAAATTTTTGGTGCATTGCCATTTAAACTCACTTCCGCACAAACCAGGTGTGTGAATGAGATTTCGGAGGATATGTCTAGCTCTATTCCCATGAGGAGGGTGCTTCAAGGAGATGTCGGGAGCGGTAAAACACTAGTTGCCTTAGCAGGAATGATTCAGGCGTCATCGAAGGGATATCAATCCGCATTGATGGTTCCAACGGAAGTTTTGTCTGAACAACATTTTATGACGCTACAAAACTTTTTTTCTTCTTCCCCTCCCAAACCTTTGATTGAAGGGTTATCAAATGTCGTTGAAACTGATATATCTGGAACCGATTACAAATTGACTATTGCGCTCTTAAATGGGAGTTTGAGAAAACGAGAGAAAGCTATGACCCAAGAACTTATTAGGTCAGGCCAGGCCGACATCATCGTAGGTACTCAGGCGTTAATCCAAGATTCGGTGGATATACCTAATTTGGCCTTCCTTGTTGTGGATGAACAGCACAGGTTTGGGGTGAACCAAAAAAGTGTCTTTGATCGTTTAGAACCCAGGCCCCATCTCTTATTGATGTCTGCGACACCTATACCTAGGTCACTATATTTCACCATGATAGGAGATTTGGATCTATCAGTTATAGATCAAATGCCGGTTGGCAGAAAACCGGTGCAAACTCATGTCTACGACAAAAGTAAAAGGGATGAAGTCTACAGGTTTATAAGGAAGGAAATATTGGATGGCAGGCAAGCTTTTGTTGTTTGTCCTTTGATTGAAGAGTCAGAATCACTACAATCTAAAGCAGCTATAGAGGAATATGAATCCTTGTCTAAGGACGTGTTTCCTGAAATGAAGGTAGGCTTGCTACATGGAAGAATGAAATTGTCTGAAAAAGAGGCAGTAATGGATCTCTTTAGGTCGGGTTATATTCATATACTAGTAGCAACCGCAGTGATTGAGGTGGGGATAGACGTTCCTAACGCAAGTATTATGCTCATAGACGGTGCAGAAAGATTCGGCCTATCACAATTACATCAATTTAGGGGAAGAGTTGGGAGAGGTGAACATCAAAGTTACTGTATATTGATGTCCGATAATCCAAGTGAGGATTCTAAAGAGCGTATGGATATCCTTCATAGAGTAAATGATGGCTTTAGATTAGCCGATGAAGACCTGAGAATGCGGGGAGCCGGGGAATTGGTAGGTATAAAACAGAGCGGGACCCAGTTATTTCAAGTGGCGGATCCTTCTGATGCCGATCTCGTTTCATTAGCTGGCATTGAGGCTGATAAGGTGTTAAATTCGGACAAAGAGCTTTCCTTGATAGAGCACAAAGGCTTAAAAACAAGGCTCGAACAATTGTTGACAGATTTTAGCGTGGTTTAGATACTATATCGTTCAATCAGCACCATCAGATATCTTTAATTCTTAGTCATCATTTGACGAAGCACATAAGGCAAAAGACCTCCGTGCCTATAATATTCATTTTCGATATCGGTGTCGATACGGGCTAGAGCATTAAATTTGGTTACCTTACCTGTTTTTGAGGTTGCTGTTATTTCAATGATAGAGGCCGGGATTACACTGTTTGCGACATCAGGTACTTCATATGTTTCAGTACCATCAAGCCCGAGAGATACCGCCGATTGCCCGTCTGTAAACATTAATGGTAGAACTCCCATACCGATTAGGTTCGATCTATGTATCCTTTCAAAACTTTCTGCTATTACCGCTCTTACACCGAGTAGCATAGGTCCTTTGGCTGCCCAATCTCTAGAACTCCCCGTACCGTATTCCTTTCCGGCCAGAATTATTAAAGGAACATCCTCATCCCTATATTTTTCGGAAGCGTCGTATATTCGCATTACTTCTTCAGAAGGCTGGTGTATAGTCCAGTCTCCCTCCATTTCAGGAGTCAATTTATTTCTAAGCCTTATATTGGCAAAAGTACCTCGCACCATTACATCGTGATTGCCTCTTCTGGAACCAAAAGAATTGTATTCCCTACGAGGGACATCATTTCCCAGTAAGAATTGGCCTGCTGGAGCACTCGGAGGAATTGAGCCGGCAGGTGAAATATGATCAGTCGTTACAGAATCCTCAAGGTAGACAAGAACTCTGGCCTCCGATATTTCGGATCTTTCCGACGGGTTTTCTGAGAAATTCTCAAAATAAGGCGGCTTCTGAATATACGTAGATTCTTTGTCCCAGTTGAAATTAAGTGTGGATGAAGTTTCTAGTTGCTGCCATTCCTTCGGACCATTTACAACCTCATTGTATTGTTCTCGAAACATATCAGGGGTGAGGCAGCTGGCTATTGTATTGGCTATCTCTTCCTGGCTTGGCCATATATCGTGTAAAAAGATTTCGGCGCCTGATTTATCCTGCCCTATTGGATCTTTCAAAAGGTTTACATCTACCCTGCCAGCCAAAGCATAAGCCACAACTAACATTGGCGAGGCCAAGTAGTTAGCTTTTACCTGAGGGTGGACTCTACCTTCAAAATTCCGGTTGCCGCTCAACACTGCAGCAACAGTAAGGTCATTATCTGATACTGCTTCGGAAACGGGTTGTGGAAGTGGACCCGAATTACCAATACAAGTCGTACATCCATATCCTACCGTGTTGAACCCTAAATAGTCTAAGTCTTGGTTCAATCCTGCAGACTCCAGATATCGAGTTACTACTGTAGAACCTGGAGCAAGGCTTGATTTCACCCATGGTTTTCTTTCAAGACCTTTTTCTCTTGCATTTCGTGCCAGTAACCCAGCGCCTACCATTACGGAAGGATTGGATGTGTTGGTGCAACTAGTGATTGCAGCAATTGCCACGGCGGCATCTCCAAACTCAATTTTCTCGTCGTTTATTTCAATGGTATGTGTATTTCTGGATGACTCTGAAAAAGATTCTGTGAAATTTTGAGAAATATTTTCCAGAGAGATTTTGTCCTGCGGTCGTTTGGGGCCAGCCATAGAAGGTATTACTGTCGATATGTCAAATTCTAACTGTGTGCTGTATTCAGGTTCATTTTTCTCATCGTAATAAAAGGCGTTAGCTTTGGAGTATTCTTCGACCAAATTTACAATTGATTGGTCACGTCCAGTGTCTCTCAGGTATCTCAAGGTTTGATGATCTACTGGAAAAAAGCCGCAAGTTGCCCCATATTCGGGAGCCATATTTGCTATTGTTGCTCTGTCAGCTAGAGTTAACTCTTTGAGTCCGGGGCCGTAAAATTCGACAAATTTTTCGACTACTCCCACTTCTCTCAACATTTCGACTATTGATAGTACTAAATCAGTAGCGGTGGACCCGTTTGGTAAAGTGCCTGTCAGTTTCACTCCCACTACTTCGGGAACGACCATATAATAGGGCTGACCTAGCATGACAGCCTCAGCCTCGATGCCTCCTACTCCCCACCCCAGTACTCCTAACCCATTTACCATGGTTGTATGTGAATCTGTTCCTACGCAGGTGTCCAAAAAAGCCAGAGGATTCACTACGTCGTCTTCACTTAAAACGACTTCGGCCAAATATTCTAGGTTTACCTGATGAACTATACCGGTACCAGGTGGGACTATTTTGAAATTATCGAATGCATTTTGAGCCCACTTAAGCAACTGATATCTTTCCGTATTGCGATCAAATTCCATTTCTATGTTCAGATTCAGGGCGTCAGGTGTAGAGAAATGATCTACTTGTACTGAATGATCGATTACCATGTCCGATCTTACAATCGGATTGATCATGGATGCGTCTGCCCCCAGTTCTCTGACGGCATCTCTCATAGCTGCAATATCGACAGCTACTGGGACCCCTGTGAAATCCTGAAGCAGTACCCTACCAGGCATATAAGGGAATTCACTATTTGGCTTGTTGTCAGGTCTCCATGAGGAAATTAGTTTAATGTGGTCTTCTGTGGCTGGACCAATGTCAGCATTGCGGATCACATTTTCCAGTAAAACTCTTATTGAATAAGGAGTTTTATTTATATCCATAAGGCCTGCATCTTGCACAGATTTAATAGAATAATATGTGTAGGAGCTGGATTGTGTTTGCAGTATCTGCTTTGAGATTAAATCTGAGGGACTTGAATTTTCACTCATGGGAGCACATCTCCGAAATTGTTAGATTTGACGTGTTTGGAACCTTAACGAGTTTTCTTCATTTAATAAAGCCCCAGCCACAGTCACCATAGTGCAAATCAGGGATTGCTGAAAGGTGAAGATTGCGGCGTTTTTTATGGAAGGCCCTTGGGGCCGTAGAGTTTTATCTCTCTTGTCCGAAATATTCGTAATTTAAATTCGTGTATTTGTCCCAGTCTGCAGGAACGTCATCCTCTGCAAATATAGCCGATACTGGGCAAACTGGTTCACATGCAGCGCAGTCGATGCATTCTTCGGGATTTATCAACAGCATGCTGTGTTCTTCTGCCTCATATATGCAGTCTACGGGACACACATCTGTGCAGGCTCTATCCAAAACGTCGATACAGGGTTCGGCAATAATATAAGTCATCGGTTTGTTTGTTCTCCTCGTCTTAGCTCAAAAGGTTCCTCTAGGAACCAGATAAAATTATATCGTGTACCTTAATTGGCTTCAATGCGGAAATCACCAATTACATATGAATGTTTGGCGGGCAACGGCCTATAAAGTTACATCACTTGATTTAAGGTCAGCAATTTTGTCTTCGGAATAACCTAAATCTAGCAGGATTTGGTCAGTGTGTTCCCCTAAGGCAGGAGAGGCGGATCTAGCATTCAGAGGGGTCTCACTCATTTGTATCATAGGACCTGCCATCTTAATTTTTCCGGCAAGCGTATGTTGAACTTCGACCACCATGTCATTGGCGATAACCTGTTCATCATTAGTAAGCTCTTGTATAAACCTGACAGGTCCTGCAGGGACACCACATGAATCAAAAATTGAGAGCCATTCCTCACAAGTTTTAGTTAATAGAATGGCCTTGATATTTTCTGACAGTTCTTCGATTGCAGCATTTGAGGTAGATTTTTCAGGATCATAGTCGTCTGATAGCCTCGGGTCTTCCACCCCGATGGCATCCGCTGCTTTTTTTCTGAGACTATTGCTTAAGCAGGCAATTGCGATAACATCGTTGGAAGTTTGATATGTGGTGTAATAGATTCGAAATGCCGTGTTAAACGAAGAGTTGATCTGCTGTTGTTCTAAGAGACTTTCATAAGGCATACCTGCTTGCCTTAATGCACCAAGTGTCTCAACCAACTCATCCTTTTCTTCCTTACCGTGATCTTCTATCTCAGTGAATCCGCCCTGTATAAGGAGAGATGTGGAAAGTAAGGTTGTATCAATTTTTTGGCCTTTACCTGTCCTTTCTCTAGCAAACAAGGCAGCGCTAATTCCCCAAGCAATTGCGACTCCAGTTGTGTAATCAGCGATAGCGGTAGCTGTAACCTGTTGGGGAACACCGTCGACAACTTTATTGTCAGCAGCTAATAACCCGCTCATTGCCTGAATTATTAGATCATAGCCTGGCCTGTATCCATGAGGGCCTTTCCGTCCAAAGGCCGTGTTGTCGCAGTATATTAATTGTGGATTAATTTTGGACAAGGTGTCATAGTCGATTCCGAGGCTTTTGGGAACGTCAGGTCTTGCATTAATGATCACAGCATCTGCATCTGAAATGAGTTTATGGGCGATTTCAAGTCCTTCTTCATGACGTAGATCTAGAGGTAGGCTTTTTTTTCCTCGGTTTAGCCCAATGAAGACTTTACTCTCCTTTGGTAGAAATTCAGAGTGTAGTCTCCATGGTTCACCTGCTAGAGGTTCTATTTTAATTATTTCGGCTCCCATATCAGCTAGTAACATGCCACCAAAAGGGGCAGCTATGATCTGGGTAAACTCTATGATTTTTATTCCATCCAATGGACCAGGCAATTGATCCTCCCGTAAGTGAATGTAAATTATCGCTCCATGGTATGTGATAATGTTATGGAAAACCATGACCCAGTCAATAATATGGTAGGCCCTTCACTACCACTATGTAGGAAAATATTTTGACCTCACGTACAAATTGGCATAAGCAACATCCCATTGCCTGCACCTGCGCAAAATGTCAGGAATCCAATCGAATAAAAATTAACGCTTCGACTAAGATTGGTCGAAATGACAAATGTCCTTGTGGTAGTGGCGTGAAATATAAAAAATGTCATGGGCCATGAAGCCAAAATGCTTTCAAGACATGAAATATATTCCGATTACCATTTGATGTCTTGAGGTATGCAGGCCATATTCCTATGCCTAATTTATAAATAACTACTTTTTTTGGCGGAATCAAGGCAAAGGTGTGATATTAAAATAGGCCAGCACAAGGGGGGAGAAATGGTTAAGAATTATTCTGACGTATATATACGAGAGCTACTAAATGAAGTGACCTCCATCGCCGTGGTAGGAGCTAGTTCAAAACCTCATCGAGACAGTTATAAAGTAGTAAAAAGGTTGATGGAGTACGGATATAGAGTAATACCTGTAAACCCGAATGAGATCGGAAACAATATAATGGGACAAACTTTCTATGCTGATTTGACATCTATAAATGAACCCATAGATATGGTTGATGTTTTTCGTTCAAGCGATGCTGTTATGGGTATCGCCCAGGAGGCTATAGAAATCGGATCTAAGGTATTATGGACCCAGCTAGATATTGTGAATATAGAGGCAGCCAATCTTGCTGAAAAAGCTGGGCTAAAAGTGATTATGGATCGATGCCCAAAAATGGAATTGGCTAAACCGTATCTGGCTCCTGGGGTTTGGTCTATACGGACTGGTAAAAGAGAACTAAACGGGATTTAATTTTTATGGAATCTGACTCTAAAATATTACACGTTGACCACCTTGACGGAGGGGTGATTCGTCTCACAATGGACGATCAAAATACTAGTAATTCCCTGTCGGAAAGGATGATGAAATCCTTGATCGAAGAGTTAACAAAAGCTTCTTCTGACGATTCTGTTAGAGTCATAATAATTGCATCCAATGGTTCGGTATTTAGTGCCGGGCATAACTTGAGAGAAATTTCTATAGCTAGAAAGCAGAATGATTTTGGAGAAAAATATTTCCATTTACTGTTTGAAACGTGTTCAGAGTTGATGAAATTGATTGTTGCCTGTCCCAGACCGGTGATTGCTGAAGTGTCAGGGGTCGCTACAGCTGCAGGGTGTCAGCTAGTTGCCAGTTGTGACCTTGCAACCGCCTCAGAGTCAGCTCAATTTGCTACGCCAGGGGTGAATATAGGCTTGTTTTGTTCAACTCCTATGGTTGCGCTCTCTCGAAATGTGAATAAGAAACATGCGATGGAGATGCTTTTGACTGGAGACATGATCGGAGCTCAAAAGGCAAAGGAAATTGGCTTGATTAACAATTATTTTCCTGAGCCTGAGTTGAGCAATAAAACTATGCTTTTGGCAAACAAAATTGCTAGTAAATCGTCAATGACAGTATCTATAGGGAAAAATGCCTTTTACGGTCAATCTGACTTAGATTTATCTTCTGCGTACGAATACGCCTCCAAAATAATGGTGGAAAACATACTCAGAGATGATGCTGAAGAAGGAATCCAGGCATTTCTAGAAAAGAGACATCCTATTTGGAAGGATAGCTAAATCTTTGTTGCCTAAATACTCATAGCGATCCTACTGCGAAGTAGAACTTGTATTGGGAGCACCAGCGGTAACCCCGCCGTCAATTACCATCTCGCTTCCGGTCATGTACGACGATTCATCCGAGGCCAAAAATAATGCACCGTAAGCTATTTCTATAGGATCCGCTACTCTTTGTAGAGGGACATTCTCTTTTATGCGTTTTCTACTTTCCTCGCCCTGTATTCTGTGAGAGATCATATCTGTGTTAATAGCACCGGGATGAATGGAATTAGCCCTGATTCCATAGCTTCCGTACTGCACAGCTGTGGATTTAGTGAATATTCTGACAGCTCCTTTCGAGGCATTGTAAACTGGCTGTATAGTCGGCTGTCCAACTAGCCCAGAAATGGAGGAAATGTTGATGATGGAGCCTCCACCTGACTTTTTCATTTCCGGTATTACGTGTTGGGTTCCCAAGAAAACCCCTTTGGCGTTTACATCCATAACAGTATCCCAAATCTCTTCGGTTGTATCGTCATTAGTACCCCAGACGGCAATACCTGCATTGTTTACAAGTATGTCTATTTTTCCGAACCGGGTTACTGCTGTCGCGACAGTATTTTTCCAATTTGCGGAGTTGGATACATCTAAGTGAGTATAGAAACATTCTCCCCCAAGTTCGATAATCTCTGCTTCCAGCTTTTTACCTTCCTCATCAAGGATGTCTGCTATTACAACCTTGGCTCCTTCTTTTATAAATAATTTTGCTTCAGCTGCACCTTGGCCTCTTGCGCCACCAGTTATCAGGGCAACTTTTCCTTCCAGTCTCATGTGGATTCCTCCTCAAATGAAGTGTCTAAAACGATTCGATGAAATGTTATTGCATAAGTTAATACCTATATGGCTAATGAATCTTTGAATAAACCTTCTATTTGTCCTTTGTTCTAGTGGCTCAAAGATACCACCATACTTTTCCAGACACTTCAGATTTAAAATCTCCTGGACCCAATAACGCCATTGCTAATCCAATTCTCTGTATATTAATCCAAGGATTAATTTAATAGTGATCTTAGGACTAGGTCATTAACCCGAGTTGGCAACCTCAGCCCAATCAATTTCATTTACTTCCATCGGGTCGCATGTAATCATAGCTAGCATGTCGTCACCTAGTGTTGATGAAATGTCTTCAGGATTATCAGCTTCCCATAAACAGACGAAGGTGTCTGTATTGCCATATGGGATAGGGTCCCAACTTTTCACGCATTTTGCGGGGGTTTGTCCTGAGGACATCGCCTTTGCGAATTCCAAGATATCTGGTCCTGCCATTGCCTCTGAGAATTGTTCAGAATCGATTTATAAAGCATGAACTACGATAAATAGAGACATATTGGTTCTCCTTACAAGTGGATTATGTATTCTTAAGAGCCGATTCTATAAGATACTGTCAAGTTTTGTAGATAGAAGAAGTGAGTAATAGGCTGTAAGCAGCCTGTCTATCAGTACTTGAATTGTGTCATTTCCCCGTCTAGTCAAAAGTATCCATTTCTCCTATACATTTGATGAATATATATCCATATTGCTTTGCATGATTTCCTTGAATTCATTCAATTGGAAGCCGCCTATCAAGATTGACATGTTTCCCGGGACATCTCTACAATGTAAACAGCTAATGATACTAGGTCTCATTAAAAGCAATATAGCAAAGTCAAATAGAAAGTATGACATTCTTTTATTGCGACTGGATCTCACTACGTATATGAAAATAAGAAGCATGATCTAGGAATTAAACTGACTATCTTTGAATTACGTTCTTTTTTAAAGCATTGGAGAGAAAATGGAAAATTATGATGTTGTTATTGTTGGCGCAGGTGCTGCGGGGATAGGTATTGCCGCCATGTTAAAGGATTTCGGCTTAGACAATATGCTTGTTATCGAAAGAGAGAATGTGGGAGCATCTTTTGATAAATGGCCGAAAGAAATGCAATTCATCACCCCTTCATTTACAACAAATGGCTGGGGGCATATAGATCTGAACGGCGTTGCGTCAGGAACTTCTCCTGCTTATTCCCTTGATACAGAACACCCTACTGGTGAAAGGTATGGAAGGTATTTGAGGTTAATTTCTGATCACCTTGAATTGCCCATTAGGGAAAACACGAACGTGGTAAAGGTAAATAAGGGTCAGGAAGGCTTTGAAATTGAGATTGAAAATGGTACGTACATTCAAAGCCGTTTTTTGATATGGGCTGCCGGAGAATTTCAGTATCCTAGGACAAATACTTTTTCGGGGTCTGAATTGTGTTTACATAATAGCCAAATTCAAAGCTGGGAACACGTAGAAGGTGAAGAGGTATATGTGATCGGTGGGAATGAAAGTGGCATAGATGCGGCGATCCATTTAAGTAGACTGGGCAAGAAGGTGCATGTGTTAATTGGGAATCCAGATTGGGATGTTAAGACAACTGATCCAAGCGATAATTTGTCGCCTTTTACAATTGATCGTCTAGCTTTTGAAATGCCTCGTGAAAGAATTGATCTTAAGGGTGAGTCTGTAGTTAAAGATATAAAGTTTAAAGATGATAAATATTTCATATATGTAGAAGGTAACTCAACCCCTTATGAAAGCGCTGTACAACCAGTTTCTGCGATTGGGTTTGAAAGCAGTTTGGTAAAGGTTAAAGATTTGTTTTTTTGGGACGAAAGTAAATCTTATTGTCTTTTGAATGAACATGATGAATCCACGAAAACTCCTGGATTGTTTCTTACCGGTCCACAAGTACGGCATGAAAATCTGATTTTTTGTTTTATTTATAAATTTAGACAGCGGTTTGGAGTTGTAGCAAATGCGATAGGCGAACAATTGGGTATGGATACATCATTTCTAGAACAATATCGCGACGATGGACTTTATTTGGATGATTTATCCGGTTGCGATGAGGAGTGCGCATGCTAATAAGTAATAATAAAAAATATAAATCCAATATAAGTACTCTTTGGTTATGCCAATTGATCGCAAGTACCTCCTGGGTCGCTTCAGTTTTCGTTTATGGGTCATTTACTCTAGGTGATTATTTACAATTGTTAGCTGGAACTGCATGGACGATATCAAATCTTATTAGTTTTTTTAAGACCTAGTTATGGTGAATGAAGAGGGTCTCTGACTCAGGAATTAGTGTCAGCGGGGTAGAATTTTAATCTGAGGTATTTGGTTTATGAGACCTCGTTAACCGGTATAAGGTGTTTTCTCCTAGAGAAGCGCAAGATTATACCCTTTTGATACACATTTAATGCAATGGTTAAAACTACTTTTTGGAAACAGATAACGAATAAGATAGCGGAACGCCCCATTTATGATCTGGAGCCCTCCATTTTCCATCGTCACTTTTGCGCAGATAACTAACGAAGCTGCCCTCTGTTGCATATGGGTATTCCATAAAATTATCTAGATGAAGACCCGCTTCAAGTAGTGATGTTATGACTTCACCTATAGAGTGACTCCATTCATAGGTGTGGTTTTTGATGGAACTCTCTGGAATAGCATAGGATCCTTGAGCCTCAAGAATTTCAACACCTTCATTAAAATAAGAGTTTTTAAGCACGACGTCGTTTCCCAAACCAGCGTCCAGAGCGGTCATAAGAGGATGATATTCTATTAAATGGAATCTTCCACCTATTTTCATACACTGTGCAATTTCCTTTGCCCAGTTCGTAAGATCAGGAAGCCAGCAAAGTACTCCATATGAGGCAAACACTATGTCAAATTTTTCATCTAAAGTACTTGAAATATTGTATATGTTTGATTCGATAAATCGCGCACAAAGTCCTGATTTCTTTGATAGTTCATTGGCGGCAGAAATTGCAGCCGGGGAAAAATCAACCCCTGTAGCAATGGCACCCAATCTCACCCAGGATAGGGTGGAAAGTCCAAAGTGGCATTGCAAGTGCAATAGCGTTTGACCACTGATATCTCCTACCACTTCCAACTCCAATGAATCCAAAGAGGTTTTTCCTTTAAGAAAACCAGAGACATCGTAGAAATCTGACTGAACGTGTTCTTGGACTATAGAATCCCAAAATTTCAGATTCGAATTTTTATAGTCTTTCATTTTGCGGGCTCCAATTTAAATGCAATGCGATAGATATTAACTTGTATTTAATCCCAGCTGCCAGATTGGAATACCCGTAAATTTGCGATTTCTTTACTGTTTAATCGAACAAACGGTTATTCAGACTGCTCCTGAGAAGACAATATATTGCCAATGTGGGTATACGACAACTCCATATCAATCCTCTTTCCGACAAATTGGTATTATGTGGCCATGAAAAAGATATTTCTCATATCGTTGGTTTTTTTAGTGACGGTTGGGTGTACTGAACAATCATCGGAAACAGCTGTTGTACCAATTTCTACCGATGAGCCACTTTTTGTCGAAAATCAAGTAATATCGTTGGTGGAAGACAAGGGCATTCAAGATATATTTACGGCTGACAAACTTCCTAGTATTGGGGAAAGGCTAAGGTTGTCCTGTCTTATGTTGGAGTTTGCTTTAATTACCTCCACGGATTTAGCTAAGTTTTCACCGGTATATTTAGGTGATGGGGTGTGGGAAGTCACTCTGATTGAATACCATATGGATGATTCAGACAGCGTTAGGGAATATGATTTGCAGTATAAATGGCTTGTATATGAGTCATCTGCTACGGTGGCAAACATTGGTACTTATAAGGCAGCATTTGGGACATATATGCCTAAAAAAATCTGTTAATACGCCAGTACAAATCCTTAGCTGATCTATTAAAAATATAAGACAGAGGACTTATTTCAGAAAAGTATCTAAAACAAATCCATAAAATGTTTTTCGAATTCCTGCAAATATCTTAAAGGATCACTGTCAAAAGCTTCGCCGTGTACACGGCAGTTTTCAAATTCTACCAAGTTACTGTTTTTACCTAATGATTTGTGGGCCTTTTCTGATTGCTCTAAAGGCACGGTTTTATCGCCAGTACATCCGATAATTTTTGTAGGAATATTTATGTCGGAATTTTCGACGTAATTTTGTTCTATAGCATTGAAATCAAACCCATAAAACAAATTAGTAAACAGTAGAATTCCTGGTTTTAATAAATTCGCCATGAATAAGTTTAGTGGTGTCCTTCTAGAAATCTGTGCACTGATCATGTCAGTCAGACTGAAATAAGGGGTATCAGAAAATATTCCCACAATTTCAGGTGTCATTTTGTCTTGATCGTATTCTTGCCCTGAAAAAAT
>CEUY01488340.1_pt1 | contig 34767 bp, 45 predicted proteins | sample 361481 | NCBI WGS metagenome assembly CEUY01 (sample SAMEA2622737, study PRJEB7988) | marine metagenome | isolation source: saline water (ENVO:00002010), including | reverse complement strand
CGAAAGTGAAGTTGAATACGTTTTGTTTTATTGGAATTAGTTAAACTGTGAGAAGAGATACGTTTGGTACGTATAGATTTATTATCATTTAACTCTCTAATGCTGTTTTTACGAATAGCCATAGTTTTCCTAAATAAATATGACTTCTATTATAAAAGAAAACTATAAAGAAGTCAATATATTAGAAAACAAAAATAATTAGCGCAATTCATCCTACACTAATTGCTACGCAATTTGAATAGGTGTTCTTGCTCGTTTTTGATAAAAAATCGTAATTTTTAAGTTACGATTTTTTTTTATTGTATTTTTTATGTTATAATTTAAATAAATATAAAGAAAACATAACATGGCTCATTCAAAAAATTTTAAAGAAGAACAAAAAGATAGAAAAGCATTAGAAGATTTTTCTGTAAAAATGGAAAAATTAGAAAAAGAATTAAAAAGTGATAATCATTATCATGTAATAGGTAAATTATTTAATGCTTTTTTCATGTCAAACACTAAAAAAGTAAAGGATTACAATCATAATTCAGTAGATGGTGTTATTAATACTCACACAGAAGATAAATCAAAAAGTATAACATTAGCTAAAAATGGTGGATTATTAGGTATGGGTTTATTAGCAGGAACTCAATTTATACCCTTACCTGAAATATTAAATAGAAAATCAGAATTATGGGGAAAATTAGTAGAAAGTGGAATATCAGAAGAAAAAGTTTTTGCTGCTCAAAATTTTTTTGGTAAATTAGGTGATGATAATAGGTTAGATGAAAATGTTATAGAAGGCGCATTTAGCTATTTAAATACACAATTTGGAGTAATGTTTGATTTACCCCCTGAAAGTGTTTTAAAAACGTTATTGTTTTTAACAGTAGTTGGTGGTATTGCTCAAAAAATACATGTTGATTACAATACAAACACAATGTATACAGAAGAAAAAATAGCAGAATATTCTGACGATATAGATGATACTCAATCTACTGCTGAATTACGACATTTAAAAAATAGTTCTTTAGTTAAAAATAAAGTTTTAAGTTATGGTGGTTCTAAAAATAGTGGTCTTGGCAAATATTATGGTTTTGTATTAGGTGCTGTAAATAATATGGCATTATTACCAAAAGCTATATTAAGTAAAGTAGGTCATTCTATGATTAAGGAAGAAAAAACTTTATTTGAGAATTTAATGACCGCTTCAATTCAAACAATGGGCTTTACAGGTTATGGACTTGCTTCTTTACAGCCAACAAATCAATTAAAACAAGTTCAAATTATCAGAGATAAAATGATTGGAGATACAAAACATGTTCAATCAAGTTCTTCAACAATAAAAGAAGATGTTAATAAAACAATACAAGATACTTATGAAAATATATTAAGAAGAAAAGTTAAAGTTTCTATGGCAAAAGCCATTTATGAACATGAATTAGCGACAAGAGAATTAAAATTAATTAAAGAAAAAAAAGAAATTATACTTGAAAGTAGTGATATGATTAACAAAAAATTAAAATCAATGAAATCAATAAAACAAAAAGAAAAATTATACGAAAAGAAGTTAGAATCTTCTCAACATATATTGAAAGGAGTAGCAAAATTACATTTACAAAAAAGCAATCAATTAAACAATCATTATGAAAGTATATCAAATTTAGCAGCAGTATATTTACAGAAAGAATATAAATATGAAAAACTAAAAGATAAAGTAGAATTAATAGCTCCAAATATTGATTTTGATAAAGATATGGAAGAATCAATAAAAGATGTAATTAAATATATAGATAAAGATTTATCAAAAATAGTTTCACATAAACAAAACGTAAAAATAAATGAAAGAATAAATGATATAATAGAAGATTTAGGTATACAATTTGAAGAAAAGGGTTTAAAAAGTAAAAATAATTTTATAAAGAAAATAAAAAAAGTAATAAATAATCAAGTAGAAAATTTATATAAGCAAAACACAGCAAGTCACTGTACAGATGAATTGTTTAATGAAATTGGAAATATTTTAAATAATAATATAAAAGTGCCTTTAATGGAAAGTCAAAGAATTAAATTTTTAAAATTTTGTGAAAATTTATCTGAAGATTTAAATCAAGATAAATCAAATCAAAATATAAAAAATCCAGAAGATTTTAATAAATCATTATTAAAAGAACAACCAAATACAGCAGAAATGAGAAAAGCAATAGTAAGAGTGCAACAAAATGGTGCAGCCCTTACAAGCAGAAGTTAAAAAGTTATTTTAATTTTTCAAAAGTTAAAAAATTTTTTTCAATATTTTTTTTAGCAAATAATCTATAACGATTAGTACTAATGAATGTTCTTGAAAACGTTAGTTTTCCATGTCTTGGTAAACAAAGTCCAAGTTCTTTCATTAAGTCTCGCTCTCTAATGGTTAAAAATCTTATTGCTTGATCACAAATATTTAAATAATATTTAGCAACCGAATCAATTTTAAAATTTTCATTAAACCAAATTAAATTTTGAACAATATTAATAGATTTCTCATATTTTTTATCTACAAAAAGACCATGAATTTTAAATGAAAAAGAATTAGATTCGCCTTTAGCTAAAAGAGAAAAACATTGTTTATAATATATTTTTAATAAATTATTTTCTGGTAAGTTAATATCTTTATCTAATTCAGAATAATAATTTAAAAGCAATGTTAAGTTTTTTTCAAAATCATTCCAAAAAATAGGTCTACTATTTTCAAAATAGTCTTCAATATCTAAAAAAAATCTTTTAATAAAATAAAAATGAATTTTATGAATTTCTTTAGTAAAATAATACCCCCCATCAATAGTTACTTTTAAATTATAATCAATATCATTTTCTTTTATTTTTTTTCTAATATTGTGAATAATAATAAAATTTTTTAAAGATTGAAATAATTTTTCAAAATGTATTTTAAAAGTTGACAATTTTTCATTACTATTAATATCTTGAATTAATTGATTTTCAATATCTAGTATATTTTTATCAAATTGAAAGTTGTTAAACATGTAATTATCCTATTTTATTGTTAAGTATTATACTGATATTCAAATATAAGTCAAATGAAAAGGTTATCAATTAAAAGGTTTATTTTTAGAAGTTTTTTTATTTTTTATTTTATTGTTTAATACCTCTAAAACTTCATTGCTTTCTTGATGATTAATATAGTCTTCTAAGCTTAATTTATTAATAACTTTTGCATCTTCCTTTTTAAAAATAACTTGTTTATCGCTTTCAACATAAGATTTCAAGGGAACTTGATAGGTAATAACTTCACAATCTTTACTGATAAAGTTTTCAATGTCTCTTTTGTCAAAAAACCATTTCTTAAGTTGACTATAATCTTTGAAACCAAATAGCCATTTTCTTCTATACTCTTCTTGATGACGTTTATATGAAAAAATTAAATTAATATTATCCTCAAAATCAGGAGCAGGTGTAGCTTTGTTACATTCGGAATATATTCTGTTTCCTGTATATATACCTTTACCATTTTGTGCTTCGATTCTAATTAAATTAACATATTGATTATCAATAGATTGAAAATCAATTAAGTCATATAATTCATTAATATCAAAAGAAACATTAAAGACGGTATTGTTGTAATCTTCAAGTTCATAATAATCAAGTTGATTTTTTATATTTAATTGTTTTTTTAATTTATTATTGTCGATATCAAATTGATTTAGAAAATTTTTTAAAGTTTGATTATTAAAAATAATATTTTTCTGTATGTCTTCATTTCTTTCATTATCAAATAATAAATCAGCATTTTTTCCATCAATTTTAAATGTTAAAGTGCCATCAAATAAATCTGATTCATAATGATAATTGAAATGCTCAAATGCTTTTTTAATAAATTGTATTCTTTCCATAATATTTATATTTTAACATAAAAAATAAAATAAACTTCTATTAATATTAATGAATCTTTACAAAAAAAGACATATATGCTACTATATTTGAAATTCGGAGATTGTAATGATAGATAAAATAAATAAAGATATATTTTTATTAAAAAAGTTCAAGAGACTTTCAAAAAAAAGCAAAAGAACAGAACTAAAATTTTTTAAATTATTTCAGTTAATATCTCTTCCAATAATAACAATAATTTCGTTTTCAATAGCTCTATTAAATATAGAATTAAATTATATTGTATTAACAATTGTATCCTTATTATTAATTTCTGTAATATCAAGTCTTTTTTTAAATAAGATATTGCTTTTTATAAACTATTTATGTAATACAGAATATCTTAAAAAAGTTCCTTTTTATATAAGTTATGAAGTATACTATTTAAGCGAAAAAATTTTCATATCTGGTAAGAAAATAAAAAAGATAAATAAAAATATAGAAGAAATGACTCCAGTGGCGCATAATTTATTTGAAAGAAAAAACATAAACCAATTATCAGATGAAGATATAAATAAATTAGTTATTGATTTAACAATAGATATTTTATCTAATGAAGATTTATATTCTAATTTAACCTATTATTTTGAAGAAATAAAAACTTTGAAATTAAAATATGAAAATCATGCTTATAATTCTTTAATGAAAAGATTTTTGAAGGATTTAAATTATGAAAATTTTAATAAAAATAAAAAAGAAATTATAAAATGTATTGAAGATTATTTTAATGAATATGAACAACAAAAATATCTTAAAGAATTAAAACAAATTAAAGAAGAATTTGATGATGAAATAATAAAAAATAATATAAGTAAATATAAAGAAGATTTATTAAGAGAAAATCACGACAAAGAAATAAAATCAGAAAATAAAATATTAAAAAGTATTTAATGTTATATTGTAATAAATGAGATAAATTATTTTTAAAAATAAAAAATATGATAAAATAAAAATAAAATAAAAAGGAATTAACTTGAACGTATTAATACTACATCACTTTTCAGATTATTGGTCTTCAGGTCTTGAAAAATATGGTACTACATTTGAAGATGAAATGGAAAAAGTACTTGATTATTTAGAACATGAAGATATTAATAAAGTAATATTACCATTATTTGAGCAACATGAATTAGAAGATTGTCATTATCCCCTTGCGGAATTTTGTCAAAGTAATGGTATAGAATTAGACGTACATGAATATGGATATGGTTGGTCAAAAGAATCAGATCCACACGGTGAAGTATATACGGAAGAAAACTTTAATAAAACGTGGTGTTATGGAACTCGTGAAGATCATACTGTTCAAGATGTTGTGGAAATAAAAGAATGGCAACATAATTTAAAGTATGCAGATAAAGTAATAGTTGCAGGAAGTTTTGCAAATGAATGTGTACTTGATTTACAAACAGCCCTTGAAGCAATAGAAATCAATTATGAGAATGAGGAAGGTTTAATAGTTGGTACATTTGCTGAATATCTATTTCGTGGTCAAACAAGAGAAGAAATAAAACAAGAAATATCTGAACAGTTACAAAAAATAGAAAATGAAGTAGAAAATAAAATTGAATTTATTAATGAAGAATATGATGAAGTAATTAGTGATTTAGAAGAGTTACATGTTTTTGATCCTGATTTTATGAAAAGTATAGAAGATAAAATAAATGAAGTGTTTGAAGAATATGAAGAAGTACTTGAAAATAAAAATATAAGGGAAGGTTTATTATCAGGATATATAGAAGAAATTGTAGATAATGTATTTATAGATCATGTTGAATCTTCTGAATATCAAGAACAACCAGACGAACACGTTGAAAAAATGGTTGAAATGAAAATTAGAAAATTTGAACACAGTTATGATGACTTTACTTATATGAATAGTATTCAAGATTTTATATTAGAAGACGAAAGAACAGCCGAAGATTACTTTACTGAATTAGATAACATCTATGATGAATTGGTAGAGAAATATGGAAAAGAAGAAGTAGAAGAAGTAGATATAGTAACATTATCAACAAATACAATAACAGATGATTATTGGAATGAGTATTTAATTAAAAATGAATTGTTAAATATTGAAGCGATTTCATTTTTAGCAAATAAAGAATTAGAAAAGAAATTAGAAGGTACTTTTTATCACGGAAGTAAATGGTTGGTAAATAAAGAAACAGAAGTTGAAGAATCAGCTTTTTTAAGCTTGGATCAAGATTATGGAAGTTTGGGTGCTGTTTATATATCACAAGAAGAAAATGTCGCAGATTGGTTTGTTAATTATAATAAAAAAGATGAAGTAGGTATTCCAGTTGTTTTTAAATTTGAAAATGTAGAAGTAAATAAAATTTTTAATTTAAATGAAGATAGAATAAAAGAAGAATATTTAAATAAAAAAATATTTAAATATGAAGGTGTTCCATATGATGTTAACAGAGATAGAGAATATTATTTTAGAGAATTAGAAAAAGAATATAATGGTGTAATAGTAGAAAATAATTATCCAGAATTAAATGGTGGCGATGATATAGCTTTATTTGATGAAGGATTAATAAATGATAATTTAACAGAAATTAAATTATTTATAAATAATAAATGGACAGATTATATGAAACCAGAAGAAGCGGTTGAATTATATGAAAAAGAAAGAAAAAATATGTTAGAAATAACACCTAAAAAAAGAAAAAGAAGAACCATGTAGAGAAATACATGATAAAAAAAATTAAAATTCAGTATAAACTTGAACTTTATTTTTATTTTCATCTAATACTATTACATTAGGCTTACCGACAACACAAGATAATTTAGATAAATTATTACAAAAATAATAAACAACTGTCGTTAGTCCTTTATTATTAATAAAAGGAAGTTTTTCTTTAGATACAAAAAAGGATTTTTTATTTTTAAATAAATCTTTTGCTTCATTAGAATAAAGAAGTAAATTGGTTTGATATATATTTTCTATTTGATGAAGATTTGCTTTTTGTGACTCTTCGTTATTTATAGTTATTTTGAAAACTTCAACATTATCTTTATGATAAAGATTTATTTCTTTTTTTTCTATTTCTTCAATTTTGATTTCTATAAGTTCTTGTTTGTTTTCTTTTAGATAACTTATAACCTCTTCTTTTTGTTCTGGTTTTTTATATATTGAGTATAATATTACTGTTGTTATAGTAATTAATAAAATGCTTATTCCAACGTGAATAAATATATTCCATTTTAACTTAAATATTTTATTGAATAATAAATAAGAAAAAATAAAAAATACAAAGTAAGCATAAATAAAAGGTGAGAAAGTATATAAGAAATCTAGAATCATATTTTTATTGTTTGTTATGAATATGATTCTATATTAAAAATAGGAAAGATCAATTAATTAAAATTGATATTTTTAATCAAAGTTTTCCAATTTGTTTCTTATTTCTTCTTTTTTATAATAATTTTCTATAACTTCTTCACTGTATTCATAGTTAGCATCGAAACCGTGTTCCTCTCGATTAGCATCAACGCCATAAAGTAGATGAAAAGCAAATTTATTCCAATTTTCAGACGAATCAGTTTTATCATTATTATAATCTAATGCTTCACCATTTTTAATCTCAAGGTATCCACAATTATGCCCCATGTCCTCATCAGCATATTCAATATAAAAGGTAGCTTCAGGATATTTTTTAGATAATGCTTCAAAAATGGGTATTGGTGTGCTCCAAGCAGTTTGAAAATTAAAATGAATGTTTTGATTTAATTGCATTAAATCATTTTCAAAATTTGAATCAGATACGTTATCGACACAACACTCATAAGCATTCCATTTAGTACCCCATTTATTACAGGAAAAATCATACCAACTTTTACAACCATATTTCTCAATATTACTAAGAGCTTGTTTTCCTAAATTTAATATTCTTTCTTGTTGTTCTTCTGTTCGTTTACTGAATCTTTCTTTTATTTCTTCTATAGTTAAATAATTACAATGCTTTGAATCATTACTGACAAGAACCATACCAATTTCACAATCAGAGGATTCTTCAATCATAAGTTCTTGTGGCATAGGAACTATTTTATTAAAATCAAAATCATTTTCTTCATTAAAAGTTTCTTTGATTATTTTTTTTTGTAATTCAATAGGTGTTTCTTTGAAAGAAACAAAGTTTGATACATGATTTGGCATTTTTGTTTTCCTTTTAGATGGGTTAATTATAACAAAAATAGATAATTATGTAAAGAACTCTTTTAAAATAACAAATATATTATAATATAAAAAATAACAATGAAATTCATGGAAGGATTATGGAAGAGTATAGAACAGAAAAAACATTTATAAATAGTGTTTTACATATAAAAACCGCTGAAAATAATCAAGTATTGTTTCACTTAGTGTGTTCTCAAAGTGATACTTTCTATGAATTAGTCGAACATTACAAAGAACAAAGATTAAAGTATAAAAATAAAGAACTATATATAACTTACTATTTCAAAGACAGTGTATATAGAAGAAAAAAAGCAGTATTAATACATACAAAAGAACAATTTATTACTTTTATAAATCAAGTTGTTGATGTATTTTTAAATGAATATAAAAATTTTATATTAAATAAAGATTTTCATTTTGAAGACAATATAGATTTATATTTAAGAAAATTTATTAGAAACAAAAATTTAAAATTAGATATAAGATTAATAAAAAGATTAATATTAAAAAAGTTTCCTGATTTTATTAGAATGGACACTTATTTTAAAATAAAAGATTTCTAATATGAAAGACGAATTAAAAACACTATTTAAATTTTTAGCTAAAATTTTATTTTTAATAATAACAGGAATGATTATAGTTATACAGATTTTTAATTTATTTTAAAAAAAGGATGATGGAGAGTATATTTTTCAATTAAAAGTTGATATTAAATAGGAACTCTCTTTATCAAAATTGTAGAATTTGGTATGGCGAAACGTAGTTTTTTCCTGATTTTAAAAAAATATAGGAACGTTTTTTGCCAAGTATCTGTATTATATAACAAGATAAGGTTGAAGTCAACCTTAATCTTGTTTAAATAAATCAATAAAAGTTGATTTTGTTAAATTATCTAATGATAAATCAGCATATAATTCAACATCGTCTTCTTTTTCGTGAAGAACAGTAAAGCCACACTGTTCCAATACAGTATTAAGGCTCATAGGTTTAGACCATTGCTGGTATAGAGCAGTTGTTGCATTTTTTGAAACTTTATTATTCCCTGAAACTCTTGCTTGTCCAGCACCAAAGTTTAACAAAGTAAATGATTTCATATTGTCATTTTCTTCCATAAGCATACCTAAAACAGTATTTTTTTGTACTGAATTACATTTAACTTCTGCAAGTACTTTATTTGGGTTCATCATAAAATCACGATCAATTTTAGAACCTTCACCAATAACAATTTTATAACCAGCATCATGTTTACCTGAATAAACGTTATTCATAACAAGTGTAGGATTAAGTTTACCTTTTGAAGCATGTAGGTATTCAACAGCCCCATCTTCTGCATAAGTCAAATCACCAGAATAGATCAAATTTCCGTTATCGTTATAATAACTAGAGTTCCAACCAATTTTACCAGCAATATTTAATCCAGATAGATCTAAATCTGTTGCGCCCCAAGAATTTTCCCAATAAATACCAGCCGCTATTTTTTTAGCTAAAAATTTAGTACCAGTTGGAATATTACCAACAAATAACTTTTCAGAAGTAGGTAGTGCGTAAACTACTTGCTTAGGAATAAATACATTTTTTCCTTCACCATTTAGTTTAGTTTTTAAATAATTTAATAAAAATTTATAATTAGCTTTAACTACTTTTGTATTAACATCATTAGACTTAACAAATGATTTACCATTTCTAATTCTATAAACAAAAGTATCTTGTCCATTCATACGAGTATAACAAGCTGATAAAGCTTTAAATAAAGCATAAATAGAAGCATTATCTAACCAATGAGTATCATTCTCAGTAAGTTTATTTTGAGTTACTAAGTTTAATGCATTTTGTGGCATAGGTTTATGGTAAACCTTGCTTAATTTAGCAAGTTTATTGATATATTTTTTATTATTTTTATGAGCTTGTTTAAATGACAAGAAAATAGGTTTAAAGCGATTAAAAACTTGCGCCACTTTTTTCATATCATAAGATTCAAGATCTAATGAAATATCAGTATTTGACTCTTTGATAGAATCAAATAGTTCATTATTTTTAACTAAGCTTGAAGATTGTGTTGCACGATATACTAAATAACGAACAAACTCTTCAACAGATTCAGGATAAACTCTGTAACGGATAGCAATCAATAAGTTTGCTTCTTTATTTTTAATATTTTCATCACCTGAAAATTTATAACCTAATACACCTAATAGTTCAAATAGATCATTAAGTGTTTCTTCTTTCAATGCAATACCAGAACGTAATACATCAAGAGATTTTTCAATTAATTCTTCTTTTGTCAAAGATTTAATTACAGAAACTTTAAGTTTTGTTTTTGGAACTTTTAAAACTTCATCTGGAATATACATTTCAGATTCAAAATTAGAACCATAAGTAGATAAGTAATGCATAATTTGTTGTATAGCAAGCTCTAAACGAGTAGAGTTAACAACAGTTTTCCAAGACTTATGGAAAGTCTTATTTAACTCATTACCAGATAATTTTAGATTTTTAAGATGTTTTTTGATATCTTTAATCGCATAGACAGCGGTAGAGTCAACGAAAACGCCATGAGAGTCAATAAAGACAGGTTCTTGCGATTGTCCTTTTTCAACAACATTGAATAATTCAAGTGTAAGTGTATTCTTATTTTTCATGACATTTTCTCCATTAATTTAAAACGTGCATATTATACATTTTTTAATTGGTATAGTCAAGTTTAAATAAATAAATTGACATAAAAAAAACAATATTGTATAATTACTTAAATTCGGGAAAAATTTATGTTAGAGAATACAAAAAAAGAAATAGAAAAAATATTAGAATTAAAAAATAAAGATAAAATAAAAATTCAAAATAGATATGAAACATATCTTGTTTTCTTTACTACAGTTATATTTTCTCTGTTTTTTATTTTTATAATTTCAAATACCGAAAGACAACTATTGTTAAGTATTACTTTTATAACAATCTCACTTATATTAAGTTTTTTTCCAATTTCATTGTTACATCTAATTAATAAAAAAATATGTAAAAAAAATATACAAAACAATTATGGTTTAAACTTATTATCTATTGAATTCTTTGTAAGTAATAAAAAAAGAAAAAAAATAAAAGAAGAGTTATATTTGCTCTCATTTCCTGCACGAAAAGTAATAGAAAATAATAGAGATAAAACAAATCTTGATTATAATGATATATTAAGTGAGCTTTACTTTTTAAAAGTAATATCATTAAATATAAAAGACTTCATGTATTATATTAACAATGAAATAGAAAATGATTTTTCATTGCATCAATTTAACTTTTCTAAAAATGAACTTATTAAAAAGAAATTAACAAACCTATTAGATTGCATTAAAGAAAAAGAATTTAATACTTATCAACAAGATTTAATGGCTATTATTGAATTAATAACTGATAAATCTCCACAACTAAAACTATTCAAAAAAATGAAAGAATTAAGAGAAAAATACGATGAAAAAATAATTTCCTCTGAAATTGAAAGTATTAAAAATGAATTAAATAAAAAACAAAGAAAAAATAAAAATATTAAAGTATTACAAAGTATATAGGTAGATAAAATGTCAATAAATATTAAAAATGAAATAAAAGAAGAAGCTAAAAAAGTTGAAGCATTAGTTAGAAAAGATAAAGAAAAAATAAATAGCATAAATAATATAGATGTTTTATTTGCAAGAGGTTTTTTCGGATTAGCTTTTATAATTTTTCTTTTATTAGATATATTTATGCAAGGGGTTGGTGATCGTGGTATATTATTATTTATTTCAGTTATGAGTAGTTTATTTATTAATAGTATTTTGCGTTTAAGAATAAAAAAAATAAATAAAAAAAATACAGTAAGTTCAAATATAAAGCACTTATCAAGTGAATATTTAATTAACCAAGAAAAAAGGTTGTATTTTTATAATAAATATCAAGAATTAAAAGTTTATTCAAAAGATTACTTTTTTTATGGAAAAAAATATAGAGAAGAATCAAGTTTGGATGAAGTAGAAAAAGATCTTTCTAAATTATATATAGAATCCAAAAATTATCAATTTTTTATTAATTATTTAAAAAATGAAAATAAAGAACTAGTATTTGAAGAGGATTATATACAAAACTTAATATATAAAAAAACGAAAAAATGTTTAGAAAGTATAAAAAGTATTAATGAATTTAATAATATAAAAGAAGATTTAATATATACAATAGATTTGATAGATTTAATAGATAAAAAATTAGAGTTATTTGAAATTATGGAAAAATTAAAAGATAAATATGATTCAGAAGTGATTAATAAAAAAATAGGTAGTATAAAAGACAAATTGTTAAATAAAAATGACAATAAAATTGAAATAAAAAAATCAAATATTAGAAGTATATAGGAAATTATAATGTTAAGTAAACAAATAAAAAAAGATGCAAAAATATTAAATGAAATATTTGAAATAGAAAATAATTTAAAATTTTATAATAATGCTGATAATTTAGTACTTATTAATTCATTATTATTTCCAGTTATATCTACTACTTTGATTTTTTTAATTTTTAATGATTTTTTAAGAGAAAAAGATATAGTGTTTTTAGTTTCTATAGGTTTTATGTTCCAGATAGCAGTATTCTCTTTTTTAAATTCAATTTCTTTTTCAATCATTAATAGCTTAATAAAAAGAAAATATATAAAGAAAAATATTATAGGTTCTAAAGTCTTAAGTTTTAAATATATTGTACGTGGAAAAAAAGTAGAAAAAGTAAAAAAATTATATGACTTACTATCAGAAGAAGGCAAAAAAAATATATATTGTATAAATCAAGATGAAAAACAAAGAAATAATGTAGAAGAAATAGAAAAAAAATGTTTACATTTTCAAATATTAGACATGAAGAAAGATGTGTTTATAAATTACTGGAATACTTCTTTTACACAAGATATACAAGAATTAAATATTGAGTCTGACGATTGTATAATTTTAAAAATAAATAATATCTTAAACGATATAACAGAATCAGAATTTAATTTATATAAAGATGAAATAATAAAAATTACAGAAACATTAAGTTCAAAAAAAGATCAGTTGGTTATTTTTAAAAAAATAGAAGAATTAAAAGAAAAATATGATGAAGAAACTATTGTAAATGAAATTAATTCAATCAAAAATAAAGTAACTAAATCATCCCAAGAAAAAAACAATAAAGTTTTAAAGAGTATATAGGATTAAAAATGATAGAAATTATAAAAAAAGACGCAAAAATAATAAAAGAAATATTCGATAAAGAAAAAAATATAAGTTTTTTAAATGAAATTGAAGGTTTGGCACTCATTACAAGTGTATTTAATACGGTGTTATTTATAATAAGTATTTGTTTTTTTACTGAATTAAATTTTGATCATAGATTAATATTTTCTTTATTTGGTGGTTTATTATTAGCTGCATTATCTTTTTTTACTAGTTCTTTTTTAATGCTAATATATAATAATAAAAAAAATAAAAATTATCCTAAAAATTCAGGATCTTTGTTTTTATCAAGTACCTATTTAATAAGAAAAGAAAAAAAGGAAGAAGTGTATAACTTATATAATAATTTATCAAAAGAAGGTGAAGATTCAATATGGTATTTTGATTATAGAGATTTAAGAAATGAAAGCTTAAAAGAAATAGAAAATTTAATTTTTAAAAGAAGAGTAATGTTAATGAAATTACCTTTATTTATTAGTTATTTTAATAAAAAATACAAAGAGGACGTACAGCAATTAGAAGTAAAACAAGAAGAATTGATATATAATAAAATAAAAGATATTTTAGAAAAAATAAACGAAGTTAATTTTAATAAGTATAAAGAAGACATTGTTTGTATAATAGAAACATTAAAATCGAAAAAAAATCAATTAGATTTATTTGAATTGATTGAAGAATTGAAAGAAAAATATGATGAAGATTTATTAAATAATAAAATCAATTTAATAAAAGATAAAGTTATTCCCAAAAAAGAAAAAAATAATAAAGTATTAAAGAGTCTATAATTATGTTAGCAGAAAAAATAAAAAATAATTCAATATTAATTAAAGAATTAATTGAAAAAGATAATAATCTTAAATTTTATAATTATATAGAAAAAATAGTTATATCAACCAGCCCTGTTTTATCAATAATAACAGCTATATTTGTTATTTCAAGTATGAGAATTAACGATATTATAATAAAAATATTTTTTGGTTCTATGTGTTTTCTTGTAGGTTTATTTGGTTTTGAAATATTATTGGCATTTTTATTACTTTCAATAAATTATATTATAAAAGGAAAAATAATAAAAAAAGATGAAGAAGGAAATAGTAAATTTTTAAGTTTAGATTATATAACAACAAGAAGTAAATTTTTAGATTTTAAAAATTCCTATGATAAATTATCAAAAATAGAAAAAAATGTTTTTTCTTCTTTAAGAAAAAAAGAAGTAACAATAGAAGAAATAGAGAGTTGTTATTTAGAAAAAAAAGTAGAAGAAATGCTTATAAAAGATTTTATTGATTATTATAAAAATGGATTTGAATCAGATAGTAAAAAATTAAAAATTAATAGAGACGAAGTTATCAATAAAAAAATATTAGAAATATTAGAGTATTTAGATTATACAAAATTTAATAAATTTAAAGATAGTTTAATAGAAATAACATTAACATTAAAAGATAAAACTAAACAATTAAATATTATTAATAAATTTGAAGAAATAAAAAAACAATATGATGAAGAAACAATTAATATTGAAATTGCAAATAAATTAAATAAAATTAATGGTAAACCTTTAGAATCAAAATTAGAAAAAAACAATAAGGTATTAAAGAGTATATAACTATGTTAATAGAAAGAATTAAAAATGAAGCGCAATCCATAAAAAAAATATTAGATAAAGATAAAAGTTTAGGGTTTTATAATAAAGTAGAAAATTCTGGATTTTTGTTTGGTGTTTTTTTAGCTTTTATGGCTAATTCAATTTTTGCATATTTTTATTTTGATTTAAATAATATGTCTGAAAACATTGCTGGTTTTTCAGTATTGTTTTTACTTACAGGATTTCTTTTAGGTTTTATAAAAATTTATATTTTTGAATTTATAAATTCAATATGGAAAAAGAAAATATTAGGTGATAAACATAATTCAAATAATAAAATATTTAAAAATGAATATTATATAAAAAAAACAGAATTAATAAAATATAATAACTTATATAAATCATTATCAAATAATGCTAAATTAATACTTGAAAATTGTACGGTATTATCACCTGAAATATCTATAAAAGAAATAGAAAGTCGTATTTTTGAAAAAGAAATTCTTGATTTGCCAATATCAAATTTTATAAATTATTTTAAAAGTGGATTTAATTCAGATATAAACGAATTTAAAATAGATAAGGATGAATTAATAGAAAGAAAGATTAATAAAGAATTAAAAAATATAAATAAAGAAGATTTTCTTAAATATAAAAATGATTTAGTATATTTAGCTGAAAAAATAGAAAATAGTGCTATTGAATTGACTATTTTAAAAAAAATAGAAGAATTAAAATTAAAATATGATAATATTATTATAAATAAAGAAATAGAAAAAGTTAAAAAAAATATTCAATATAAAAAAAACAATAAGGTATTAAAGAGTATATAATGAAAGAAATAAAAGTATTAAGCCAAGGTCAAATATTATCGGAAGAAGTTAATTTAAATAATAAGTTAGTTATTTCTTTTCATAATTCTTCAGATTATAACATTATTGAAAAACAAAAAGTGGCATTTGAAACTAATCCTACAATATTAAAAAATAAAAATAATATATTAACTCTTCCAAGAGATGATATTCAAGAATTATCAAAATTTCAATTTTTTAAACATAATTTAAAATCTTATGGAAATATTTTTTCAAAAAATGATTTAATAAATATCATTAATTTTTTAAATGAAAGAGATTATAGAGAAAAAGATATTATTTTTCAATGCGAATTCGGAATATCTAGATCGTTAACCACTGCAATATTACTACACGAATATTACTTAAAAAATACACATAAATTAGTAGTAGATGAAAATAAAATTAGAAATAAGGTCATTGAAAAAATAATAAGAAATTATTTTAAAAAATAAAAAGAAAGCTTAATTAGGCTTTCTTTTATTATTCATTTTATTCTGTAATAAATCTTCAACTGTGTACTTAGGCATTAAATCCGAATACATTTTAGCTATTTTAATGGAATCTTTTATATCATCAATCACCAAATGAGTTGTATTCTTTCTCATTTCAGTTATTTTCTCTGTTATTTCTGGATATTTAGTTTGATATAGTTTATATAATGAAGTTACATCAATATGTTGATGACTAAATTTACTATTTAGTTCTGGCATTTGCTGTCTAATGAATTCATGATCGAAATGAATACTACTACCAGCCATAGGCACTCTTTTAGGTAGATCGTGCTTATTTAAAAAATCTACTGCTTCTTTTGTTACTTGTTCTATTGTTTTTTCTGATTTTAATGATTTTTGTATTAATCCAGTTTTATTATGTTGATCCATACACCAAGCATCCATTTTGTCTAATACTCTTTTATTATTTTTTATTTCAGCTTGGTATGTATCCAAGATATTTAAATCATTATCAGTTATAACAATCCCTATTTCCAAAATAGGATAATACTGAGATCCAGAAACATGCTCTATTTTTCTTCCATTAGGTAATATAATTGGTTCTTCAAGGTTTATAACCTCATCATTTAAGCCACCAGTTTCCAAATCAATCCAGACTATTTTATTCATTGTTTTTCCTTTTGATATAGTTCTTAATATAATTATATCATAAATTTGAAAAAAAATAATTAAATGATATATATTATTATATAATTAAAAAAGAGATTATATTATGAAAAAAATAGGATTTTTAATTTTATCAGGTTTGTTATCTTTTGGTTTGCAAGCTACTGAATGTAATAAGGTTATGGCAGAAATAACGATAAAAGAAAATAAAAAAGAAGATTCATTCTTTGATGTAGAAATGTGTGACTTAAAGAAAGAAAAAATATATACTTCAAAATCAAATTTTAACTATAAAATTTTATCAGAAAAAAATGAATTTTTAAATATTGAGTTAGATTTAAGAAATGATCATTTTGTTATTTATTTAGAGTCAAATGAAAATGGTAAAGAAGATAGATTTATAGGTGCTGCAAAAAAAGAATTTAATAAGAAAATAAGTTTAAAAAATAAAAATAAATCATATGATATAAAATTAATAAAATAATTAAATATTTTTTATAATTTTATTTTGAGATTTTTTTCTTTTAATGAGATCTTCATTTAATCTTGATTCCTCAAATTTTAATTTAAGTCGATTTATTTTTTTATCATCTTCATGGAAGTGTTCTTTTATTTTATTATTAAAAAGAGTAATTACTTCATCCTGTAATGTATCTAATCCTATTTTATCAATAAAAGAGTATACTTCACTTTTATTTTCAATTAATTCGTCAGTGGGCGTATTAGAGATATAATCAACGGCAACATTATAAAATATATTATTTATGTTATTTAGATAAACAGTATTATTTTTATATTTAAAAAAGTGTTTTATATTTCTTTTTTCAAAGTTATTTAAAGTTTGTTCAAATTCGTTAATATGGCGAATCATATCATTATCAATAAAACCATATTTTTGAAAAATAAGCCATATAATTTTAGAATAACTTCCAGAATTTAATTTATTTTTGGATTGAACTTTTAATTTAAATTTGTTTAAAAAAGCATATTTTTTTACTCTTAAATAATGTAAATAAAAAGGAAGCATAATTAAACTAATTAATAAAATTCCCACATCAAAGAATATACCTAAAAAAGTAAAGATTAAAAAAAAGAATTCAAGCATATATTTTTCATTGCTTACAACATAAACATTTTTATAATGAATATTAATATCTTTCTCAAGATCTTCAATTTTCTCTTGAAGTCTAATTATATTTTGAATGCTCTTATACTTTACTTTCATATTTAAAATATATCTGATTTTTCTTTTATTATTAATGGAAGAATTTTATCATGAATATAATTAATATCAAAAGAACTACCAAAAAGATTTTTGTTTTTATTTTTATTTCGTTCTAATTTGAGTTTATCATAAAGAAATTTGGTTGTATTAATTACTTCACTTTCAAAACTAAATGCTTTTTTTAAGTGTTCCATAAAAACGTCTTTTTTAACTTTTTTATAATCAATGGTAAAGGTATTATATTCAAAAGAAAAAATAGTATTATTAAAACTAATATTGTCTTTTTCTATATTTTTTGTAACCAAATTAAATTGATTACCTTTCTTTGCTTCTGTAAAGAATTCTTGTAGCTCTTCTTTAGATAAAGGCTTTAAGACAACATTGATATTTTGAATTTCTTTTTTATATTTTTCATAAAAAAACTGATCTTCTAAAGTAGATAATTCACTATTCAGTTTTTTTTGTTCTTTTTTCAATGAAGTTTGTTTATTGAATAAATCAATAAAAAAGTCATATTGCATATTATCAAGAAATTTAGCTATTAATTTATTATAAGAATATAAAATATTTATATTTTGAGAATCAATATTATTGATAGAATATTCTTTAATGGAATATTCCAAATCTTTATTCTTTTTGTTAATTTTTACTTCAACATTGGAATAGAAATTAAATTCACGATCACTGAATCTGATAGACAAATTATTTGTTGATATAGAAATTTTAAAATAAGATTGAAAAGTTTCAGGTAATGAAATATCATCTCCTAAAATTTCTTTTAGTTTAGAAAAACAATAATTTTGCAATAAATCTCTTTCTTCAAAGTTTTCAATTTCTTTTAATTTATTTTCATAATTTTCTACAATAGACATAAAAATTCTCTTCTAAAAAGCATTGTCTTATTATAACAATATTAAGGTTATAATTCAATAAATACTTATGAAAAAACAATCTTTTCTTTTAAAATACCAATAAGTTTTTTATCCATATATTTATAATTATCAAGAATATCTAAAACAATAATTTCTTTATATTTAACTGCATTAGGAAAATAAGCTATTAAACGTTGTTTATGTTTTTCTTCCATAACATAAACAGTATCAGCCCACTTAATATCTTTGCTATCAACTACCTTTTTAGCTTTCTTACTTGTACCTGCTGACTTCGTATTTATTATGTCTGATTTAAATACTTTTTCAGCCGTAGGGCTTCTTAATTTGTTTCCACTACAAATAAATAATATATTCATTTAAAATGCATCCATATTCAATTTCATTAAATTAATATTAATCTTAGATTTAATATCATTATAAAAAGATTGATTATAATCTTTTTTAACATAATTTAAAATTTGTTTATAAAAACTATTGTTTAATTTAAATATTTCATTATTAATATAATTATTTTTAGATTCAATATTATTTACTGCTTTTTGTAAAACAGTTTTTGAATTACAGAACTCAATAAATGCAATTTTATCAGCTTTATACATTAGTTTTAAATAATATAAATCTTTATTAAAAATAGCATAAGAAAATATTACTTTTGAAAAGTTTAAGTTGTTTGTATCAACATATTTCAAATAAGTTTTTTCATCAGTTTCTATACAGTTTTCTCTATTTTTTAAAATTTTTTCTAAAAGATGTGTATTTTCTTTTTTATTTAGAGAAATGGGTTTTTCTTGGATAATTTTAATAATATATTCAAGAATTTTTTCATTATGATTGTAAACGGTTAATAGTAATGCGTGTTTAGCATCAAAAATATCATTAATTTCTTTAATTGACATTAAATATTTAAAACAAGCAAACTTTGCTTCTGCAATAGCGCGATAAATAAGCATATTATTTCTAAAATTAAGCATTTCTTTTGGTAATTTTTTCAATTCTGCTAATTTATTGCTTCTAACACAATTAAGGGCTTCTGTTTCTAATTCATTCATAATAAGATTCTTTATTAATTGATTTATATTATTATATAAAATTAAGAACTAAAAATCAATAAAAAAAAGAAGCCGAAGCTTCTTTTTTAACTATTTTCTTTTAAAAGAGTAGCATTAGATTTAACAGGATAATCAAAGCCAAGCTGTTTTGCTCTTCTTAGCTTCTCAGAGCGAAGATAAACATGTTTCCAATTTTTAGGAGCAATATATTTATCTCTTTTGGCTTGATTTAAAGATTGGTCTTGTTTTTTATCTAAAATTCTTTTAGCTCTTTTTTCTTTATTATTCATAAAAATTCTCCAAAATTATTAAAGTGTTTTATCAGCAGCTACGATAATATTTTAGATTATAATAATTATACAACAAATATTAAAAATTATCAATCTTTTCTTTAACAATTTCTTTTTCAAAGTGTTTATTTTGTTCTTTAACAAAAGAATAAACTTGTATTGAAATATCAGATAATTCTTCATCGTTATTTTGAATTTCTGATTGAATATTTAAGTTCATTCTAAAGTAGGCTTCTATAATTTTATTATCTCTAACAAAAAAACAAAAATCAAATCCTCTGTTAAATGGTTTTATAGAGCAATGAAAACAATCATCATCTTCATGATAAAATACACTGACTCTTGCATGAAAAACTTCTGCTTCAAATTTTTCTTCATTATTAGACGTTGTTTTAGATAACTCAAAAATATTAGCAACAGTAATATTTTTAAAGAAGTCTAATGCTTTAAATAAGTCTTTGTTAGTGGTTTTCATAATAATCTCTATATTCAATAATTATGTTATTATATAGTAAGTAAAAAATAAAATCAACTTAAAAATTTTTTACATTTAAAATTTTTCTTTTTATAGGATTATTTTCATTAATTTCTTCAATACAAGAATAAATACTTTTAATAACATTACTGGTTATTAAATCTTTATTATTAATAATCTCAGAAACTTCTTTTTTAAATCTGTATTTTAATCCAATTTCATTGTTAAATATTTGTATATGAAAATCAACATTGATATTATTAATTCTCATGATACAACATAAGCTTTCTATATCAACAAGAACAGCAACTCTTGAATTAAAATTTTGAGTGGTAATATTTTCATTATAGTTTATATTTTCATTAAAAACAAAATGTTTAATGAAAAGTTTTGTTTCATTGTATAAATCATTATTAGTTATATTCATATTAAATTACCATTTCTAGAAGTTTTTTATATTTAAAGTTTTTATTTTTATAGGATTATTTTGATTTACTTCTTCAAAATAAAAATAGATTTTTTTTATAAAATCGTCATTTATTGAATTATTATCTTCTTCTAAGTTACTAAATTTGTTATTATATTTAAGTAATACACTAATTCTATTTTTATTAAATATTTTAATATATAAATCAGCTATATCGGTAATTTGAACAGTGCAATTTAAAAAGCTTATATTTGGTCTAAGTATAATTTTTGATTGAAAATTTAAAGTTTCAATATTATCATTATGTTTAATTTTATCTTTTTTTTCTGCTTCATAAATGAAATACTTAATAAATAATTTAATTTCATTATATAAGTCATTATTAGTTATATTATTTTTCATAATCAAAAATTATCAACTTTTTCTTTTATTTTAAAAGGATTATTTTCATTTAATTCAAAAAATAAATTATAAATTTCTTTGTATTCTTTGTTTAATTGTTCTTTTTCATTATTAATTATAAATTTTCTTCCATACTTAATATAAAAGAAATTTTTAACTTTATTATTACTAAAATCAAACATAATGTCTTCAAATAAAGAAGAATTAGATAAATTTCTAAACACATAATTATATTCTGAATTTCTTGAATAACTTAAATTCATTCTTATATAAAAATTTTTTGTTACTAAAGAAGAATCTAAAAAATAATTTTTTTTAAAATCATAATCTAAAATAGCTTTTTTATGAAAATAAGAAGCTTCTTTAAATAAATCCTCATAAGTTAAAATTTTCATTAAAAATCCTCGATTTTTTCTTTAAATTGTTCTGATGGATATTCTTTGTTGTGTGTTTTTAAAAAATTATAAATAACTTCTGTAATATTAGTTAAAGGTTCTCTATTTCTAAAAATTTTAGTGGAATTTTCTCCTTTTAAAAATTCAAGATTGTAAATTTTTAAATCATCATCAAGAAATATGTATAACCCAAAATCCTCAAAAAAAATACAAATAGAAACACCTATTTTTTCTGATTCTATTATACAATAATTACTTAAATCTTCAATAGATAAGATACAATCATAAGGTTCATTATATTTTTTAACTTGCTTAATTTCAGAAATTAAACAGATATTAATAAAAAAAAGTAACTCTTTATATAAATCTTTATTATTTTTAATCATTATTGAAAATCCGCCATTTTATGTAATTTTGACTCTTTTGGAATCAAATAAGTATTATGATAAGGTGTTAATAGCCAATGCCATAATTTAGGTTTTTCGGGTACAAAATGATCACCATCACCGTCAGATAAAACAAAGATTGCATCAGGGTGTTTGCTTTCTTGTGTTAACTTATTGATATAATTATTTAATAAGCTAAAACTTGTACCACCGCCCCCATTAATTTCACCTGTTGTTAAATCAATAGGGTATAATCTACGATCAAAAGCAAAAGCATGAATTTCAAACACATCTTCTGGAATTGTTCTTAGCATATTAACAAAACGTTGAGCATAAGAATAACAAGAACCAGAAGAGTCAAGGAAAAATACAAGATTATATTTTTGTTTCTCAGGAACTTGAACTTCCCAATCACCTTGTGTAAATAATTCTTCGTCTAAACAAAAACTTCTTCTATCTCGTGTAATCCAAGAAGGTTTTTCAACAAATTTTGTTTTAACAATGCTTCTAATATGATCTTTTACAATAGATTCCCATTTTTTATTCTTTTTAACCTTATAAAGATTAATGTTAATATTTGCACCTAATGGAACATTACCTGCTTGTGAAGATTTTGATTCTTCAAATTCAGAATTAAGTTGTTCTGCAAAATCAACTTTTTCTTTATCAGAAAGAGTTGGATTAACTTCTTCTGTTAAGTAATCACAAGCTTCTTGTGAGTATTCTTCCATTTGATCAATAAGATCTTGAATTTCTGAATCTAATCCTTCTGAATTAGAATGTTGATCAATAGTTTCCTTATCTTCATTATGCTCATTATCTTCTAATAATTCATAGTAATATTTAAAAGATCCTTTTGTATGAATATCTTTTTCAGTAATGGTATTTTGTTCAAAAAGCGTTTCAACAAAACAAAATTGTTCCCAATCTTTAATATCATGTTTATTAAAACCAAAGCCGTTAACAAGCATTTCATTAATAACAATATCTTGTGCAATATTAACTAATTTATGATTTTTATAATCTTTCCCACGCTTTCCATGATTTAAGATAACGTGCAAACATTCATGAGAGATAACAAAAGCTCTATTATTTAAATCAAGTGAAGCCCAAAAATCAGGATTAAGAATCATATATAAAACATCACCAGCCGAATCAAAACCTACCGCAGCAGTAGGTATTTTATCGGTAAACATAATACGCCCAATACTCCAGAAAGTCTGAAATATTGAGTGATGCTCTGATAGAATTTGTCCTAATTCAATTCTTTCTTCAAATGAAATTAAATTATCAGTCATAATTAAGCTCCAAAAGCCGCATGAAATTTATCTTCATCTAAAATTAAAATTTTAGGCGTTTGGTATTGGCTATTAATACGATTTGCCGCAGTTGTTTTTACTGTTTGTTTATGTGGTTCTGTATCAATAAGAATATCGGTATTACTATTAACAGAGCTTTGAATACTTGCCCCTTGTTCTTCTAATAATTTTTTAATATTAGCACGAGAAGTACCATATTTGTATTTTTTACTAAATTTTCCAGTAATAACAATATTTTTACCATTAACATTAATTTTGTTAATATTTGGTGTAACACCTAAGTAAAATTCAATCGTTTCTTTAAATGAAAGTTTTTTTAAAGATTCGATTTCTTCTTTAAGTTGTTTAGAAATAAATTTTTCATTAATTAAAAGATTATTTAACCATTCTTTATTTTTTAAATTAACTTGATTAACAATATAATCATCAGAAATATATTCAATATACTGGTCTAAATCAGAAAGAATAAAACTTTCAAATTTTTGTACGTTGCTTAAATTTGAAAAGAAAGTTTCTTTATCTTTAACTGTCATTTTAGTAACTTGTTTCCATTCATCATCAATAGAAATAGATTTAATTTCTTTAATAAGTTGATTAACATTACTTTCAACAGGAAAAACATGTTTTAAATCACCACCAACCTGATAAATCTCAATTGCCTGATCAAGAAGTCTTGGTGAAATTTTGTATTTAATTTCATCTGAATGTTGTGTCCACCATTGCATAAATGGTTTAGCTAATGCGCCATGTTTTTTATTGAAATAAGAACGTTCAAGTTTATATGGCATATCAATTTTAATAGGGAAACGATCTAATTGTGCAGGATCGATTTCTTCAACATCATAAGTGCCTTCTTCCGAAAATGGATTAACAGCCGCCCAAATAACTTTTAGATTTTTGAATTTTCTACCGTTGATTGATTTGAACTGAATAAGTTCCATAACAGCATTACGCACTTTAACAGGAGAACGATTATATTCATCGAAAAATAATGCTTCTACTTCATCGTCTGCAAATCGTGCAGGGCGAATAAGATCTAATACAGTTTTACCATCTTCTCGTGTAACCGCTTTTGGTACACCAATAAAGTCAACCCACGCATCCATTGTGGAAGCAGAAAAGTATGCCCACTTATCACCAAATTCTTCTGTAAAAACTTGTTTGATAATTTCTGTTTTCCCTACACCATGTCTACCAGAAAGTAGAACATTGAAATTGTTTTTGGCATATAGCCTTAGCATATTAACGTCTAAACTCATGTAATTTTCCTCTTAAAGCTGAGTGGCTATTATATCAAAAACAATTTTAAATAGCAATATAAAAAAGTTTTTTTTAAATAAAATAAAATCAATAAAAACAATAATTTAAAAAATATTTTTTTGGTTGTTTTGTTGTATTTATTATGATATAATTCAACAAAATGGGGATAATTTGAATGAGAAAATTGCTTTTAATAAAAAAACAAAAAGAGTGGGATAAAGAGCTTGAAAAAGAAAAAGTTACTTTACCTATTGAAGAATTTTATAAAAAGCTTGATTATAAAGATAAAGAAATTATTCTTAATAATAAAGAAATATTATTAAAAGCAATAGAACAGTTAAATATAAAAGAGAAGTCAATTTTTATAAATCTAAGTTATAATCAGGTATTTAAACAGCCATTTATATTTGAAAAAATAAATTTAGATAATATTATAAATGACTATACTGAATTTTTATTCGAATTAAAAGAAAAATTAAACCTAAAACTTAATCTTGATTTATTTATATCACTTTCAAAATTAGAAAATATATATTATATCAATAGTAAATATAAAATAGGTAAAAATTTAATAGAAAAAATAGAAAATAATAAAGAATTAAGAAAAGAAATAGGTAATATAAACATATTAGAAGAGATTAAAACAAATGATATGTTGAATAATATTATAACAAGAAATATAAGGTATTTAACTAATTTATTAAAAATAAAAAAATCTAATACAGAATTAGATTTTAATGTAAAAAAATATTTTGATATTGAAACAATCAAAAACTTTTGATTAACGAGGCGGTATAATATCTTTCATGTTTTTTCCTTTTTAATTTAAAGATAATTATAATATACAAAAAAATAATAGAAATGTCAAATTTAAGATAATGTATTTCTTTTATTCAACGAAAAATCAGTCTCATTGATTTCAGAAGCCATATTATTTATTTTTTGACTATCAATATTATACATTTCAAGGTATTGATTAAATGTATTATTTGATATATCTTCTTTTTTTATCATGAGATTAGAATCTCCTTTACTATATTGACAAGTTAAATCAGAATTTATTCTATATAATTGAATAATATCCATAAATTCTTCACTCTCAAAATCCTTATGTCCAGATATTTGCAATTCTATTTGATTTGTTTCTTTTAAAAAGTTAAATTTATCTATGTTTTTCGGAGAATTTTCTCCACGAAGTTCTTCTTGATCAAGTTCTAAAATTGCATGGTTATTATTAATGATATCTTTTATTAGAAAAGAATCTATATTGTACTCTTCAAGTTTTTGAAAATTGTCACTGAAAAGTTCTTCTTGATGCTCTCCATCTATACTTCTACCTAAAATATGTATTTTATTATTTGAGTTTATTGATATTGTTTTATATGGTATTTTTTCATCATCTTCATCAAATATAAATATGCTAATTTTGTTTTCTTTATTGTCATAATTTATTTCACTAATTTTTTCATTATCAGAGTATGTTTCTGTATTTAATTTCATAAGAATCCTTTTTTATTTATTTTTTTTATTATATCATAGAAATTAATATTTAATTTTTAAATTTAATTTATTAAATATATTTTCTTGATTATTTTTTAAATCAAACACAAAATCATTGTAAGAATTATAATCATATAAAGCTTTCGTGTTGAATGTTATATTGATTTGTTTATTATTTTTTAATACATCTTCAATAATTAATAAATATTCATTATAAAAATTTTTATTATTACTTTTTATTTTATTAATTTCTAAAAGTAGATCTTCTTTTAGGTCGTTACTATTTTTTTGTGAAAATTTATATTCATAAAAAGAAAGTCTATCTTCGGGATTTTCTAAAATTAAAAATGTAGTAAAAACTTTTAAAAACTCATCGTTATTTAAAGTAATGTTGATATTATCAATATGTTTTATTTTATTAAACAATTTATCAAAACTAAAACTATGTAAGTGAAAATTATTAGATAAAAAACCATCTGTAAGTGTGTTTAATATAACATTTTCAATATTAAAATTTATTTCAAATTGACCTATATTTTCTATTTTTTGAATTATATTAAAATTCATGGTTTTATTATCATTGTTATAGTTATAATCAATATTAATAGTATTATTTGCTGAATCTCTAAAAAAAGTTCCTAAATCTGTATTTACAATTTCAGCTTTAACATAACGTGGTATTTTATTACCTAAATCAAGTTCTTTAAATGTAATATTTTCTATTTCATATGTATATTCGTATGAAGTTTCTTTATTGTAATAGCGTAATTCATTAACATATATTTTTTCAAAGAAGTTATATCCTGAATTTTTAAAATGAATTCTAGAATCATTTTCTTTATTAAAACTATTTTTAAGATCTTCACTAATGGTTTTTATTTCATAATTTAAAAATAAATTATATCCAAGAAAAATACTTAATAAAATAATTATCCCCGCTAAAATTGTGTTTTTCAATTGAGTTGACAAAATATTCTCCATTGTTTTAAATATATAATAATATAATCAAAAAAAAAGTAAACTTTATTAGGTTGACTCTTATTAAAAAAAACAATATAATTGCCTATATTTTAAGGATTTATTATGTTAAAAAAAGTAGAAAAAGAAGCTAAAAAAATATTAGAATTAAAAAAAATAGATAAGAAGTATTATGGTATAAGAAATTTAAAATATCTATTTTTACAAATTAGTTTACTATTGTTTCTAATTATGGTTACTTTATTTTTAAATATATTTATTGAAGAGTTTTTTTTCTCTTTGTGTTTTTCTTCTATTCTTACTGTTTTATATGCATATATTTTAGATTATTTAGAGGAAAAAAATCATTCAATAGAAAATAGAAACTCAGGTTTACAATCCCTCAAAAATGGTATAATTATAAGTAAAAAAAATAAAACAATAATTTACAAAAAATATAATTCTTTATCAAAGGAAGGAAAAAAATTTTTAAAAGAATATGAAGATAAAATTTTTAAAGAAAAAGATTTAATTAACTATCTATTAGAAGAAAAAATAAAAGGGTTAACTATTAAAGATTTTATTCAGTATATTAAAGAAGATTTATCAAAGGATTTTGATAACGATATAATAAACCTTAGAAAAAAAGAAGTCATAGAGAAAAAATTAAAAAGTATAATAAGTGTGATGAAGCCAAAAGAGTTTAAAGAATACAAAGAAGATATCTATAATATAATAGAAAATAACTTTATATTATCAGCAAATAAAATAAATATAAAAAATTATATAAAAGAAGAATTAATAAAAAAACAAAAAGCTTATATAAAAGATTTAGGAATTAATGATTATAAGAATGAATTAAATATATTTGAAGAAGAATTAATACATAGTAAAATAAATGAAGATTTAGAATATTTTATAATTAATAAAAATGAAGAATCTAAAAGATTATTTAACAAAAATAAAAGATCTTATATTGATGTAATCGAAAATTTTGAAAGTGAGATTAATAAATTATCATTATATGAAAAATTAAATCAGCTTGAAGAAATATATAATGAAAATTTAATTAAAAATAAATTAAAGAAATTTAAAAATAAAGTAAATGAAGAGAGAAGTGTCTTAATAAGTATATAATTAAAAAGTTGGCTATATCAAATAGCCAACTAAAATTAAATTATTTAGGTTTGAATTTTTTCTTTTCTGTTACTTTAAAAGTATCTTTGAAATCTAAAATGCTGTGTTTAACAAGAGACAAAGTTGATTGCATATCAAAAATAGCATTAGATTTATCATTTTCTAAATTAGAGCTTTCTTCAAGAGCTTCATCAATATCATCAGCATATTCCTGTGCGCTCAAAGAATTTTCATAATCAAGAATAGCATCATTTAACTCTGAACTATTTTCTGATAGTTTAGTTATTACAGAAGAAAGAGACTTTTTCATTAATAGTTCTTCTGTTGAACTGGTTTTGATTTCATTTATTTGACTTATAACGTCTTCGTATTGTTTTTCTCTTTGTTGATAATCAGATTGGAATATTTCTTGTTCTACCTTTTTTTCTTCATATTTAACTAATTCATTTAATGTTTTTTCAATATTTTTAAAATCCATTTTAAATCCCTTTTTTGTCGTTATTTATATTATATCATGAAATAAAAAGATATTAATATTTAAATATATCAAATATAATTTTTGGTTCGTTTTCCATTTTCAATAAAGATTTAATATTGTCAGAATGTTCTGAAATAAATAAAATAACATCAGAAGAATTTTGATAGTTCTCTAATTCTAATCCAATAATATGTTCTTCGGAATCTTCAATATATAAAGCATAAAGATTATTATCAAAAGAGTCAGCAAAGCTTTCTGCTAACATTGCATGATAAGAATACTCTTTTTCGAAGTCTAATTCTTCATATAATTCTGGAAATTTTTCTTTAACTATATTAACGAAAGCGTTATGAGAAAAAGAATATCCTAAAATAGCTTTTGGTTCATATTCGGTAGACATAATTAACTCCTACAAAAACATAATTATATCATAAATCATCAAAAAAAGCCAATTAAGGTTTGGCTTTTCGAGTTATTTTTTTCTTAGGAGTATTCATTTCAGGATTTTGACAAAGTTTAATAGTATTGTCTAAATTTTTGATAAAATCTTTATATTCTTCTGTCCTTCTTAAGTGTTTAGTTTCAACAACATTTTTATCAATTAGATTTTTAATAGAATTAGTAAAATTTTCAAATGTTTTCCCTAAATCAAAATGAGCAGCCATTTTCACTTGTTTTGCATTATAATATAATTCTCTTAAATCAGAATCAAATGACTTTTTTTGCCACTCTTCTGATAACTCTAAACCCTTCACAACATCATTTTTAAACCAGTTAAGGCTACCAGCCCATTCATTTAAACGACACTGTACAAAGTGTTTGAAGCATTCCTTTGCTTTTTCTTGATCTTTATAATAAATACCAGCAACAATAGCGCCTAAAGGCAATCTATCACTAAAACTTGGAACAAATCTCCTAAATTTTTCCTGAAGGCAATCAATTAAGTATTCTTTGTTATCAATTTGATTTTTGATAAGCATAGAATTTTTATGAAAATGAAGATCTTTTCCACTATTTTCAACCATACCGATTAATGGTCTATTTTCAGCAGAACTGGAAAAACGCAATTGTGGATTATTATAAATTGCAGAATCAACTAATACAGATATATTTTCTTGGCTTTTAGGATTGTTAATCCCTAATTCGACAATTTCAGATACAGTTAACCAGTTATTAAGATTACAATATTGCCAAATATCTCTTGAACTACTACGAATTGCATATTCTAAATGATGATACATTTTTATTCCTTTTTATTTTATTTTATCATTAAAAGAGTATCATTAAAAGAGTATCATTAAAATTTGTTTGTAATATTTTTTATTTTAATACTGTTTTTTAAATGCCAATCCTTGCAATGACCATTATATTCAAATTCTCTTGTATCTCTTTTATCATATTTCATACAAAGATTAGTATTGAAACCAGAATTATATTCATTGCTTTCATCTCTTTTGAAAAATTCACAAGTGTAACAAGTTGTATTTTCTGGATTAAATATACATTTTTTTTCATGTGTTGAACAATCTTCTTTTTGAAAAAAATCCTTAACACAAAAATCACATCGATATTTTGTTATTTCAATCAAAGTCAATGCCTACTTTTTTAATAATGCGAACAATGTTTCTTGTATCGTCAATTGCTCTATGTGGCGTACCTTCAAACTTCATATTTAAAATATTAAGTGCTTTTTGGACACCGACACCATTACGTCTTTTTAGATTTTTGATTTTCGCCATTCTTACTTTATAATTTAAATAATTTTCAATTAATGGGTTTTGAAGATTTTTTAAATCACATTCACGTTGAATATGTCTATAATCAAAAGCTCCCCAAGATGTAAATGTATATTCACCTTGACTTCTTGCCCACGCTTCAAAGTTAGGTAACACATTATCAATGGTATCAGCATTATCAACCCACTCTTGCTTAATGTGAGTTAAATCTTTGCAGAAAGTTGTTAATTGTGGATTAATTGTAGGTTTAACGAATGTTGAGTATTCATCTATAATTTCTAAATTAGAATTCAATAAGACTGAGCCTATTTCGATAATTTCCATTTGTTCTCTTGGAAATTCATTTGAGTTTGTGCAGGTGCATTCTAGATCTGTAACTAAATAATTCATATATTTTTTTCCTTTTTAATGTCTTGGCAAATAACTTATTTCGTATTTGCAGTTTATTTTTCGTTTAATTCGATATAATAGTAGCAATTAAAAATAATAAAGTCAATTAAAATTTGAAAAAAACAAAAAAAAATGTTAAGTTATAAAAAAAGGAAGTATTATGAATGATTTTGTAAAGAAATACCCAAGTAAAAAAGAAACATTGTTACATGTTTTTAGTTTATTAACTATTCCATTTATGTGTCATTATCTATTACCAGAGTTATTCTTCTTATCATTTTTTATTATACCAACTATTGTTGTTTACAGTTGGCTTGAAAATGTAGAATTGTGTAGAACTGAAAATAAAAAAGAATACATTATAGTAAGAACTTTTGTAAAAATGATTCCTTTATTATCAGGAATCATTGCGATAAGAATGTTGTCTTAAAAGTTTTTTGTTGCATTAATAATATGTAGTTGTTTTAATATTTTATCTTTTAAATGTTCTTTTAATTTTAAATCATTAATATTTTTTATTAGATAATTCTCTAATCTAAAAACAGAAATGAAATAAAATGCCATTTTGCTATTTTTCTCTAATAATTTTATAAAAGCAGCATTGCCATTGTCATTTTTAAATAAATAAGAAAGAATTTCTACATCTCTTTTAGAAAAATACTTTTTATAAAAAACATCAAAATATTCTGATTTACCATTAGTTATTATATTGTATAAAATACTTTGACATTGATGTTTTTCTTCTAATGAGAAATTTTCCAAGAAATAATCCACAATATCATAATTTTCTTTTTGAAGAGCACGAAGAACATAATGATCAGCATTTTCATTTTTAATAAATTCTTTATCTTTTGATAATTTTTTAATTAAAGGAAGTTGTGTAGAATCAGCACATAAATTGTAAACAGATAAATAGAAATATTTATCATAAATTTGATTAGAAAAATTATCATAAAAATATTCTAATGTAGAGTATTCTTTAATATCGACTAATTCAACATAAAATCTTTCAAATGTAGAGTTATCATAATTTTTTGAAGTTATAATGTTTTCAATATATTTAAAATTTTTATTATTTAAAAGAATTAATAATTTTTCATTAGATAAGTTCATTAATATTCCTATACTATTTTTTTATAATATTATCAAAAATGAATAAAAAAATCAAATCAAAAAGATTGTAAATTATCAAAAACTTTATATTTTTTTAAAACTAAATCTATATAAGTTGAAAACTCAGGTTCGGAAGATAAATTGTATTCATCTCTAAAAAATAACTTATATTTTTTGATATTAATTTTATCGTTATTCTTGTTTAAAAAAATTTGTATATCTTGAAATTCTTTATCAAAATACATAATGAGTTTTTTATCTCTTTCAAAATGAACAATAATTTTAAAGTGTGTTCTTGTTTTCTTTTGATGGAATGATACAGCCAAGTGTTGATTATTAATAATATAAGGTCTTTCTACATTTAAAGATAAATTATTAGTATTTAAAAGGTTTATTTCAAAGAAATCTCCTTTGCAGTAAACAAGACTTAAATATTTAACTAAATCCTTTAATAATAATATAAAGTGTTCTTTTTTATAATGCATCAAATATCCTTATTTGAGTTTAATGATATCATTAATTTAAGATTTGACAACTATCCTATAGAGATATTGATTGTGTTTTTAAAATCTTCTGGTTCTTCACAAGGTATGTATTTTTCAATTTTTTGATCATAAATAAACCATTCGCAAGAAAGAGTATTAGGATAAAGACCTTCTTCAAGAACTTCAATAACTGCATATTCATAATAATATTCAAACAAATTTTCAGACTGTTCTATCAAACAAGATTTTGCTTTTGAAACATCAGAGAAAAATCCTACAACACGTTGATCTCGTGTTAAAAATTTTTTATCACCTTTTAAAGTGAATTTTTCTATTTGTTTAGAGAGAGTAGTTAATGTTGTAATTTGCAAAATGAAAACACCTTATAAAATTTTTATTAATTATAAGGTATTTTAAAATAGTTTTCAATCAAATTAAATATTTAATTACAAATATCGCTAAAAGGTACTTTACTTCCTTGATAATCAACAGGATAAGAATCTGAATCAATAGTGAAATTTGATAAAGAATTACAAAAAGTAGAACCAATAGGTACTTTGGTTGTATATTGTGTTGGATCATCAATATAAACTTTTACAGTAGACAAAGATAAATTTTGTAATCCACTGATATCAGTTAATTCTGGATTATAACGGATATAAATATATTCTATTACATTTTCAAGATTAATTAACTCATCTAAGTTTTTTAGCTCATTAATCTGTAAATTTAAACTTTTTAAACTTGTTATATTTTGTAATCCATTTAGATTATCTAATTTATTTATTTGTAATTGCAAAGATAAGTTATTTTGTATAGGGTTTAAATCTGATAATCCTGTTATGTCGTTTAATTCTGCATTAACAAAAGCAAAATTACTATTTATATTTTTAACCCCTTGCATAAAATTTACGTGAGTCATAACTGTATTTTCAACAAGAAAATCAAATATTTCAGTCACTCCAAAACTACTTTGTGGTAAAGATTCATCATTAATTGAATTTCGTTCAGCATTTCCAATAAAAGCGTGAAGCTGAAGAGTGTTCCATTCATTTAAATGATTAGCTTCTGTTAATTGACCAATGCTATGAAAATATGTTAACCATTCTTCTGAATTTGGTGTTATACTATTATTGTTATCTTCTACGTTGTTTGAGTTTTCTTGATTTAATTGAACCTGTATTCCATTAACATTCTCAAGGATAAAAAAATAATTATCAGCATTTAAAAAAAGCGGTAATAGTGTAGTTATTAGTAAATATTTTTTAATTTTCATTATTTCTCATTTTTTTTTATTTAAAGTTTAGTAATATATTTAAATATAACTTATTTTTTTTAAAAAAAAAGAGGCTCACACCTCTTTTTCTTTATAATATTGTTTACGTCTTTTAGTTGAACTTTTCCAGGATTTTTTGTTTTTATAAACATATGAAGGATAATCATCCCAAGGATTAGCAAGAGTTGATTTACTTCTTCTACGTCTGATATGAAAACCATATTCTTTAAGTTCATTTTCGTGTAATTCAAATAATGATTTCTCTTGTATAGTTGAAAATTTTTTATGAACACTACTTCTTACATTAGGTAATACTTCATGTTCTATTTCTTCCAAAATAAAAAAATAAGTTTCAGTATAAGAATTACGATACTGCTCTTTAAGTTTTTTATTACACATATTAAGTTCTCCATTTGTTAGGTTACTTAATATCTATTTAAACTATGATAGAACATAATATCTCCTTTCAATAATCAATTTATGCTAATATTATAAGTCAAAACAAAAATTTTATCAAGTCATTATTTAATTAATTTAAAACTAAATATTTTATATAGAACCTTTAAATTATTGTAATCATTTAAATTTATTTTAACCAGTTCTTTATTATTGATATTCTTTAATATCATTTCATTATGATCAGTAGAGGCTACATGAATCTCTCCCGCCTAAAGACGGGAGTTTCCCGTTCTTCTAT
>CEUY01488341.1_pt1 | contig 34839 bp, 47 predicted proteins | sample 361481 | NCBI WGS metagenome assembly CEUY01 (sample SAMEA2622737, study PRJEB7988) | marine metagenome | isolation source: saline water (ENVO:00002010), including | reverse complement strand
AGGACAGGGTATCCAAACGTAAATCTAGAGGACAAATTGATGAAAAATTAAAAGGTGAATTCAGAGAAGCTAACGTTTTTTCTGTAGCGTTTTCAAGATCAACAGGACTTATTCCATTTATGATTTTGACCTTTGTAATGATATTTCATTTTTATATAGAAAATATTTTGACTGCGGATATTATAAAACAGTCGAAAGAGCTTGGAGATATGTATTTCATTGATAGACTCGAAGAGATTCACTCGCTCTCTTTATATGTAGTTTTTCCAGTGGCTTACCTTTTGTTGTTTTACACATATTTTGAAGAATCAATTATAATAAATAGAAATCATAGATATTACAAAGACACAAAAGAAAAATCAGAGAAATATAAAAGAGAATTAGAAAAGTATAAAAAAGATTTTGAAGCATATAATAAGAATCCAAAATTTGGAAGAAAACCACTAGAACCAATATTTTCATTAGATTCATATGAAAGAGCTTCTGAATATGACAATGTAGAATATGTAATGAAAAGATCAGTTATAGCGGTGTTTTCCATGTTCTTATTGTTTTTACCTTTTTTGAGTAACAACACTATTGAACTTAAAGAGTATAAAGGCTCTTTTGAAATAGAATCTGTTCATTATGCAGAAGGTTCTTATGTTGTATTTTATGAAGAAAATAATTTTATTAAAAAACTAATCATACCTGATTTTGTTAATGTAAATATAAGAACTACTAAAAATAAAGATGAAAAAGAAACCATTGATTATTTATGGAGAACACATTTTGAAGGAGATAAAGGTTTACTAAAAGAGAAGCATTCAAAATACTTAAATAATTACTATGCAGAAATAACATTAAAAGAAGACACAGGAATAAAAGGTTCTTTATTGAATTAAGGTGATATTATGGGATATAGAGAAAGGCTTTCAAAGCTACCAAAAGAAATAAGTGAAAGATTTAGAGATATAGAATCTTATGAAGAACTTAATAAAGTGTTAGGTTTCGATAAAGAAAAAGATGAATACTTTCATTCTTTCAAAGAAGAAAAAGAATTACTTTATTTAATGACTTCTATAAATGAAGATGACAAAGAAGTAGAAGATTTTTTTAATAAATTTTCTTATAATGAATATTCAGGAAATAGATATCAAGTATTGAGTAAAGAAGGTTTAAAAAAAATAATAGAAAAGTATGACGATGAAATAGTCGCATATATGGACGAATGCTTGGAAAATGAAAAAAAAGCACCAGGTCTAATACACAGTTTTGCTGAAAGGAAAAGAGATTACTGGAGAATGGATAGGTTTGATAATTCAGATTTCGCAGCAAAAATGAAACCTTATATATTAAAGACAGAAGACAAGGATTTAGAGGATAATGACGGTCAAATAGTGTCTCTTCCCTATATGGAATATCAAATATTTAATGTAGTTTTTATCTATAACACGTTTGATTGGGATAAATATGATTTAATACTGACAGGTTGGTAACAAAAAAGCTCCTTCAAGGAGCTTTTTTATTTTTAATCATTTTTGATTGTGCAAACGTCTTCCATTTCAATATTACAATATTGAGATACATTTTTTTCAAACATTTTAATTCTATTTCTTCTTACTTTAGCCTTTTCTTCTTCTTCAATAAGCCTGTTCTTTGATTCTTGAAAAATAGATTCTGCTAAAATGATTTCTTTTTTATCATTAAAATGGTCTGTTTTATATGCATGGAATAATTCAGAAATCAACTTTTTGTTACTCATTATTTTTTCAATATTTGCGTTTAATTCATTATCTAAATTGTCTTTATCATTTCTTGCTTTTTCTAATTTATATTTAGAAAACAAAATCTTTCTTTCTTTTTTAAAGTAAATCTTAAATAAAGATAAAACAAGTCTTATTGTTAAAATAATAGAATAAGCCACAACAAAGAAAGAAATATTTAGATAACTAGTATTGTTCGGATTTGAAAAAAAGAGGGAAGCCGTGCTAAGAAACCCTATAAATCCGAATACAATAGTAAAAAAAGTGTCTTCATATTCACTAATGATAGATTGATTGTGTTTATAATTAAATCCTGTTAAAACAAATGAAGTAATGATGTTTAAGCTAATTACAATGAAAGTTAACAAAACAATAAAATTTTGCTCTTGATTAAAAATATAGATATAAAGTGCATCTGAGTCATTTCCAGCGAAGATAGAAATGTAATTAGAATATAAATAATAAAAACCACCTATTATGGCAGATATTAAGGAAATACCAAGGCAGACTAAAATATTAGCTTCCTTGATTTGTTTTTTGCTTTTTTCTGCGCCTTCTAAATCTAAAACTTTTTTTTCTATACCTTCTTTTTCTTTTAATAAATCAAGCTGTTTATAGAAATCTCTCATGACCTTCCTCCGATAGAACTCTTATTATATATCAAAAAGAAAATACAAACAATAAAAACCTTGTGGTTTAGTTTTTTTTGATATTTTTAGCTTCAGGAGGATTTATGGATTTATGGATTTATGGATTTATGGATTTATGGATTTATATGAAAAATTTATAACAATCAACAAAAAGAAAAAAACTTTAGAATCAAAAATAGAAGAGTCATTGGAAAAGAAATATAAATCAAAACATCCAATTCTTTATTATGTATATAAATTCTTCAACGCTGATAGTATGAGTGGTTTACTGAATCTATTGATCTTATCCATAGTCTTATTTATGTGTAGCGTGGAGAAAATAAATGCTAACGGAGCAATAAAAGTATTTGTAATTGTTTTTGCTGTATGGGCTTTATTTGTGTTTTTTATTATATTATCTATTGGTTTGAAACATACAATAGATGAGAAAAAATCTAAATTAAGAAAAAAAGAAAGGACTAGATTTAAATAAGATAAATAAAGAGTTGTCAGATTTAACAGAAACAGAAGAAAATAAATATGAAATTGCAAAAAAAATATATATAAAAGAGAACGAAAAATCAGAATTGACAAAAGAAGAAAAAAAATTTCTAAAATCTTATAGATTAAAGGTATATGATGATTATTTAAAAGACGAATCAGTTGAGATTATCAATGAATAAACGATTGAATCAATCTCTTATGTGTGATATAATTAGCAAAATTTTGGGAGAAAAAGATGATCAAGTTAAATACAGGTTTTTTACGAATAGAATCGACATTCAATCAAGAAGAATTAAATTTTGCTATTAAAAATTATGTATCAAGAGTCCACGAAGTTGAGTTGAGTAAGACAAGTATTATATGGGATAAAAACAAAGAGCCTGAGTTAGAAATATCAGAAGATATGGATTATGGCTGTAAAATCAATTTAATCTCAGAAAAAAAATCAGAAACACACCAATTCCCTTATAAAGAAATGATGGTTCTTCAAGAGTCTTCTGATGATATGAAAATAAACTTAGTATATATGGTTATAGATTTTCTAGATTTGGACGATCATGAATATGCAAGAGATTTAAAAAGTCATGAAATAAAAATCAATCCTGAAAACAAATCTTTGACGTTTGTTTTGAATTTTAATTTTAATGAATAAAGGTTGTTAAATGTCTTCATTAGTATCAGAATACCAAAAGAATAAATATAAAATAAATAAACTAAAAGAAAGGTTGAACAACTGTGAAAAAGAATTGTTTTGGTCTAAAGAATCTTTTGAATTGAAAGAGTCAATTTTAGCTTTTGTTATAGGAAGCCTTTCTTTTTTTGTTTTACTTTCAATGTTTGTTAATGATTTCAATCTAGAAAGTTACATGAAAGAAGTGCCTATAACTTTGATGTTAGGTGCAATGGTCTTTCTTTTTTTAGTATTCATTTACAGTTTAATAAGCCCTGACTCAGAAGCAGAGATTAACAAGTATAAAATAGGAGAAAAAGCATCTAACGAAAAAGTATTTAAAAAGAATTTCAAAAGAATGCTTTTTATTTTTGCTATTATGAATTGGGTTGGTGTAGCTTTTTCCTTCTTTTTTATTTTATCAATATTAAAAAAATCTTTTAAAGTGAGTAATGATAAAGAATTGACAAGCTCAAAAAAAACAGAAATAAAAAGAGAAATTAACAAGTTAGAATCAAAATTGAAAAAGATAATATCGGAAATATCAGAATCAAGAGAATCTATTTCTTTTTTAATTGAAAACAAAACTAAAGAAAACGAAGAGTTAATAAAAGATGTTGAATCGGAAATAATGAAAAATAGAGATGAATCAATATTAAGAATAAAATATGAAGAACTTTCAACCAGAGAGTTGTTAAATGATTAAAGATTAAAAAATAATCATAAGAAAAAACAGCATTTGCTGTTTTTTTTTGTAATGATAAAATATAAGTATAAAAAGGAGATTTCAATGCTAGATAAAATCATAGAAGATTTAGAAAAAGATAGTCAACAATTCAGAGTGGCGCATAATATAACTTCTGAAGCCCTATTAAAATATATAAAAGAATACAAAAAAATTGTAGCACCATCAATTGCTATTTTAAAAGAAGACGAAGTTCTTTCTCAATATGGAGATATAACCCTTGTTTTTGATCCAAAAATTATTTTTGGTGGAAAAATTAAAAGCTTAATGTCTGATAGAGAGAATTATGTATATTCAGGAGACATGCACAGTCCAAGGTTTCCAGAGATATCTTATGATTTCGTAAATAAAGAATTAGAGTATTATAAAATGATTCAAGAATACGGAGAAGAATACAAAGTAAGCATAATTGACGTAGCTCAAAGCAAACCTTCTTATGATAAAAAAGATATGATATATTTTTATTCTAACAATGACGCAATGAAAATGTATTTTATAAATCAACACGAAGAATTTTCTTTTAAGGTAAAAGAAGATAGGGAGTCTGTTAACTCTCCATTTAAGAATGACAAAGAGCTTGCAAAATATTTAAAGACAATAAAAGACTATGATAACTTAGATATAGAAGAACTTAAAAACCAAATGAATCTAGCAAAAGAGAGAGAAATAAAAAGAAAAATAGAAAGAACAAGAAATCCAAGAGAAGCAATTGTAAAAAGATTAACAGAAATGTGTGAACGTGAATATGAATCTTATTTTGCAGAGCCTTTGTTTGAAAATGGAGTGGCTTCTGCAAAACATTACGAACTTAGATGCACAATCAGAGATTTAAGAAATCCTCCTAAAAAAGTAGATAAGAAGCATAGAGAAAGGAAAATAAATAGAAAATTAAGAGAATTGGGTTTAGAAGAAGATTATAGAAGTTTTTGTGAAGTATTATCTGATGAAGCTTTTGTAAATCCACACTTTAAATTGGGAACAAGAAGAAAGCTAGAAGTAAACGCTGAGAACGCATTGTTGGTAATGAAAAAAGAAGGTGCAATAGCTTCTGAGAAGACTTTAACAGAAAGTTTATCGAAAACAAAATCAAGAACATTAAGAAGACTTTATGATCTTGAAGACGTTCTTGATACAGCAAAACAAGAAATAAAGAATAAAAGAGAAATCAACGAGATTAGTGAAAATCTTAATCATTTGTTTCATAATATGGTAGATAAAATTGATGAATTAAACAAAGATAAAAAAAATCTGGATCACTTTGACCTATTAGAAGAAATGTCATTATCATTAGCTGTTTCTTTATCGACAAAAGAAAAAGTAAAAAATTATTTCGAAGCAAAGAAATATAAAACAAATGACGAATTTCTTGATATGTTTTTAGAATATAGAAAAGAGTTTAAATCTTCTCCTGTAAATTATTTCGAAGCAAAACTATTTAGAAATCTTGATATAACAGATGTTGCTTGTGTTGTTTTACCAAGAAATGCACCGCAAGAATTAAAAGAAATGTTAAAAGATTCTGGAGTGAAAACAAGTTATTATGCAGTAAGAAATAAAGAAGATTTCGAAAGAGCAATGAAAAAGACAGATAGGTATCTTCTCAATGATTCTTTTATAGAGAAAGAAAAAAACAAAATAAAGAAAGAAAGAGACTTGAAGCGAAGAAATAACAAGAAAATAAAATAAAAAATGCCTACGGGCATTTTTTTATTGATTTAAATAATTAAATCTGTTAAAAGATTGTTTTGAGTGAATAATGATTGAAGAATATATAAATTTAAAAAAGAAATCAGAAATATTAAAAAAAGAAAAAGAAAACTTATGGTATAAGATATCAAAAGACAGATCATTATTGAAACATATAGAATCAGACGAAAGATTAAAGAAAGAAATAAAATTAGAATATCTAAAGTAAAAAAAAGATAAAACAGAAGATTTATTAAAACATCATTTTGAAATTGAAGAAATAAAAAGCTCCTGATGGAGCTTTAAATGTTTTCTATGTTTGTAATAATTTCTTTTGAAAATGATTTTGCTTTATTTATTATGTCTTTTTCTCTTTTTTCTTCTGATTTCAAATCATTATACTCTTCTATAAAATCTAGGTATTCATTTTTTCTTTTATCTTTATTTTCTACTCTTTCAATTAAATAATTTATTGTTTCTTCGTCCTTTACGATTTCTTCTTTTAAATTAACTATGGAATAATTGTTTTTTTGATAATCTTTATATGTAGGTTTATTTTTGTTAAATAAAACTTTTAACTTTGAGACGCCAAGAATTGACTTAAATCCGAATATAAAAATAAAAAGCAATGCACCAATAAAAGAATATGAAATGAAATAAAAAGCTATTCCAATAGCAGATTCATTAAGTAAAAAAGTAGTGCTAAATAAAAATGCAACACAAATAAAATAAAAGAAAACAAAAGTAACAGAGTGGTCTTTACCAAAACGATGTCTATCGAAATAGTAAAGTTTAACAATAGCGGTTAAAAGAAAAATCACCAAATAAATTAAGTTATCTAAATAAAAATTTAAAAAAGGTGTAAACGATTCGTTGGTTATAATGTCTTGTTTATAAAAAACATATAAGTTCGAAAAAATATTAAATATATTATTGTTTTCTACTGCTATATCATATGTGTTACTTAAATAATCAATCCAGCGAATTAAATATATTTCGGAAAAAACATAAAGTATTGTAGCAAAAGAAATTAAAAATCCTAAAGTAAAAAAATGTGAAACGGTTGATTTCGCTTTTTCTATTTGTTCAAGTTCGTCTTCAATAAAAGATTTTTTGTTCTCCAATTCTACTAGTTTATTTATCAGTTTCGTCACTTTAGCCATCCTATAATATAATCGGTTTATTATAATGTATTTGAATTAAAATATCAACAAACAACTTGACTATTTTTCGAAGTTTAAATACTATACAAAAAAAAGTAAAAGGAATATTATGCTAATAACAACTAAAGAAGAAATCTTATTAAGCCAAATAAAAGGTCTACATAAAAGGTCAAAAGAAACAAATTTCTTTAATAATAAAAGAAAAATGACATTAATGGAGTATAAATTTTATAATTTCTTTTCTTTTTTATTGCTTATAAATTTTGGTCTCGTTTTATTTTCTATGTTTATGTTTCTTGTATTTTTAATGTTCGGCTCATTAGAAATTGTATTACCAGAAGTAATGCTTTTTGCAAAAATATCTTTATCTGTTAGTAATATAGGTTTTTTTATTTTGTATTTAATGTTTTTATATAAATGGATTTCAAAAAAAACAAAATTATCAATGAAAGAAAAAATCTTAACATTATCTTTATTTCAAGCCTTAATATTTATAATAAAAGAGATAACAAGAACAAAAGAAAAAGAAAATATTTATGAAATAGAAATAAAAGATACAATTGAAAAATTAGATATAAAAGAAATCTATAAATTATCAAGTCTGTTAGACTTAAAATCACTGGAAGGTCAAGATATTTTCAGTATTTATCTTGAAGAAAAAATAAGAAAAGAATTGAATTTGAAAGTTGAAGAAGTTTATGAAAATATGAAAAATTCCACCTTATATACAACAACAAAACCTGAAGTGTTGAATTTGCTTCTAAATGAAGAAAAAGAGATTAAAGTTAAAGATATTCAAATGGAGACAGAATAGGAATGTTAGAAGAAAAAGTAAAAAAAATAAGAGAACTAGAAAACAAAAGAAGATTGTTGAATATGAGATTATTCGATGAATTAATAGAAAATAAAAATGAAAAAGGGCTGTCTTTTTCATCAGTAGCCTTATTATTTAGCTTATTAGTCTCATTACCAATTTTTATAAATTTTTCGATATGTACACTTGCTTTATTTTTAAACAACATAGACTTAAATACATTATTCCATTCTTTGAAATCAATACCTTCATTGATAATTTATTTATCAAGTGTAATATTCGATTCTTTAAAAACAATGTTTTTATGGTTAAATAAAGAAACATTCTTTATGTTTTGTTTTTTTGCTTCTCAAATCTTATTTTTAATGAGTTATATTCTAGATTCTTGGAGTCAAAATTTGGATATTTTAGCGAAAAGAAGATTAGAAAAAATACATAAAAATAAAATATTAAGCTTAATATTTATGCTTTTTGGGTGTGGTTGGTTGACATTATTATTGGTCTCTTCAAAGGATAAGAAAAAAGCAAAAATAGTTGAAAATGAAAGAAATCAAAAAATAAAAGAATTAGATAAAAAAGATCTTATAGGTATAATAAAAGGTGCAAAAAAGAATAAAAACATGAATTTTGTTTTAGAAAATATTATGACGAAAGAAGAATTAACAGAAAAAATAACAAATAATAAAGAAATGAATCATATGGAAATATTAAGATATAAATTAAAAAGAAAGATAGAAAATGAAAATCTTGATATAGAAAATGATTAAAAATAAAAGGCTGTTGTTACAGCCTTTTATATAGTAATTATTCATTTTCAATAACAATTTCATTTCGTGTTTCAAATTCAGAGTTCTCTATTTTTTCTTTCAATTCTTTATATTCTTTAAGTTTATATTGATGTGTATTGAAATCGGAAAGAATGTCATCAATAAGATATCGAACTTCTTTGCTGTTATTCATTTCAAGGTTTCTAATAGCAACCTCTTCCATATATTTTTCATCTTTGATAATGATATTTAGAATTTCTTTTTTCTTTTCTTTGTATTTATCTATGTCGGCTATTAATTTTTGCACATTTATGCATTTTATTTCATTTTTAATTTTATTCTTTTTAAGATAACTGATAAAATTTAAAAAACCAGAAATAAGAAGCAAAACAGCAATTACAGGGGCGATAATTGTTAAAGTGAAATGTGGTTGTACTACAGACATAATAATTCCAACCATAAAAGAAACGAAACAACCAAAACTTGAAATAACACAAAATAATTCAGGGTATTTTGGCTTTATGGAAAGGTTAAATTCTTTTTTTCTGAAATAATATTTAAAACACCATTTTAAAGAAATAGCACAAGAAGCAAGTAAGGCAGTAGAAATGCTCCATAAATTAATATAGTAATCAAGAATCCCAATTTGACGATGAGAATATTTTCCTTGGTATTGAAAATATTCAACCATAGAATAAAAAGAATAATTACCATGAAATCCTTCAGTATATCCAATTTCTACAGCTTCCTTCATAACCAACAAACCAATAAAATAAGTTACAACAAGAAAGCCAAAAAAAGCTAGAGATATAAAAATAGAGTTTAATTTTAACTTATTAATTTCTAATAATTGTTTTAATGAATTTGCTTTTTTAATTTGAACTTCTTTTTTTGAAATAGAACTGTTTATTTTTAATACTTCGTCTAGCATTATAGATTTTCCTCATATTCTCCTGTAAACGGGACTCTAACATAAAAACAAAGAAAAATAAACAAAAAAAATAAACAAAAAAACCGCTTGGAAGCGATTTTTTAATTGTTATTTTGTTCAGTGGGTTAAAAGAAAGTGCAAAGTTTAATTAATTGACCAAGATATAATTAAGTAGGTTCTAACCTTAGTATTTCTCCATCGACGGATAAACATTTATTCCAAAGTCCATGTCTTTTTCTTGATAGTTCATTAATGTTTGTAATATAAAAAAAATAGAAGCACTTGCTTCTATTCTTTAAATAATTTTAAATATTCGGATTTAGGCGAGTATTTTTTATCTTTTTCTAATAATATGTATATTCTTTCTTCATACAAATCTTGAAGTAAAAGGTATTTTCTATGCTCAAATACATTTCCAACTTTTTCTAATTCTTTTTCCATTCTTAAAAACAGTTCATCAAATTCAGATAATTGAAAAGAATTAACAGCAAGTAACATTTCACTTTTTTCTTCTGTTGTATATTTAATTTTATAGATAGTAGCTTCGTCAGCAAAATAAGCATAGTTAATAAATATAAATCCAATAGAGATTATAAACATCAAGATTGCGTAAATCGTATTTGCCCAAGCTTCTATATCTTTATGAAATATGCCACTTTCTACTTTATTCTCAATATCAAAAAAAGCTAATGTAAAAATGAATGATATAAGTAATAAACCTATGTTAAACATAAACACGGTAGGGGTGAGTCTTTCTTTATATTTAAATATAATTGGGTTTAATTTGTCATTAAGCCTGAAATATTTTTCTTCCAACATTGTAATTCTATCCTATAAATTATATAATATTTTAGCGTCCTTAATCAAGAAATCGGATTTCTTATTTAATTATATCTTTATCATAATAAGATAAACACATCAACAGTATTTATAAAATATATTTTAAAAAGAAAAGCTTATTAATTGATAAAAAACAAAAAAACGAACCACTTTATTAATTTTATAATATAAAAGAGTTCATTTTTAATAATTTTATTTCAATATTATTTAATTCTTTAAATCTCTCATTAAATCCTCAACACGATTTGCCATAGTTTTAAATCCTTCACTAACTTCTTGATCAGTTTTTGGCATATTAATTCTTAACTCTATGAAGAACTTGTAATTGAAAAAATCTGTTTTTGGCATTGCCTTACGATCATTGTTTTGTGTTAACTTATTAATTTTAAGTTTAATCTTCTTGTCAAAAAATTGAACAATATCTTCGCCACCTAAAAACCCTTTAAATACATCTAAGTTATGTATTAAAATAATTTTATCATCTTCAATATAGGCTTTATCACTGTTTTTGTAATTAACTCTTAAAATTAAATCTTTTCCATGACTACCCTTTCCTTTCAACCTTAATTTAGATCCATTTTTTGTTGTTGATGGTATTTTTACATTAATTTTTTGTCCATTTTTATTGCTAATGGAGATATTAGTTCCAACAACAACTTTATCAATATCAACAAACACTTCTAATTCTTCATAATCTGGCGATTTTGCTTTATACTTTTGCCTACTACTTTTATGAAGTTCTCTAAAAAGGTCTTCAAAATTTTGGTGATTAAATCCTTGTTGTCCTCTCTGTCGTTGTCCTTGTGAGCGACCAAATCCACCGAAACCGCCAAATCCACCAAATCCTTGAGCACTTTTTTCACCAAAAGAATCTTTAAATTGAAGACTTAGGTCATAATCATCTCTTTTTTTGTCATCACTGAGTGTTTCATATGCTCTTTGGATTTCTTTAAACTTTTCAGCAGCTCTGAGATCACTTTTGTTTTTATCTGGGTGATATTTATTTGCAAGTAAGCGATAAGCTTTTTTGATCGTTTTTTTATCTGCTTTTTTATCAACGTCTAAAATTTCGTAATAATTTTTTTCCATTCTTTCACCATTAATATTTTTCGATATAATATCAAATATGGAAAACTTAATCAAGATTTTAATCGACTTTTTTTATCCCACAAAAATGATATAATAAACAAAAAGGAATTAAATAATGAAAGAATGGATAGAATATACAGGTTTTTCAAATGAAAAAACAATAATAAATCAAGAGAGATTTGAAAAAAGAATGGGTATAGCTGAATGTGATAAAGTTGTATTAGATTTTAAAAAAGGCACATTAACGTTTAGTAATGAAAACAATTTTAGAGCGTGGTCTAATATCCAAATTGTTGGTTATATAGAAAAAGAAGAAAAGATATGGACTTGGTCTTATCACGATGTAACAATTCCAGAAAAATCAAAAGATAAGATGGAAGAGGTAAAAGATTTTGGTGTTAAACAAAATTTTGTAGCATTGAAAAACAGTAATTGGTCTGCAGAAGAACGAGATGGTCTTCAAATGACAAGTATTGTTTTGACAATATTATCAGGAGAATCCATTTATATTATAGAAGATGACTCATATACTTATTTCTTGGTATTAGAGGATTTTCATTTATCTCCACCCCATGAAAAAAATAGACTTAGAGCAAAATTTTAATTGAATTAAAAGCATAATAATGTTAGAATATATCCTCCAAATGGGGGATATTTTTTATGGCGGTTTTTAATGTTAATTTTTCTTTTAGTAAAAAAAAGGAAGAAATAGATTTTTCTTTGGCTATGCCTTTTGAGTATATAGATTATAGAAAAAAGAAAATAGAAGATAATGTATGGAAAAAATACAATAAATTATTCAAAAAAAAATGGAAGACCTAAGTATTAAAGAAATCCAAAAAATCTATTTTGAAAGAAAAGAAATGGAAGAAAATGAAAAAAAACGAATTAATAATTATGACAGAATAAGGTCTAACGATGAAAGAAAAATTAAAAAAATACATTGAACTTGCAAAGCAAAAAGAAAAAATTATAAACGAATCTTTTACGGGTAGGTATGAGAGAAGTGAAATAATTAAAAAAAAAGAATCTGAAAAAACAAAATTTAATCTTCTCTTAAAAACAAACGGAGCATTAGTATTGTTTGGTCTTTATTATTCTTCGGGAGTACACACATACATAACAGGAGATCCAATAAATTATTTATTTTTCATTTCAATTTTATGTCCTTTATTGCTTACTCTTTTCGGAGAAGCAATAATTAGAAAGAAGACAAATGTAAGTAAAGAAAGTTATGGTAGTTTGTTGGCTTATTCATTTTTTCTTCATATGTTAATACCAGTTTGCTCCTTTGGTTTTACATTGTTTTTTATTTCTGAACTTCAAGATATGATTGTTAAATCAATAATGCTAACTATTTTTGGTTTGACAATAGGCACTATAATGTCTTATTTTGATTTTGTAACCATAGATTTAAAATACAAAAAGCATTTAAAGAAATACAATGAATTATCGGGTGATAAAATAGAAACAGAAATGACGGTTTTATCAAAAGAATTAATGAAAGACGACATATCAACAAGAAAGGTTATTGAATTGTCAAAAGATCTATCTCACGAAGATCATTTTCATTTCAGCCCAATAATGAATGATATAAAATTAAAATATGGAAATATGAGTAAGTTCGATATCGCAAGAAAAGTTATTGAAAAAAGAAGTGAAAAAACTAACGTATTAGTAAATGAATAATTAGGTGGAGACTTATTATGGATTTTAAAAAAGAATTAGATAAAATAAAAGAATCTGAAACGTTCATGTATGATGATACGACATTTCAAGATTACACAATAAAAAAAGAGAAAAAAAAGGCAGAAGAAAAAGAAGTGGAAGTCTTAACATATCTTATGCTTTATCTAGATCAACTGTTTTATAGTTCATTAGCTATTGTTGTTTTACTTATACTTAGTAACAATATAAGTTTAAATATCTTTATTGATAAAAATGCTGTAAATCAGAGTGTAGAAATAATTTTATCAGTGTCTTATTTGTTATTATCAAGTGTGCAAATGTTTAAATTTTGGAAGAACAAATTTAATCAAGATAAAGTAAAAGAAAAAGATTTAGCTCTGATAATGAAAGTTTCATTAGCAGTAGTTATAGGTATAGGCTTAACATTTTTCATTATTCCTAGTTTTACAGTGTTAGCACTCATTTTTCTTTTTTCACTTGCTGGATTTTTAACAAAAAGTAGTGAAAAAAAAGAAGCTTGGGGAGTATATAATGAAATACTTAAAAAAAATGAAAAAATAAAAAAGAGAGAAATTGCTTATGAGAATAAAAAAATATTGGTCGCTAAATTAAAAGAAGATTTAAAATTACAAATGAAGTTCGTAGATTACGGAGAAAAGCAAAGTAAAAAAATAAATTGGAAACAGAGAAATCTTTATTTCAGTGTTTTTAATTCTATATTTCCAGAAATAAATAATAGTGATAAAGAAGACCTGTTTTTAATATTGAAAGAAGAAAAGAAAGAAGAAGAAATACTTTGCACAAGTTGATAATTGTTGACATTTAAGGAGAAAGCAATTACTATTTTAAAAATTTTTTGATAGGAGACTTATTTTGAAATCTTTAACAAAAATCTTTAAAGATTACTTAAAGAAAAGAAATCAAGAATCTTTACACTTAGAAGTTGAAGAAGTAAAGAACATAAAGATAATTTCATTAGTGTTTTTTGTTTTTATTTACTTTATAACTCATATAATTTTAAGTTTAGATTTAAATAAATTATATCTATTATTTACAATACCTTTTTTGGGATTAATATATGATAAGTTTATACTGTACTTTTCCTATATAAAAAACAAAAAAGAATTAAAAGGTGAAAAATATGAAAAAAATAAGATCTATAATAACAATAATAGGGATGTTATCTCTTAACGTAGTTGCAGAAGAGAAAAAAGAAAAAGATTTTTATTATTATAATAATCACACGATAGAAAAAGTATTATATAAGGAGAAAAAGCCAAGTAAATACTTTGAAATCTTAAAATGTGGAGCTTATCATTGTTACGGTCAAAAAGGAAGTGATTTATATGTTACAGGGTTTAATGGTCAAGGTCAATTAGGTATAAAAGATAAGTTATCTTTAAAAGATTGGCAAATAGGCTTGCGAAATATTGATTTTTTTAAAATTTATAATTTTGGTGGTTGTGTAAAAACAAAATCAAATAAATATTTTGAAACAGGTAATGTAAGAAATTTGGTTTCTTTTGGAACATTTGGAATATCAAAAGAATGGAAGGAAGTCGAAAATTGTTACTAAAAAAAAGAAGGCGAGGAAGCCTTCTTTTTTTGTTTTAAACTTTGTTTTGTAGTGATTTTGTGGTATAATTCAGAAAAATTGGGAGTTTTTATGAATTTAGAAAATCTAAGAAAATTTGAAGAAATTCAAGTAATACAAAAATATATTGTGCCGTTAATAATAGTTCTGTCAGGATGTCTATCGTTGTTTACTGTAATAAATGAAATAATGATAACAGATTCACCATTTTCCTCAATGTTGATTCTTTTTTGTATTTACAGTGTGTCAATATCAATACCAATTGCTTATGTGGGACATAAGATAGCAGAAAAAAACCATTTTACTCTTAATTCTATTTACGATATGGATTCTGTTTTAGCTTTCGTATATAAAAACTGGAAAGAAAAGAATGTAAAAGAATTAACAGCTATACTATCAAAAGAGTTCGATAAAAGTAAAGGTATTGATATAACGGATGAAGTGGTTGTAGCAGTAGATAGTCTTTTATACAGAAAAATATTAGATATAGTAGACGAAAAAACATTATTATATTTACGAGATAAAACTTGGGTGGGTAAGAATAAAAAGTACTTAAATTTATTAAATAAAAGATTATCAATGGTATCCCCTGAAATAGTATTAACAGAAAAAAGAGAATCTTTACTTAAAGAATTGGAATCTGTAGAAGAAAGACTGTTTAATGAAAATAAATCTTTATTAATGACAACAAGGTAAAAGCCATGACAATTTTAAAAAAAGCAATGATAAAAGATGTGAAAGATTTGGAAAGAGTTGGGGTACTCACAGAAATAAGAACAATATTGTTTTGGGTTTTCGTTTCTATAAGTATAGCTGTTATAATAGTTTTTGAAGATAGTTTTTTTGCAACGTGCGCTCTTTCATTGGCATTTTTAAGTTATATATATCAAACAATAAAATATGGATTAAATATATCATTAAAAACAAAAGCGGATGAAATAAATACTTATTTAAATTTTGTGGATTCAAAAATAGTTTTTGATTATGTAAATAATATATCAGAAGATGAAAGTGATTTTGATGTACTTCTTAGTAAATTAATTGCAAGAAAACGTTGTAAGCAAATAGAAAACATGGAGGAAGCAATTTTATTACTAAATCATAATTATCTTTTAAAAAATGAAGAAATAAGAAGAGTTTTAATAAATAGAATAAAATACCTAAAAGAAAAAGTTTTTTTTACAAATTCAGAGATATCCCAGTTATCAGATATTTTAAATGAAATGAAAAAAGAAAATAATTCAGAAATACTAATGACAACATAGGACAATAGATGGAAAAAACATATAAGACAGAATCAAGGCATATAAAAAGGTTAGCATTAAATGCAAGAGTAACTTTTCGCTGGCGAAAGTTATTGTTGGATTATCAACCTTTAATATTAATCTTTCTGATTGGTATAATGAATTGGTGGATAGTAGATAACGAAATAAATCATAATTATTATTTTTTGGTTTGGTTTGCCTTATGTGTAATTAGTATTCCAATGTTTTTAATTTTAAATATTTTATTTTCATTTCTGACAAGATATAAAACATTAGAAGAACAAATAGAAGGAACAATTAAAGAATATTTAAAAGATCATTCTTGGAGACATATCTATTTATTAATGAAAAAACATAATTTTCCAGAAGTTATAAAAATAGCATTAGGTAAAATCTTGTATCAAAAAATAATGAAAAAGACTAATAATGAAGAGTTAATATCAATAATAGAAAAAGACAATCGATTTAAAATAGATAAAGAAAAACGAATGTTTACAAAAGAAAAAAAAGAGGCTGAGTAGCCTCTTTTTTTTTTTTTTAAAACAAAGAAAAAGCTTGAATAAAATGCATCAAATGATATAATACTTACATGTTAATCAATAAGAGAGTATAGTGTGGAGTGCAAACTTAAATCATTAAAACTAAAAAGAGACACAAAACTTGGATTTGGGAAAAAAATGGGAAATCAAGTTTGGTTTCATAAATCTTACATTTCAAAATGTCTTTCTAAAAATGATATTGAGTTGTTTGAGTCAAACATACCAAAAGATTTTAATTACGAAATTATCAGGTGGGACAGTAAAAAAGGTGAGATCGCTTTTATCGAATGCAAAGACTTTAATTCATCAAACGAACCTATTGTTGGCAAAGTATTAAGAATGATAAAAACAAATTTTGGCTGTGAAGTTCTCAAAATCCAAAATCAACCAAAAGATCCACTAATCTATCATCACAAATGGATGTTTGTAAAAGACGATTATAAGGGGTTCTCAGTTTCTGACAGTAAACTTAGAAGTATTGCTTGGAAAGAAGTCTTGGGAGTTGATAAAACAACGTCTAGTAAAATAGGAAGATTATCTTTTTGGAACAACTGGTTATTAGAAAAAAATCTAGAAGAGAGAATATAAAAATGAAATTACCAAAAGAATGGAATGTTTACAACACACCTGAAAAAACAGAACAAGCTATCACATCTGCTGGTACAGCACGTGCTCAAAAGCCAAGGACTTTAAAAATGTTATCCGCTACTAAATTAGTAAAAAATGGTAAAATATTATTAGATATCGGTTGCGGTCATAGAAATGAATTGTTCGAAGAAGGTCTAATTTCAGAAGGTTTTGACTATAACGGCTGTGATCCTTTTAATAAAACAAAAGAATATAATTTAAAATCAATTCATAAATGTATGAATGGTAATGCTGATTTAGTTACATTAAATAATGTATTAAACACTATATCAGAAAAAGAAATTAGAAAATCTGTTCTAAAACAAGCAAAAAATGCGTTGAATAAAGAATCAGGCTATCTTGTCATCTTAATTTATGAAGGAACAAGAACAAAAGAAGAAGCTAAAAATAAAACGCCATTAAATGAATTAAAACCTATTAAAACAAGAGACGGATTTCAAAATAGAATGAAAACAGAACGATATTTGGAAGAAGTTAAATCTGTTTTTCCACATTCAAAAATAGTAAATGTAAATGGAGCAAAATTCATAGTTGCTTCAAAAAATTTAAATTCGGAATTGGATTTAAAGAAAAGAACGTGGTTAAAATAAAAAAACAAAAAAGGAGTTTGCAAAATTGCCTTTACTGTGTTAGGGTTAAGGCAATTTTTTAGGAGAAAGAAATGATATCAAAAAGGTTTAGGAAGAGAAAGTTGGTATCTTTATTTGACGGAGTAGGATGTTTTCCATTAGCGTTCGCAAATAAAATAGGTATAGACAAAAAAGATTTAGATTATTTAAGTTCTGAGATAGAACCGTTTTTAATAGGTATATTAGAAGAGCAATTTAAAAATGTAAAACAATTATATGACATAGAAAAAGTTGACGTAAAATCTTTAAATGGTGATATAATTACAATGGGAACACCTTGCACTGGATTTTCAGTGTCTGGTAAAAGAGACGGTTTACAAAATGTTGAATCAAAACTTTTTGTAAATGGTGTTGAAGCGATAAAAAAAATAAAACCAGAATATTTTGTTTGGGAAAATGTTTTTGGGGTATATTCTGCGGGTCAGAGGTCTGAATTTAGAGAAATACTTCATTATTTTAAAGAAACAGGGTATGATTTAGCTTGGACTTTATTAGATACAAAATTCTTTGGTATACCACAAAGAAGAAGAAGATTGTTTATGATAGGTGTCAAATCAGGACTGCCTAAAAACAACAATATATTTGATATAAAAGAAAGACAATCAAAAGAGTTATTGAAAGAAGAAAAAGCTTTTGATGATCACTTCGAATTTGATTTTAATAAAAAATCAACAAATCCAGAAGATCACTTCGCATTTTACAATAGACAACGTTCTGATAAATTCAAAGAAATTGGTATATCCAATACAATAGCCAAAAGAGATTTTAAAGGTTCTACTGACGTAGTTATTAAAAATGGTTCCATACGAAGAGTGGTTCCAAAAGAAAGATTAAGACTTCAAGGTATTCCAGATGATTTCTTTGATTCTACATATAAAAATCAAAAAGGTGATAAACCAAGATTCCAAGCAAATGGAATGTCTGTACCAGTAGTAGAATATGTCTTTGAGCAATTAAATAAAATAGACGGAAATACTCATTTAACAGAAGTTGATTATGATAAAGAAGTATTTATTAGTAAAGATATTAGAGAAGAATATAGAGAAGCACCAAAGAAAACAAAACCAGATGAACTTCCAAAATTTAAACAAATACCATATACAGGTCAAATGTTTTTCAAAAGAGACGAAGATGGTAATATTTTAGATCATGAAGAAGTTGAATTTCATTTTGCTAAGAGGTGTGTGGAATCTTCACCTGTAATGAAAGCTGTTACTATCGATAATATACTTCTTGACGAAGTAGAAGAAAAATATCATTTGTCAGAAAAGACATTAGAAGGATTTATAAGAAGATCTCATACTTCAAAATTACCATTACCTGAAAAAATGAGGGAAGTTATGTTTCATAAATATCCAAATCTAATTGAATATGACAAAAAAATGGAAGAAGAATATAAATAAGAAAAAAAGAAGGCTTCCTGCCTTCTTTTTTATTATTTGAAATATTTATCAATTTCTTTTTCAAGTTTATTGAATATATGTTCCTTCCAAAAATAAGGTGAATATTCAGCATTAAAAGAATTGTCTTCGGTATAGATTTTAGAAGGTAATTCAGAACTAAAAATATCAATCCCAATGTCAGATAAAATATCAAGCAGCAATTCTTCTAATTCAGTTTCTTTACTGATCTGAATATCTTCATAAAGCACATTAAGATTAGAATAATCCATGTTATCAGCAACTAAATAATGATAAACAATGAAATCACCTTCAAAACAAAATTCTTTTATATTTAAATCTTTTAATATTTGTTTAAAATAGGGTAGACAATGAAGTTCCCTGAAATTGTCACCATTGAAAAAATCAGAGATTGTCTTTTCACTTAAAATATGAGAGTTTTCCCAAATTGATTTCTTCTCTCTATAAAAATCATTTCTTTCTTTTAAGAACTGATATTTAGGAGCAATAAGTTCTGCTTCTATGCTTCTATCAAAAATAGAACCATTAAAATAAAGTTTAATAAAACGATTATGAGATGTTCCTAGACTAGTTAATGAATCAATTATAACAAAACCTTTAAATTTGATAGAAGATAGGGATTCTTCTATCATTTTTTTGTTAAATGAGAACATTTCGTATGTCATCATAGAGACAATCATTTGATTATTTTCATATGTGATAATATAAGGTTTTGGCGTTTTTAAATCAAAACTCATTCTGTAATAACCTTTTTAATGTAATTAGAAATTAGATTAGCTCTAAAATATTGGTTTGCTTTGACATCTTTTTTACGATTCCAAGCCCAATAATCAATAAAATCTAGTTTTTCTTCTTGTGTAACTTCTCTTTCATTAGTCGGACTATATCTTTTAAGGTCTAAATATTCTGGACTGTTAGAAATATATCCAGTATGCAATTTATGTGAAAGAAAATCTATGTAATCAGAAAAATGACTTTCAAAAACAAAATCCTCATTTATTGAATTTATAAGTTCTGCAATATTAGTCCCTAGTTCTCTGATTGTAGAATAAGGAATCTTAGCTTTATACAATTGAATATCTTTATATTTATTGTTAGCAGTTGTTAAGATTTCAACTTCAGTTAAAACTTCTGAATAAGAGCATTCTTTTTTTATTGCATTCAAAACTGAAATAAAGTCAGAATTATTACTAGAAATATAATTCTCCAATAAGATATGCTCTTTTGTAAAAAATATTTTTTTTGATTTTCTAAGGAAAGAGTTTTTCTCAAAGCCACTGCTTCCCAAAAAATCTTCAAATTGTTGTTCTGTATAAAATAATCCAGTATAGTCTTTTATTTCTATTCTTGTGGTGGCTTTTCTTAATTCTTCTCTATAAGATTTAACACTAGCAAAGCCTAGTTTTGTCACAAATCTATGCCTTGAACGATTAAGATTACAGTTATTTACTTCTGCAAATAGTTTTGTGGTTTTTAGAAAATCTTCTTCATTTGAAAATCTAAATTTTTCGATTAATTGCTTTTCTGTTAACATAATAAATTACCTTTAATTTTTTATTTATGTTTGATAAAAGTTGTTTCCCGAACAATCATCAAACGTAAAAGTAAGATATTGTGTCGATTGTTTATTTTTTTAATAAGAAGATTTTTTATGCTGGAAACTGAAGGTAATCTAATAAACCTAGATGTAGTAAAGGTTCTCACTTTACTCTTGTAATCATAGGCTTATTATACTGTTTTTGTGAAAATAAGTCAATAAAACTTAAAAAGAATAAAGAAAATCTTTATTTGAAGAACCTCTTTTGATCCATTCTTCAACAATATGATTTGAGTGTATTCTCATTTCATGTACAGTTTTATCACCAATTAATTGTCTTTCAGGTAATCTCTTTAACATATTTAATGAAACCATTTCTCTTACGAGATCATTAAAAACAAACTCTTCTGTAATAGAGAAGTCGGGATCTTTGTTTATTTTTTGCTGAACTTTTTCAAATACAGTAACCATTTTTAAATATGCGCCAGTATCCTCACCTTCACACTGTGCTTTTAAATAAGTTCTCAATATATCACTGTAAACTTTTTTAAAATTTTCTTTATAGTGAGTTTCAAAATCTTCTGAGCTGTTTTTTTTAGTTATGCTGTTAACAATCATTGTGTATCCTCTTAGAACTCATAGATTTTCTGAAATTTTGTGTCTACTGTAAAGTTTTTATTAGCTTTTTCTGTTAGTTTTTCTATTTTATTGCTTAATTCATCAATTTTTATTCTTCTATTTATTTGAACTTGTAAAAGATTTTTCGTTTCTTCTTTTAGATTTACTTTTATAAGCATATTCTTGTCTTTTAATACAACTTCAAAATCTTTAATGTTTTTTCTTAGATCATTAAGCATTCGTTCTTTACTAAGAAAAACAAAATCATTTTCAATTAATAAGTTCGTATTTAAGGTAACATAAGAATATTCTAAATTGTTATTTAAAATATCTAAAAGTAACTTTTTATACTCTATTTTTAAAAAATCTAATTCTTCTTCTGTTAATGTATTCATAGAAACGGTTGATAATTTTCTTGCAAAATCATTGGTTAAATCAACAAGGTATTTCGCTCGTTTTTTTTTGACTCTAAGTGCAATGCCATTTTGAAAACCCTTTTGACTAAGCTCTAATTTTCTCTTTTCTTGAATGCATTCAAATAATGAAATCAAATCTTTAACATTTTTACTACTAGGACTTTTACCTTCTTTTATATCTTCCTCTGCTTTGTATAAATCTTCAGCAATCCTTGCATATTTTACAATATTTTTTCTTTTTTCTTCATGGTTACAAGCTCTTTCTATTTCTTTATTAAAAAGAAAAATAAATTCTTCTAGTTTTTTTTCAACAGTATTGCAATTACCATTAAAAGTAACAGGCATTTCAAGAAATTTAATAAATTTCATTGGAGTGTCATAAAAAAAGTTTCTATCTTCTGAAATCATTTAAGCTACTCCTTTATGTTCTTTTTGCATTACTTCGTCATACATATGTAAAACGAGTTTTAAGGCATATGCAGCATCGTTACCTGCATTATGTAAGTGAGAACAGGAAATACTTCTTTTTCTTAATGCTTCTGTTAATGACAAATATTTTTCTTGTGGTTCCATTGTTAACTCACAATATTTAGTATCAATAATTTGATCCCAATTAGGTTTTAGTTTTAAGATTTGCATTTCATTTACAATATCGTGTGCAACAAGAAATCCAGCGTCTTTTATATAAAGCATTACTTCTTGATATGCTTCTTCTTTTGAAACAATTCTTGTTTCTCCAAAATGAAAAGAGTTACGAAGCCCTTCTTTCTTTTTGTTAGTGTTTTGGAAATCTTCAATGATATAGTAAAGAGAAATTGTTTCTTTTGTATCTGGGTAATACAAAGAGACACCTACTTCAGAAACACAATCAAATGACAAGCCATTGTATTCAAAATCTAATGAAACAATCGTTTTAGCATTTTTCATTCTTTTTAGATTTCTATAATGACGTTCATATTTGAAAGCATTATTTTTAATACTTTGAAGTCCTTTCTTGCTATTGTTAGCAACAAAGTTTCTTGTGAATCGACCAATGATATAACTATTGGAAGGAGAGTGTAGCTCAAAAGCGTCTTCTGAAAGAATGACAGGCTTGATTCTACCTGTATCATTTCTTTTTTTGATATAAGGTTCGATTGGTGAAGAAATCTTTTTAAAATCATTCTCATTAATAATGACATGCATATCGTCTACAAGAATCTCTTCAAATTGATACATATTAAATAGATGAGCAAAATAGCAATCCCGAACATATTCTTTCAATGCTTCATTTTTGTATTCATGTGAAAGATAAACACTTTTGATATTTGCTAATCTATAATAGAGCCGGGGTTTCATTGATTTAATCCTTTTTTAATACTTGTTAAAACTAACATTATCAAAAAAACCTTATAAAATCAAGAAAAAAAAGCTATTCTTTAGCCTTTAATTTTTTTATATCAAACTCAAAATTATCTTTTATTTTGTTTTCATGGATTGTCGTTTTACCTTTTCTTTCAAGAGAGTAAAAATCAGAATTATTATGAGTTCCATAAAAATAAAAATAGTCGGTATATTTTTTATTCCAGAAATAATATTGAAAATAAATATCGTAAGGCTCATCTTCTGTAAGGAGAGTGACTGCTTTGTTTTTGTCGTTAAAAAACAATTTGCCATAAGGAAATTCAACATTATTTTTTTTGTAGTTACAAAATTTATTTACACGCTTTAAATAACTTTCAATGCCTTCTTCTAAGCAATGTTGTATTACTATAGAAATTAAGGAATCTATGTTTTTCAACCTAAAACCAAAATATTTTGAAATATCTCTAGTTTCCAAAACGACTTCATTGAATATTTGATAATAAAAATTTTTATTTCTAACTTCTTCTATATTATTTTTTTTAATGTAAATAAGTGCTTTTTTAAGAAAAGCTGAATACATTCTATGCTCTATTTCAATGAGTTTTTGTATCTCTTTCTTTGTTGTAATGTAGGCTTTGTTTGTTTTAAGAGTATAGCCTTGTATTTTAATCATTTTAATCCCTCATTTTGAATACAATTATAAAAGATGAGTTGATAAATGTCAATAAACCGTTTGCGAAACATTTCGAATTAGTTTTACTAATGAATATTAATAGATTTCAAATATAAAAAATATCATTATCAAAACAAAAACAAAATATAAAAGAACCTTTTGGTAAAAAAAGTAGAGCAAAAAACCAACTAAAGAAAAAAAACCAAAATTTAATATAGAAAACAATGATCTATATTAGAATATAAGTTTTTTTCATTTTACGATAACAAAAAAAAATAGTAAAATCTTTATTAGAGATAACAAAGAATTAGGAGACGTTATGGAAATACTATTGATTTTAGCAATTGTAGCATCATTTTTTATTATTCCGTCTTCACTAGAAACAAGACCATTAGAGCATCAATCAGTCTTTTTATCTGGTGAAAAATTTGACGCAAAACTATAATAGATAAAAAAATAAAAACAAAAAAAGAATGAAAAAGAAGAACAAGAACAAGAACAAGAATAAAAAAGAATAATAAAATGACATTTTTTTTGACAAAACTCAATCGTCTCCCTTGATTGAGTTTTTATTTATTTGAGGAAAATAAAAACTTATGATATAATATTCAATTAATATTGTGAGGTAGGTATGGAAAAAATAAAAACAATTTTAGGATTTAACTTTAAAGATTATGAAATAGAATTATCAAAAGGTTGGGTCGAAGCAACAAAACCGATTTCCGTTCTGCATAGCAAAAAAGATATATTTAAAGAGGTCTATTGGAATGGTGATGAAAAAGATTTTAGAAAGCTAATTCAAAATTTAAAACGATTGGAAGATTCTGAATTTTCTGATTGGGCTTCTTATATATTGACTGCTCAACAAAAATGGAATGAAAAAGATCAAGAATTATTTGATATATTTTATAAAAAAGAAAATGAAATGGAAATGCTTCAAAAATCAACAAATATTTTATGGCTTGAATCAGGTGAAATATTAAAAAGGAATAGAAGAAAGAAAAGATTAATTGATAGAGAAACAGGCTTAAAAAAAATAAGAGATTCCGAAATAAATATTGATCGAGATTCTATTTTTATCACTATGTTTTCAAAAATGATTTCTTTATATATAGATTTAAAACTTAAAGGTACAGAAAAAGAAAAAATATTTAGAACATATCAAAACTTAAACGCAAAAGAGATTAAAAGCTCAAGAATAGGTGAAAAAATAACCAGTTAGAAACTGGTTATTTTTATTATTTCTTTTCAACACATTTTTTAAGTTGAAGCATAAATTTATATGAAACTAAACTTGGTATGCCACTACATCTTTCGTATTTTTTAGCAGGAGAGATATCTTCTGGGAAAACATAGTGATCAGGGACAGTTTGTAATCTTAAAGATTCTCTAACAGTATATCTTCTTTGATCATTCACACCCCAATCTAATATTAAAGCGGTAGCTTTACCCATAACCGTAGACATAATTGTTTTTGAAGGTTTATCGGGGTCAATTTTTCTTAAAAAACCAGTTCTACCACCACCTGAATAAAATGCTTTTTTCATAAATGCTTTTTGATCTTCAATAGGAAGACTTTTCCAATTTTTTCCAACAGGTATTTTGTGAGCATATGGTTTTTCATCATTTCTTAATTTGAATTTTTCTAAATCGTCATGATTGTTTTTATTATCTGGTATTTTAGGTAAGTCTCCGATAGCGTCACGAACAGTGTAAACTTCTTTTGTTTTTTCAGGAAACTCAAATTTAGAATTAAACTTTTTATGAACACCCATTATAAAGATCCTAACTCTTTCTTGTGGAACTCCATAATCTAGACAATTTATTTTTTCCCAAGTAACATTATATTTTTCAGATAATAATTCGACAAGTTCTTCTAAAAACTGAATATTTCTTTTATTGGACAATCCACCAACATTTTCCAACATAAAGCCTTTTGGTTCGTTATCAAGAATACATTGAGTAATAACTAATCCTAAGTTCCCTTTGTCTGGATCATTAACACCTAGATTCTTTCCTGCAATACTAAATGGTTGACAAGGAAAGCCACCAGTATAAAAATCGGCATAAGGTATATCTTTTGAAGTAATTGTTTTAGCGTCAAGAACAACAGCAACTTTATGTTTTAAATTTTCATTATAACTTCTAACTGCATGTTTATTATTATCAAATGCAAAGATAGTATTAAATCCAGCATATTCAGTGCCTACGGCTCCAATGCCACCGCCACAAAAAAAATCAACAACTGTAAAGCCATTGGATTTTAATTTCTTCATTTTTTCCATTTTATATAATCCTTTTTTTTCTTATTTATTAATTATTTTATCATCAATAAATTAAAATAAAAGGTCCTTAAAAATAAAAAACTTCAATAGAAATTGAAGTTTTTTATTATCTTATTCTTTTATCTCTCCTTATATTGACATTAAATTATTTTGATTTGACCAACCTTTTAACCATTCCCTATATAAGTCCCCTTTTTTGTCGTCTCTGAATGGATTAAAATATTTGCCATAACCTTGTGACCTTGTTAAAACCCCATCTTCGAAAGCTTTGTTTTTATCACTTGAAGCATATCTCATATTACCCTCCCTTAACTTGGTAATGAAAATAATAACTTAATGTTACAATTCCATTCTAGCTTTTTGTTAGAAAAAATCAAGTCCTTATTTTTTGTCAAAAAATACTATAAAACTATATAGAATAAGGGTTAGAAAGTGATTGATATATTAAAACAAATATTTTTATTGAATATTTTTTTTGATTTTGTTATAATGAGGAAATTAATTTTGAGGTAAAAAAAGATGAAAAAAGTTAAAATTTTCATAAGAACAGATTTAAAAACAAATAGTAATAAAAGAGTTCCAAATGGAAAATTAGCAGCTCAATCAGCTCATGCTTGTATGGCAGGTTTTCTATCACTTTTTAAAAGAACAGAAAATAAATTGATTCCATTAGAGGAAAATAAACCTTTAATTGAAGCTTTTTTAAATAATAAAGTTGAAATTGAATATTTACCAATAAAAGAAAAAGATTTGGGATCTGTCATTGAAGAAGAAAATTTAATAAAAATTATTGACCAAGGAAGAACTGTTTTTAGAGAGCCAACATTAACAACAATGATTAAAATGCCAAAAGGTTATACTTATAATCAATATGTTGATTGTGCTGCAGAACAAAATGAGAGATATAGAAGCAAACAGACAATAATAATTAATAAACCAGAAATAAAAGACAAATGGGAAATGTTTGAGGTAGTAACTGAGTCTTCAATGAAATCTTTATATTCTTTCTTAAATAAAGAGTTAGAGATTGAATTAAAAGATGAAGGTTTAAAAGCTTGGATATCTGGTGCATTTGCTAAAATAACTTTACAACCTGTTGATATAAAAATTGAAGAATTGGAAAAAAGATTGTTAAGTCAGACAGATCTAACTTTTGTAGTTACTAAAAAAGAAAACAAAATATCTTCAATTACAGTAAATCCTAATTTTGTTGAGATAGTAGATCAACATACAAAAGAAGGGTTAAGACTTGTTTAAGGTCACACAATAAAAAAAAAGCCACTTTCGAGTGGTTTTTTTTATTGACTAAATAAAAAAATAATAAAAAATAAAAAAATAAAGAATATTTTTTAAAGGAAAAACTTTGATAAATGCCAAAATAATAAAGAATAGTTTCAACAAAAAGTATTAAAAATATTGTTGAAATGTTAATAAAATGCTAAAATATTATTATATGTAGTAATGAAAGGGGTTACGTATGAGAAAAGATCTAAAAGAAAAAATGGAATATTTAGGGTTCAAAGAAGTAAAAGAATGTAATGATTTTTTATTTGGGCTTAATGAGAATAATTTACTAATAAGGATTATGTATATAGATAGGTCTTACAATGCAATAAATGTTAATCATTTAGAGCATATAGACGGTCATTCATATAGCTATTTTATAGATAAGATAAATACAGAAGAAGAATGCAACCTTGAAAGATATTTTAAATTAAATAAAGAAGATTTAAGTTTTAAATCAAGATTAAAATTAAGTTAAAAAAAAGCTATCTTTCGATAGCTCTTTTTTCTTTTATTACAGGTCGAACATTTCGTTTTCAACAGCCAGTTCGTCGTACTCTGGTTTTTCTGGTGCGCTTTGGAAAGCAACAATGTAAGCTTGAACTTCTTTGCTGTTAGCAATACGTTCTTTAACTTTACCTGAAACTTTTGCATTAGCACGAGTTAAATGCATGATTGCACCATGTGCAATTGCTGTATCTGCAAGTTCGTTACCGTGTTCGTCACGAAAATCTTCCATAAAGCTATTGATACGACTCATCGCTGGACGGTTATCGACAGCAGAGCGAATGTAGCGGTTATGCGCCATTTGCAGATCTTTAACTTCTTTTGATTCAACACCAAGCTCTACAAGAATTTTAGTTAGTTTAGTTAGATTCATTATATGATCCTCTTTTAAGTTTTTTTCAAAGTTTTCAATTCTAGTTTAAGTTGTTTAAAATATATCATGTCTTGCATTTTTAAGTCAATACTTTTCTATTTATTTTCATTCGAAAAGTGACAAAAGAAAGTGTTCCTTAACTTGTGATAAGAATATAACAAACAATTTAATACATTACCAGGGATAAAAATAAAAAAAATAGCATAAAAACTATCTTTTTATATAGAATAATCAACGGTTAACTTGAAAAATTTAAATCAATTAATTCTTTGTCTTCACTGTCAAGATTTAAAGGGTCAAGTCCTAAATCAGAATAAAAGTCTTGGATGTTAGAATTTTTAAATTTAAAATTTAATAAGCAGAGATCCTTGCGATCATAAGTTAAAAGAAATGGTGTATATTTACAATTTAAGCTTTTCCCATTAACGTAATTTTCTTCAATGATTGAGTTTCGTGAATAAGTTATTCTTGCGGGTTTATCTTTACGATGTAAATCAATTCCGTCTCTCCATTCTAAGATAAATTTATCTTTTTCTAAATTGATAGAAGTGGGGAATCCATAATACTCTTCTGTTTCATGAACTCTTGTGTTTACTTTTAAAAAATCTAATGATAGAAAAGTAACAACGTTTAAAAAATATTCTTCATTGTAATTTTCATTTACAATATCTTTTGTTATGTTGAAATAGAAATCATTCATTAAATCATTTAGGTCAACATGTAATCTTTTTTTAACAGAAAGTTTATTGTCGCTATAATGAAAATAATTAAATCCTTCAGTAGTTTTATTATCTTTCAAAAAGAAGTATTCTGTATAATCAGGACTCAACTGTCTTATAAAACTTCCATTTTGACTAATTGTTGTTCTACCATTATGAAAGAAACCTTTAAGTATATAATTATTGTACATGTCTTTTATAGATATAGCAGGATTGCTTTCTCTATGTATGAGTCCATTTTTAAACCAGACTCTAGTTTTAGTTGAATTTGAAAAACTAAGGTCATTATATTCATAAGCAGGTTTGTCATTATAAGAATGAAGTTTTCCATTTTTAAAATAAATCTTTTTTCTAATTCTGTTTTGAACTCTAAGTATAAATGCAGGTTTATTAGCTCTATCTATCTCACCAAAGGAGTTTAACCAATATTCAATGCTTTTGTTTTGACCTAAATCTACAAGAACTTTTTTGTATAATTCTTTGTTTTCTATTATATTAAACGTTTTCTTTATAATTTCCATATTAAAAAATCCTAAATTAATATAATGAGTTTAGCGCAACTTTATAAAAAATCTAGATCTTAAAGCCAACTAAATATTATTATACACAAAAAATAAAAAAAAATAGACAAAAGTCTATTTTTTAAATTTTTGTTATCTAGGTAAAGAAAAGATACCAGATTTGTATACAAAATTGTTATTAAAGTTAGAAGTTATATCACCGATAGTATCACTTTGCTTAACTGGTTCTTTGCTTTCATATAAGTTAGCAACAAAATTGTTTTTGTTTTTATTTTGACTGTTTTTTATTTTCTTAAATATTTTTTTCATAAATCCTCTTTTTACACGAAATTAGCTTAGGTAATAAGTGTAGCAAAATTACATCAAAAGTCAAGATGTTTTACAAAAAAAGAGCACTTTTGTAATTTAATTACAAAACAGGGGTTAATTTATTAATAAGAATCTTACTGTTGTATATCCATTTCAAAGGTTCAAAAACTTCTGAATCAATGTGTTGAGGTTCATATAGGTAAGCTCCTATTAAAATATTATCAACTTTACTGCCATTAATAATTTCACCAAATTCATTTTCTTCATCTTCAATTAGATGTCTAATGAAAAAGTAAATAGTTCTATTTTGAGATTTACATTTTGTGAAAACTTCATTATATTTTTTCTTTGTAGCCATTAATCTTTGAATCTTTGGGTGCGTTTTTCCAATTTTTAAATCATCAAAATCTTGAATGTTTTTATATAGCAGCGTGTTTTCTTCAATATTAACTTGATGATAAATAATAGAAGTATTTCGATCCATTTCAAGTTCAATTTCAGCAAAGATAGGTATTTTATGTGCTTTGTGCTCATAAAATGGGGTTGTAATCTCTAGTTGCTCTTGATCTTTTAAATACATAACATTACCAATGTAATATTTCTTGCCTTTTTTTTCGAAAAATATCTTTTGACCAAAAATATCTTTTTCAATTGAAAACGTTGCCATGATTGTGTCCTTTTTGTTAGTCGTTTTATCAGTAATTAAAGCATAAAATAAAAATTGGTCAATAAAAAAGAGAGTTACAAAAACTCTCTTTTCTTTTCTTTTGTATTAATAAATATTATGCAAAAATATAATATTCTTCTTTATTATCACTTTCTGCAACAATATTTTTGTTGTATGTGAAAAATTCATATGTAAAGAACCCTGTAAGAAGAAGTACGTTTAAATAATCTGCATTATCAAACATGATATTTAATGAAAATATAAAGAAAATAAATACAATTAAATGGCTGCAAACCTTAAGTCTTCTTTCTTTAAAGTCTTTTTCAATAACATTAAGAACATGTTTATAATCCTTAAAAACAATAAATCTTCTAGACGTAATATTTGAAATATAATCATTTACAAATCGCATATAAAATAAAGCAAATCCAAAACCAATAGAAACAACAGAAATAATGATAACTTTTTGAGTCATACTTCCTGAACGTAACACCGCTCGACTTTCTTTTGCAGATTTAAATTTAACATATGCTTTTCTTTCTTCTTCCGATAAAAAAGGATGACGCCCAATTAAATCTTTACTTAGATTAAGGGTCGGTAATTTTTCATTGTCTTTAAAATACAAATATTCATGTTTTTCTGCTTCTGAAAGATTTGGGCTATTATTAATTTGTTCTCTTGATAAAGCTAATGATTTTTCATATTTTTCTTTCACTAAAAGAAATTCCGTTTTGTCTTTTTCTTCAATGTCTTTACTATCTTTTATTTGTTGTACAGACATGCTCAAGACAGGATCAAGAATTGCTTCGGATTCACCTTTAAATAATCCAGTATTAAAGTTAATTGCACCAATAATTAAGATTATTGCTTTAAAAATAAGACTTTCCTTCTTATTATAAGTATTAAAAACTTCTTTTGTAAAATCCCAAGGATTTTTGTACTCAGCATAACTATAAGCAAAAATATTGCTGAGTATGGAGATAAAAATAAAAACAGCAATGCCGTTAAAAAATAAATAAACAAAAAAAGAGCAAACAAGTAGCCATAAAAAAGAAGGAGAATATAAAAATTCTTTCCATTCATTTTCTGATGCATTCATTGTGTCTTTTGTAATAGGTAAAAAGTTATATTTCATTAATTTTTCCCAATCTAATCATTGTTGTATTTACAAGAGCATTTTTCAAAACAAACTCATTGTTTTCATTTAAAGAATATTTATCAATTTCTAAATCAATTTTATATCGTTCCAATTCAAAAGAAAAGATATATGATTCATTCTTAGATTTTATTTCAAAAAAATGAAATTCATTAAAATATTCTTTGTCGTTGATAAAAAAATTGAAACAAACGTTTTCAATTTTTAAAGGCTTACCTTTTTTTATATTTTTTACACTTTGCGTAAAATTTATTGAACTTAAATCACAATTTAAACAAATTTTATTTAAAGTAGGATATGTATCATTCCTATTGATAATCAACAACAAATGTTCTTTACACTCAAATTGAACAAATGATTTCATTTTTACGTCCATAAAAAATTTACCTCTATAAAAAATAATATAACCTTGGTAGAATACTATAAAAACAAATATTTTTCAAGAAAAAAAAACAAAAATAAAAGAAATGACTTTATGGTTTTAACGAGAAAATTGTAATTTTTTTAAGTAAAGATAACAAACAAAAAAAGTCAGATTACAATCTTTTTTATGATGAATATTTTGACTTAAATTTTTTTAAAATTTTCAATTCTTTTTTATTAAATGTTTTCTCTGGCACATAGTTTTCAAAAGATTTATTTATGATTTTATCAAATGAAGTAATTATGTTTTTACTATGAGATTTAAACAAAATATAATTCTCTCGTTCTTCTAGATATGGTATAGCAAGAAACGAATCAGAATCAATAATAGAAATAAAAGAATTAAGAGATTTGGAGATATCTTTTATATTTAACTTAGCATCTTCTTCTCTTGTTAACATTAAATGAATCTTATTTTTAAATAGATACTTTACAAAAATTGAATTATTCCAAGAAGAAAGAAGTTTCCTTTCTGATTCTGAAACAAAAGAGCTTTTGCAGATATTTTCTTCAAGTTTTTTAATTAATTTATCTTTTTCAATATCTAAAAGTTTTATTTTATCGTTGAAATCAAAATATAACTTACGATAAATATCTTTTTCAATCTCATCTTTATCATTAAAATAATTTTGATAAGTAGAAAGAATAATGTCTTTACTTTTTATTATAAAATTAGAATAAATAATCAATAAATTTGAAACATAATGAGTATTGTTCTCATAGCAATTAAAGTCAATAATTTGATTGTCTATATTATCATTAAGTAATGAATATGTTGAGAAAATAGAATCAAAAAAAGAATAAAAATAATTAAATGAATTTATTTTTGATTTTCTATATTTTTCAAGATCCAACTTTGAAAAATATTTTTTTTTCTCTTCAAATGAAAGAATATTTACTTCAACACCGTTTAGAATTAAGACCTCTTTTTCCATTTGTTCTTTATTTATCATTGACTTGATTTTCCTTTAATAAAAAAAATGTTATAATGTTGACTATTATACGTTAAATAAAAAGGGTAAGCAATATGTCATCAGCAGAAAATGAATCGATTAAAGATTTTTTAGCAAGTAAACAAAAAGAAATTGAAAAAAGACAGAGTAAAAAATCTAAAGCAGAAGGATTTGGAGATTTTGTTGCTAATTTAAATATCAAAAATAAAAATAATAAGTCTAGTGAAGATTACAGAAATTTAGCATATAAGACAATTTTTGCTACGGGTGGTTTATTAATTCTAGATCAAGCCTCTGGTTATAATCTTTTTGGTTCTACTGTTAGTAAAATTATTCCTAACATGAATAATATCGATAATACACTATCTCCTTTAAAGTCATTGTTAGAAGAAGATAGAGTGAACCAAGGAGCAAACAAAGTAATGGCAAATGTTGCTGATTTTATTTATAATTCAGGTCAATCTCTCAAATCGGAGCAAATGTCTGAATTTGATATAACTTTAATTAAATTAAGCATATCTTTTAATCAATACTTTGACACAAATGTAGTAGATTTTCATAAAGTTTTGGAATATTCAAAGATATTTGGGTCGCTGTCAATTGCAGCAGCAAGTTCTCATATGCTAAAAAACAGTAAGTTGGCAGAAGATATAGCGGCTTATTCAGAAGAAGGAACTGATTTAGCAATGAACGAAAGATTAAAATATGCAAAAAACCAAAATGCAGATGTTCAAACAGAATCCTTTATCAGAGGAACTTTATCAAAAACATTTAAAGAATTTAAAATAGAACAATGGATGTCTAGTGTTGTAGGTGATATGATTAAGCATATAACAAGTCCTAAAAAATCAGCTCAAAAAACATGGTTAACATTAAATATAGGAAAAAATAATTTAAAATCTATGTTTACATTTGATATTGATAAAAAATCAGAATTAGAAGAAAAAAATCTAAGAATAAAAAAAGAAATAAAATCTCTTAAAATAAATGATTACCAAGAATCCCTAGATGTTTTAAAAGAAGACGATTATTTTAATCAAAGACCTGACAGCTTTAGTCCACATAAGGAAATAGCGAATGCTTCAAAAAATGCTTATGAGTCTGTATTAAAATCTAATATAAAGAATTCATTGTCTAAATCTCTTTTCGTATTGGGAGATAAAGACAAAACTAAGAAAGAAAAAGAAAAAGCATTAGATATATTAAATAAAATTTCGATATTAAATGAAAAAACAAAAAAGAATAACTTCAACGATTTTGAGATTTTATCAAAAATAGCAAAAACAGAAATAGAAAAAATTAAATATAATGCAAATCAATCTCAAAATCAGCTATGTAAAAATTTTAGAAATTTTGGAGTCGCAAGAAATTATGTAAACAATAGACAGGAAGAATGGCTTAATTCTTTAACATTCAAACTTTCGGACGGAAATATTGACCATAAAAAAGATATTCCAGATAAAGTAAGTTTTGATAAAGTCTTTTTAGAAGTTAATATTCCAAATGCAATGAAAGAAATTAAATCAAAAGAAGAATATAGTGATAAGTTATCACAAAAGTATGCAGAAGAAGAAAATAAAAAATCAAGAGCAAGAAGAAGAATGGTATAAAAAAGGACACTCTGTGTCCTTTTTTCTTATTTTTGATGTTCTGGCAAATCACCTTCTTCAAAAGAATTTGCAAAAC